>ERZ842401.6917-NODE-6917-length-11867-cov-2.989841_pt1 | contig 11867 bp, 8 predicted proteins | sample MGYA00521270_ERZ842401 | MGnify/ENA primary metagenome ERZ842401 (study PRJEB31892, sample SAMEA3878208) | bioreactor metagenome | biome: Moose rumen | place: Sweden | collected 2011-10 | study: EMG produced TPA metagenomics assembly of the PRJEB12797 data set... | reverse complement strand
ACGGGAAAAGAACAGTGGAAATAAGAGAGGGCAAAGTAGCTGATATCAAAGAAAAAAAACAAATGGAAGAGACACAGGGTCAAGGGTGTGTCAGCCCACAGAAAACAGCCAAGCCCATTGAAACGAAAGTTTCAGAAGGGTTGAATATAACAAACAACGCCCCTGAAATCAAGCAACCAATCGAGAGTGTTGGGGACCAGGACGTGAAAGATTCTCTGACACTTGTGCCTATCAACTCTCCAATAATCAAAATCGTGCCAATTGACACCAATCATACAATGCAGCCAGACGAAACCCTCTCTTCCATTGGGAAAAAATACGACACCACAGTGGAAAGGATAAAAAGAACACAATCCTACTATTAAAGGTGATCAGATCAATGCTGGAGAAAAGTTGATTATCAAGTTTGCAAAAAAAGACAAGACACATGAATAATAGAAAGATCACAATAGGCAGAGCACTAGAATCTGACATCGTTATTGACCAATTTTGGGACACAGTCAGCAACGAACATGCCGAGATTGAATTGCTTAATGGAGAATTGATATTCCATGACCATAGCTCAAACGGCACGATAATCAACAAGCAGACGGTACACAACACCGATGTCGGCATCTATCCAGGAGACATAATCCTTTTGGCAGGAAAATATGAATTGACATGGGATGTGATCAACCGATATTTCCCAAAATCGCAACGCCCAACAGTCGCAAGAAATGTGAGGGGAGAAAGTGATGCTGTTGGCCGAAAGACGGTGCATCAGGATACGAGCTCTCCACAGAGCAACCCCTCAAGAGAGACCGAGCAGCTGGCCCTTCGTCAGCACGGTTTTATGCACAAAAAATCGATTGTTGATGTCGTGCCAACCGATAATTTTGGAGTCGAGAACACCTATTCGCAAGCGGAGATAGATAAGGAAACTGACAAATGGAACTGGGGTGCTTTCTTAAGCACATGGATTTGGGCTGCCTACCATAAGATGTATTGGCCTTTAGCCATTATCATCATTGGATGCATACCCTATGTGGGGCAGGTGGCCTCGTTAGTGCTTTCGGTGTATTTGGGCTTCACGGGTTCAGCCAAAGCGTGGAACAGCGGCAGATACTCCAGTTTCGAATCCTACAAATCGGCCAAAAAGGAATGGACTATAATCGGCGTGCTTGTTTTCGCCTTGTCGATTCTTGTTGAAGCATCAGTTGTTTATTACTTGCTAACCTTATTATAACAGTAGTTTATGGAACTCTATAAAGGATATTTGTTTCACAACAGGTACTTGTTGGTGAGTTTGCTTGGCACGGGAGCTTCCGCCCAAGTATGGAAAGCCAAAGACACAAAAGCAAACAACCTTATTGTTGCGCTTAAGATTTTCGCGGAAAATTCCGAGATGAACTCGTATGGTCTTCAGACTTTTGAGAAGCAGTTTACGATTGTGTTCAATATGAAACACTCCAATCTGCTTCCTCCTACGGGTTATGACATATTCGAAGGTAGACCCTATTTGGTGACGCAGTATTGTGAAAATGGAAACTGTTCAAGTATGGCGGGCAGAATGGAGGAAGAAGATATATTGAAATTCTTGCATGATGTTTCAGCCGGCCTTGAGTACTTGCATGACCACAACATCATCCATCAGGACATCAAGCCCGACAATATCATGCTGGACGACAACTGCAATTTCCTCGTCACGGACTTTGGAATCAGTGTATCCTCAAAAGGGAGCGTGTATGATTCAAGTGGAATGTCTGGAGGAACACGCGCCTACATGGGTCCTGAAAGGTTTGAGGGGACAACGCTTCCTGCAAGCGACATGTGGTCGTTAGGGGCGAGTGCCGTTGAGCTTCTGACCCAAAATCCGCCATACGGTGAACATGGAGGCTTGTTGCAAGCTCAAGGCGAGCCGCTCCCTGAACTTCCTGGAAAACTACAGCCAGAAACCAAAAGCATGATTTTGTCATGTCTTGCTCAAGATCCCAATCATCGTATTAAAGCTAATGAAATCAGGCAAAAGATAGAGCTATATTGGGAGACGGGCTCATGGAAAAAGCCTTCGCAAAAGAAGACTATTGCGATAGTCGCCACCGCAGTTGCATCCGTCCTATTGTGCCTAGGGTTGTTCTTGTGGGACTATAATCGGACCAAGACGCAATACTACAAGGATTATGTTGAAGTGTGGGGCGTTCCCAAAGGAATAGGTCGGGTAAATCCATGGGACGCGAAACACATGCATAGGCTATATCGATTCGAGTCCCAACAAGGGAAAGTTCGCCGCGTGTCTCATGTAAATAGTCTGGGATTGGTAATACAAGACGGCGAGTCTGAAAGAAACGAGCGTCCTATCGACCAGGACATTTATTATACGTCAGACGGAAAAGTTAGCCGCATCAAAGTCAGGGACAACAGCGGCAAGGTGTTGTATGTGAAATCCTTTAACGAGAACCTTACGACAATGGCTTTCCAATATGACGACAAGCACAATACAGAACGAGCAATAGCGGCACAAAGCATTGGGTATGGTAGGGTGTTGGAAGACAACTTTACAAAAAAAAGCAAGATTACCAAATGGCTATTGGATTACGACAAAGACGGACGTGTTTCACGAATTCGGTATGCTGGCTTGGACAATTCTCCTGCACACGATGACAACAACATTTACGGGAGGGAAATGGCCTATGATTCAAAAGGGCGGGTTGTGGAAATTCGTTACATAGGAAAGAATGATGAGCCTAAGTCAACCAAGTGGGGCTTGGGAATGAAGAAATTCACATATGACGACAAGGACAACTGGATTCGAGCCGAATATTACACGGTAGACGGACAACCTGCTTTTGACGACTTCGATGGCGTGAGCGTTTACGAAATGGAATATGACGACAAAGGAAACGTTGTCGCCATGTATCATAAAGACGATAGCGGTGAACTGATGATGCCAAAAAAGAATGGTGTGGCTGGGGAGATGTTCGAATATGACAATCAAGGTTTCATCGTAAAAGAGACTTATCTCGGCACGGACAAAAAACCAACTTTTGTCGTTTCGTTAGGATGTGCAGGTTATACATCGAAATGCGACGAAAACGGATTCTGTGTTGAACAGGAATTCTTCGATCCTGATGGCCTTGTATGCGAGACTTCTCAGGGCTGTAGCAAAATAGTGACTGTGAATGACAAGCTTGGAAATATTTTAGAGTCGTGGAACTATGACCTGAATGGCAATCTTTGCCTTGACTCAGACGGTATTGCCGGAAATACCCGCAAATATGATTCCGTTGGAAACATGGTGGAGCAGGTGTATTACGGCAAAGACAAGCATCCCACGCTATGTGAACAAGGAGCGGCTGGGGTTCGCTGGAAATACGATGAAAGGAATCTTTTGACAGAATGGTTGAATTTGGATGAAAACCTAAGTACTGTCTTTGATGAAAACCATGTTTGTTTAACTCGCTATGAATACGACCCGCGAGGAAACATGACCAAAGTGGCGTTTTATGATGCCGATGGTGTAAAACTGGTTCAAAGCAACGAAAACATTGCTGGATGGAACATGGTATACGATGACCTCGGTAACGAGATAGAACGTTCCTTCTTTAATAGCAACGATTCCCCTTGCGAAGTCGTTGGAGGTTATGCCAAACTGGCAACGTCTTATGATCAAAATGGCCATATTAAGGCTGAACGCTATTACAATGCAAGCGGAAATCCAACTACAGTCTATGGCATTGCAGGTATAGACTATGTGTGTGACGAGCGTGGCAACAAAGTGGTGGAAAAACCGATTGCCACTGATGGAAAACTTGCTGCAGGAAAAGTGGAGACCCACTTCAAATACGACAAGTTTGACAACTGCATAGAAGAGAGCTACTTCAGTAATGGAAATGCTATTAACAATGGTAATGGCTACCATAAAGTGTGCAGGGTCTTCAACTCCAGAAATGACATTATTGAGGAGAGCTATTATGACAAAAACTCGGCATTGACCCTTACTTCAAATGAAGGAATAGCAAAGTACAGGAACGAGTACGACAGCAAAGGCAATAGGATTAAGTGTTTCTATTATGGCATTGACTCCAAACCCATTGTTGGAAAAGAAGGGTGGGCTTCGTCCACTTATGAATACGACGCTTTCGGGAACACCATAAAACAGTGTTTCTTCGGAATTGACGGAAAACCTACAGACCCCAAAAAGATGGTTCCTGTCGAAATCTTTAGATATGACAAGCACAACAACAAGATATATATTGCTGCGCAAGATGGCAATGGAAATTTCATCATTCATCCTAATAGGGGATGGGCAATTTCGAGAATGGAGTACGACAATAGGTCAAACAAGCTTTCGGAATCGTTTTTCGATGAGCATGACAAACCCATGAAAGGTGAAAATGGATGTCATAAAACCACATACAAGTATGATGGGTATGGGCATGAAACGGAAGAATCGTATTTCGGAACGGACGGGAAACCGACTTCTGTGAATGGTGTACATCTTAATAAATACACTTATGACGAAAAAGGAAATTTGACCAGCGTTGCGTATTATAACCAATCAGGGAAGTCGACAGATTGTGACTATGGATTCCATAAGTGGGTAATAGCCTATGATAACGGAATGCTTGCTTCTCGAAAATGCTACTCCGTTAACGGGTCATTAATTGCTACACAAACCTATAACAAGAAAAAAGGAGAATGGAACAGCTTGCAAGTAACAAGTTCATCGGCTTCAAAATATTCAGATTGGCGGAGTGTGGTAAGGGAGGCAAACAGTGAATGCCCCGTTGAGGTGTCAGATGGCGTTGTTATCCAATCATTGACAAGTTCAAACAGCAGTGTCACGATAACAATCAAGCTGCCTGAAGTCTCAAAATATGACATGGACGGAGAAATGAAATCAACAATAAACCAGGTTTCGTCGGAGATGAAATCATATTTGAGAGAAGCTCTACAGCTTCCATCAAGTGTGTCGGTAAATGTTCAAATCATCGATAAAGCAAATCGCCTAATCTAACAAATAAATAACCAGTAACAATGAAAAAGCGTATATTAATCAACATCGTATTGGCAGCCATGCTGGTGCTGCCGTCTATAGCAAGCGAAGCCGCACCAGAGCAGGATTCTTTCCGCTCGTCAATCATGTCGTTTCTCCGAGAGGAAGGTTTTTCCCCCTCGATTGACGATGACAATAGCATCACCTTCAAGAAAGAAGGTGAACTATATTGGATTGATGTTTCTGAAAGTTCTCCGTTCTATGTCGAGTTCCATAGAAGCGGCTTCAATTGCGAAAATGCCGACATGAACTTGGTTCTCCAGTCATGCAATGAGTCGAACAAGAAGGTGAAATGTGTCAAAGCCTTTATGGGAACATCTTCCGTTACGTTGGCTATAGAACTCTATTGCCATTCTGCCGAAGAATTCAAGTACACGTTCTATAAAAGCCTGAAAGAGCTTGATAGGGCCTATGCCATGGTGAAGGAATACTACAACAACCCTGAGAATGACTTAACCCAAACGATGCCTTTCTCTTTTGTATCCTGCGAAGTGGCCAATTCCGACAATGACGGGAAAATCGAGACGGACTACGGGAAAACGATTTACGATTTTAACTCCAAGTACCTAAAGCCACGAATTACGCTGAACGTGAAAACGGAGGGTACCTACGACATCTATGTGAAACTGTATACTCCGTCGGGAAGCCTCTCAACTGGCAATAACTCGCCAACGGGTTATTCTTACAAGTATTCTGTATCTATGTCTCCTGGAACCCATACTTATGCGCTCATCGGATGGGGATCGAATACTGCAGGCCACTGGAAAGCGGGCGATTATAGGTTTGAGTTTTATTATAAAGGCAATCTTATAGGCAAGAAAAACTTTAGTATCAAGTGATTATGGAAGGGAACAATTTATTTCACGATAGATTTTTTTTGGAAAGGCTTTTGGGAAGAGGGAACTTCTCCGAAGTATGGCTTGCAAAAGACACCAAGACGGACATCCCTGTTGCGTTAAAGATATACGCACCAGCCACAGGTCTTGATGACCAAGGACTGAATGTGTTTGCCCGCGAGTTTTCGCTTGTCGTCAATGCCAACCACAAGAACCTGTTGAAGCCCCTTTACTACGATTCGTGCGACCGGAAGCCCTATTTGGTCTTGCCATTTTGTCAAAATGGCAGTATCCTAAAGGATGTGGGGCAGTTTTCAGAGGAACAGGCGTGGCGTTTGCTTCGCGATGTGGCCAGCGGACTTGCGTGGCTTCACGGCATGAACCCTCCCGTCATTCACCAAGACATCAAGCCTGACAATGTGATGGTGGCGGAAAACGGGGATTTCATGATCACCGACTTTGGTGTCAGCACACACCTGAAATCGACGCTGCGCAAAAGCATGAGTGTCGCCTTCTCATCGGCAGGCACCATTGCCTACATGGCCCCAGAGCGTTTCGGCAAAGACAACACGCCCATAATGGCGAATGATATTTATTCTTTAGGAGCGACAACGTTTGAAATGCTAACAGGCAATCCACCCTTTGGCGATGACGGCGGCTTGGTCCAAAAGAAAGGAGCGGAAGTCCCTGACCTGAAAGGAGATTATTCTGATCAACTAAAGAAAGTAATTGCGAAGTGTCTGAAAACCAACCCATGGGAACGACCTACAGCCGAACAATTGGAAAAGTATGCAGAAACGGCTTTAAGCGGAGGTCGCATCCAATTCGTTGACGAAAAGACGTTTTTCCAGAAACACAAGTGGACTATTGTTGCGGGTTTGTCTGCAATTATCATAGGATGTTGTGGTGCTGGATATTGGGTAAAAGAACATTATAGGAAAATGGCGGAAATTGAGAGACAGATAAGCATCTCTCTTCATAATGACTCCATTATGAAACAAATTTTTTCGAGTGAAGGCATTATTACCCAACAAATACATACTGGTGATAAGCATGAAGAGGGGTATGAAGTGGCTTACATCAATGCTTATGACGAGCTTGCAATGGCTCTTTCTTTAGCCGGGCAACTGATGGAAGGTGCGGGCAAAGAAGAAACAGACCATTTGCTTGCCGTTAAAGATTCCGTTGAATACAAGCTCTATCAGGCCTATTCCAACTTCATGGATAAATCGGTCTTGTTTGAGAAAGACGAGCCGGATGTAAGTGAAGAGTTTAAGGAAAGAGCATCGAATATTAGCAATCGGATAGATGTTTCCAAATATAGTAAGCTACATAACAAAACTGACATGCAGTTTGAGGTTGAAGAGTTAACGCCAATACCAATACAACAATGATTAATCAACAAAATTCAATAAAAATGAAGAATGAGCCATTAACAACGAAAATCATCATTTTGGTTGTTTTGGGATTTGCATTCAATGTTCAATTGAAAGGGCAAACCTCATGTGACAACCTATATGCAAAAGCGGTTCAATACCAACAAACTATGACGATAGCCTCACAAAATCAGGCTATAACATATTTCCAGAAAGCTCAGGCCTGTTATGATTCCGAGGACAAAAAGAACCTTTGTTCGTCTCAAATAAAAACATGTAAGAATACCATTTCTGTGATTAAAAAAAACAGTCAAGGAAGTGCGGCTTCCAAAAAGAAAAAAAACGAGGATGAGAACGTCAAATTGACTCAGAACGAAACACCTGAAACGGTGATGGAAGATACTGTCGCGATTGTTCTATCAGTAAGTGAGAGCGTTGTGAAATTTAAAGCCAAGGGAAGAGAATTTAAGAAGGTTAGGGTTAATTGCAATTCGGAGGATTGGAGTGTAGTGGGAATGCCTGACTGGATTTCGTATTCTGTAAATAATGATAATGAGATCGTATTAGAAGCTTCAGAAAACACTTCAAAAGAAGATCGCTCGTGTATTATTAAAGTGGAATGCAGAGAATCGTCCGTAACGTTTGGCGTAATACAATCAAAAAAGGGTTTGTTTGGCGGTTAGGACTACGACAATAAAGTTTAGGTGTATAGCGCAGGCTCAAACAGCATTCAGAAGTATGTCGAAGCAGTACCGTCTATAATATGCAAGTCGTAAAAATCGGAAGGTCGCCTCAGAATGATGTCGTCGTCAACGATGAATATGTCTCAGGGTGGCATTGCCAAATCATGCAAGACGATAATGGGAATTTCGTCTTGATTGACACCGATTCCTCAAACGGGACGTATGTAAACGGCGTACAACGACGAGGAGAAGTCCGCCTCAATCCTTCTGACACTGTCAAGATAGGAAATACCGTCTTGCCGTGGCAGAGTTATTTCAGCAACGTGGAAAGTCCAGATCCGTCAGCCCAGAAAGAAATGGCAGAGAAACAGCCTCAAAGAAAAGGACGGATAGCAAAGGTTCTTCGCTATGGATTGATACCCATGGCTTTTCTCGTCGGATTGGTTTTGCCTTCGCCGTTTTTCCGAAAAGAGATTAGTGCCCTGATTGAAAGCCAAGCCGTAGAATCTGTGGATACGACAAACATGGCGGTCGAAGGCGGACTTTATAGCGGAGCCATCAGCAAGACCAATCACAAAAGGAATGGATATGGACGATATGAAACCCAAGACGGGTCGGTTTACGAAGGAGAGTGGAGAGACGGAAAGCTCAGGTATGGAACGCGGACGACGGCGGCTTCGGTCTATACAGGGCATTTCGATGCCAAACTGAACAATGATGGTTTTGGAATCATTAGTTATAGTGGGTCATACATTGCCGAGAAGTCACGTCAAGGATTGCCAGATGCGGAGATCATCGTGACATATATTGGTAATTGGCGCAAAAACTACAAGCAAGGCTTGGGGCGTGCCATAAAAAAAGACGGAAGCATGGATTTCGGCAGGTATTCTGAAGGGCTACTGAAGACCAAAAAGGCAAACTACACTATCGGAGAAAATGTCTATGGTATAGATGTATCGCATCACCAGACGAATATCGATTGGGACAACTTGGCTTTCTATTGCGATGAGAAAGGCAATGTTTATAATGGGAAACCTAAAGAGAAGCTGCACTTGCAGCCTGTGTTCTTCGTCTATGTCAAAGCCACAGAAGGAGCGTCGGTCAAGGATGAAATGTATAACGTCAGAATGATTGAGGCTGAAAGGCATGGGATTGCGAAAGGAGCCTACCATTTCCTTCGCCTTGGAACACCAGTAGAAGAACAAATCAAGAACTTCCTTGAGACGGCCACGTGGAATCTGGGCGACCTTCCTCCGGCATTGGATGTTGAATTGGAGGCCGAAGTGAAGGAATACGGAATCGAGAAGATGCAGGCTATGGCTTTGGAATGGCTTGAAAAGGTGGAAGACAAGTTGGGAGTTCGGCCTATTATCTATACCAGCGAGGGATTCCGGAGCAAGTACTTTAATAATCGCAAATTCGATCAATACAAGTTTTGGGTGGCAAGATACGGGAAAACTCCCGACAATACGAATTGGCAGATTTGGCAGAAATCACAGCATGGGCAAATGTGTGGATGTGAAGGAGATGTTGACATTAACTTATATCATAGTGACTACAAATCATTTCGACTTTACCTGAAATCAATCGGCCAAAAGTGAAAGTTTCGGCTTCAAGCATGACAATAGACACAATGTAGTAGAGCAATCTGATTGGGATACAAACCTATTAAGAAAATGCCCCATAGAAATAAAATCGGAAAAGAATAACAACCCCATTGAAGCTACACGATATTGCGATATTAGTAAAGGGGACTTCTAAAAATATATAAAATATTGATTATCAAATAATAAATCAGGCAAAATGTCGTTATAAAAGAAACCGACAAAAGGAACAGCTATGAAAAGGTACAAGACGACAGGAAACACAACATTGTTTGACCAAGAAGACAAGGAACGCAAGCTCTCGGAGATGGGCGACCCGTTGGAGCGTCTGTCAAAGACCATTGATTTCGAGATGTTTAGGCAAGAGTTAGAGGATGTGTTGCTGCCGAAGGAGCGCAAGAGCAACGCAGGGGCGAAGCGCTACGACGTGGTGATGATGTTCAAGCTGATGGTACTGCAGCGCTACTACAACCTGAGCGATGAGCAGACGGAGTTCCAGATAGTGGACCGCACGTCGTTCCGCCGCTTCCTGGGCTTGGCCGATGGCGACCGGGTGCCCGACGCGCGGACGATATGGCTGTTCCGCGAGCAACTGGCCAAGAGCGGCAAGGTGGGCGACCTGTTCCAAAAGTTCGTCGACTACCTGAACGGCAAGGGTCTGATATTCAACGAGGGGCGCATGATAGACGCGAGTTTCGTGAGCGTCCCGAAGCAGCGCAACACGCCCAACGAGAACAAGCGCATCAAGGCCGGCGAGGGCGAAGGGCTGTGGAAGCCTGAGGAAGGCGACAGCGAGGAGGACAAGAGGCGCAAGGCCAACAAGAAGCATCACAAGGACACGGACGCGCGGTGGACGCAGAAGGGAGGGCAGAACTACTTCGGCTACAAGAACCACGTCAAGGGCGACACGAAGAGCAAGCTGATACTGGCACAGGAGGTGACGCCAGCCTCGGTACACGACTCGCAGCCGATGGACGCGCTGCTCAGGGAGACGGACGAAGGGCAACCCCTGTTCGCCGACAGCGCGTATGTTGGCCAGGAGGAGACGCTGGAGAAGTACAGGATGAAGGACGAGATATGCGAGAAGGGCTACCGTGGCCATCCGCTGACGGAGGAGCAGAGGGATACGAACAGGCGCAAGTCGAAGACGAGGTGCCGCGTGGAGCACATCTTCGGGTTCATGGAGAACACGATGAACAGGCTGTACATCAGGACGATAGGCTTGGCGCGGGCGACAGCGGTGATAGGGCTAATCAACCTGACCTACAACATGTCGCGCTACGAGCAAATCGTCAGGCTCAACCTACTGAAAGACTAACGGACAAAACACAACAACTCGCTGATACATACATACATACATACGAACAAACCCTCAAAAAAATGAGCAAAAGGCTTGTCATATAAAACTCAAATGCATATCTTTGCAGCGGGTTGAAAGGATTGCCCTAACGGGACTTCGGCATCCTGACAACCCGAAAACCAGTAAATCAAGTATAATTAGAAGTCCCCTTAATGACTATAGAATATGAACGATTACAACATTTTCAAAGTATTAAAACTTGAAAGAAAAGAAACAATTCACTCGGCAATGATTGCGGCAATTGTTGGTCATGATGAAAAATGCTGGACAACCTTTTTTAATATGTTAGAAGAAAAAGGCAAAGCCAAAGGATTTAATATAAAAGCATTACGCGACTCTATTATCTTCGATGATAATATTAACCACAAATGGATTGATACGGAGAATGTGCTGGAAAAACTAAATAAAAAAGAAAGAGATGATGATTGGGGACGTGCTGATATTTGGATAGGAACGAATAAAGGAACGAATGGAGAAAGATATAGGCTTATCATTGAGAATAAGATAGATGCGGACTTTCAATATCGTCAACTTCGAGGTTACTACAGGTATCTCATCGAAGAGCCAAGAAAACTTGCAGGCTTATTTGTATTATGTGTGAATGACAATATGGCGTTTAGAGAAAAAGCAAAAGTAGCAGCTACCAGGGATCTAAACGATAATGTATTTAAACCGACATTATCACCTCTTTCAGATAACGACAGATTATTTTTAAAGGCTATGGCAGATTGTGAAGAGCCAGTGACAATAAAGGAATTGCAGGAAAAATTGGGAGAAAAAGGACCTGCTATACAGCCATATAGAAAGCGGCTCATAGAAGCAGGTATTATTGAGTCGCCACGCAGGGGCGAGCTGGTATTTTCCATACCATATTTTTCTGAATATTTAAAAAGTCAGACTTGAAAAAATGCAAGAAATGATTGGGAGATATGTATATTATGGCAGAGTGCGGGGTTTGTTTTCACAGATGTAA
>ERZ842401.6916-NODE-6916-length-11869-cov-4.736838_pt1 | contig 11869 bp, 10 predicted proteins | sample MGYA00521270_ERZ842401 | MGnify/ENA primary metagenome ERZ842401 (study PRJEB31892, sample SAMEA3878208) | bioreactor metagenome | biome: Moose rumen | place: Sweden | collected 2011-10 | study: EMG produced TPA metagenomics assembly of the PRJEB12797 data set... | reverse complement strand
TCCCCAATCCCCAATCCCCAATCCCCAATCCCCATGAATTTTGGAAAATATATTTAATATAAAAATATTTGGATTATTTACTATATTTAATTTTTAAGTTATTTAATAAATTTTACAAAAATATGAAAAATCATAACAGTCATCTTATTCTTGAATCGAATTCTTCACTGACACATAAATATGAAAACGATGAAAATGGAAATATAAAAGTTGATACTAAAGATAATGATAATTCATTATATAATATATTTGTTGAGCAAAATAAAAAATTGAATATTAAAGATATATTAAATGAAAATAATAATTTATTTATAAAGGAATTTGAGAAAAATTTATTACCTGAAGAAATTCCAAGTTCACCTAATAAAGAGAAAAAAATGAAAAAAGTTATAAAAACAGAATTGTCTACAAAAGATGGTGCATATCGTTTTGATATTAAACAAATAAAGCCATGCTTTAATGAAATTGATATAAAATATAATAGAGATTTTGACCCGGATTTTTCAGGAGAAATTGATGATAGGAAAAATAAGAGTATTAAATCAGATAATAAGGATGAAAAAAATGATAATAATAATATAAATGATATAAAAAGTGATTTGCCTATGCTAAAAGATATATTAGAATATGATGAAAAATCAAATAATTTAAATAATTCAAATCAAGATAATATCGAAGAAAATTATAATAGTATTAATAGTGAAATGAATAATGAAGAAGAGAAATTAAACCAAAAAAGTATCGAACATCCCGAATCAAATATAAATACAGAAGAAAATAACGAGCAAAATTCATTAAATGAAAACTCAAATCAAAATTTAGATGAAAAAATAAAAGATAATTCCGAACAAAATAATCAAAACGATATAAATAATTCACAAGAATCAAGCAAAGATAAATTTTTAAACGAACAAAAATTACCACAAAATATTGATAAAGAAAATAATGATTTAAATAAAAATATAAAACCAAAAATTATAAATAAATATAAAAATAAAAATAATTTCAGACATACTCAACCATATGTAGGAGATGTTCTGAAAAAATTTAAAGAAAAAAATGAAAATAAAGCTATAAAAATAAATGAAAGGAAAACAGTGCCAAATATAGATGTTAAATATATACAAAGAAAAAATGAAATGGAACAAGGGAATAATAATATTAATATAAATAATAATACTGATAGAGAAAAAATCCAAAATATTTCACAAAAAGAAATAAATGATAAAAAAGATAAATCGGAGCAAAATATAGATAAAGAAAGTGATATAAAATTATTAAAAGAAAAAATAATTTATACTGATAATGAAAACAAAAATGAGCAAAAAAATGGCGAATATATTAATATTAATACAAATAATAATTTAAATAATGAAAATATCATATTAAAATCAAACCCAGAAAATGCCGAAAGTGAAAATATAATTACAACTAATATAAATAATGACTCAAATAATGAAATCAAAAAAGAAATAAATAATGATAAAGAAGAAGAAATAAATGATATCTTTGATGAATTCAAACAACCATTGGAAGAAAATCCATTAAACTTAAGTTATAAAACAGAACCAAAAATCAGTAAAATAAAAAATAAAGATGAAAATAATAAAAAAAGAAATACTTTTTCTTGTGGATTTAATAATAAGAAAAAAAATAAAAATATTAATATAAATCAAAACAGTGATAAATATTTGGATATTCATAGTATGAATGGTAAAAGAGATAATAATGCTCAAAATAATAAAGATATACAAAGCAATAATACTGAAATTAATAAAAATAATATTAAGGATAAATTTGAAAATAATGAAATTAATAAAGCTGATGATAAAAATATTATTATGAATAGCCAAAAAAGTAAAGAGCTTGATTTACCTATTGAAGAAAATAAAAGTGATAATGTCAATAATAATAATGCAAATAAATCATATAATAATAATGTCATAAATAATTTTGATAATAATACAAAAGAAAAAGTTGATTTTAATTCAAATAACAATAATAATAGCAATGGAAACATTAAGAAAGAATTTAAAAATATAATTGAAAATAAGTCTAATTCTAATATTAACAATAATATAGCTTCAAATAGTAATATTTATATAAATCAAAAAATGAATCTTAGTTTTGATTTAAGCAAAAATTTACAAAATGAAGATTTAAATAATAACTTGAATTTAATAAATAAAAATTCAACTAATATTTTTAGTAATAATAATAATAATATATCATTACAAAATATAAGTCAAATCAAGAAAAATGAACAAATAGAAAACGACGATAATATACCTATTTTAATCAATAAAATAAACGAAAACCAAAATGAGCATCAAATAAATGATAATATTAATATAAATAGCACTAGAATTTTATTCCAAAATAATAAAGAAAAAAATAATAATGATATTAATAATGAAAGAAAAATAAGTATTGAAAAAAACGAAGAAGTAAAAGGTGAAAATAATATAGCAAGAAGTGAAAATGATAATTCGCCAATAAATACTAAAATAATAAAAGATAAAAGCAATGAAGAAAATAATTTTTTTGATGGAGAAGAAGAAAAAGAAAGAATAGACACAGAAGAATTTTTAGAAAATAATTTAGAAAAAAGCCAAAATGAGAATTTAACAGATATTAATAAAAATAAAAATAATATAAATGATAATAATATAAATAGTAAATATAATTCAAATGAAAGTGATAATGATAATAATAGTGATAATGATAACGAATCAAATAAGTCAAAATTGGAAAGGATATTTATGAAACAAATATTACCTGTTAAATATATATATAAAACAAGACATAAAGAAATTACCATAAATAAATTAATTCCAAAGAAAAAAAGAGTATTTATAACTAAAAATAAAGGTAAAATAAAAGAAAAAGAAAAAGAAATTTTATTACCACAAACAACTATATGTTTAATGACACATCAATATATAATTCCAAGAAAATATTATTTATTTACTCAAATAATAAATAAAAATTGCTTTTTAACAAAATTAACAATAAATGATTCAATTAAAGATAAAAAAGAAAAAACGTTAAATAAAAATAATATGCCAAAAGTATATAAAAGAATAAAGATTACACCTGGTAAAAAAAGTTTATATTATATTAAACACAAAAATAAAAATAATATATTTGAAAATCTTTTAAATATTAATAAACGAGGTAGTTCTCTTGATGTAAATTTTAACAAAGATAAAAACAAAAATAAAAACAAAACAGAAAAAATAAGTGTAGTATCAAAAGATAAAGATAAAGACATAGATGATAATACCAGTTCAAAAGCTGAAGATAATAATAATATTAATAATAATATTAATAATAAAAAAATAAAAGGAAGAAATATAATAATAAAAAAAGATAATAAAATATTACATCAATTTATAGATGATGGTAATAATAATAATATTGATATAACAATAGAATTATCTGATGAAAAACCAAAAGATTTTTTATTTGGCACAAGTTTGAGAAGATTCCCTTTCACAACCAAGAATAAAATAATAAAAAAAAATTTAAAAGAAAGTCTTTATAAAGATTTGCAAGAAATTAATAATAAATTAAGAAATAAAGATGATTATTTAAAGAAGCATTTTCATGCCCCATATCAAAAGCATGTAGGTGATGAGAGTACATGCCCTGTATGTTTAGAAATGGAAAAAAAAGGAATTCATGCAGAAAAAGAAAAAGGGTTACTTAAAATATTAACCTCGAGAAATTTAAAAAATATAAATGGTAGAAATCAATCAAAAATGAAAATTGCTTTAAATAGAAATGGAAAAGAAAATAATAGTTTAAATATTTTTGGAGCGAATAATATTGGAGATGATTTTAATAATAAATATTTGCAATTTAATGGATTTAATAGACTAAATCGATATGGAAGTTTTGAAAATTTATTTAGTTATAGGAATGATAATAAAAAAAGAAATTCTAGAAAAATTAATTTATTTAAGAATAAGGAAATGGATAAAAATAGAGATGATTTTGATAGATGGCATTTTTCTGCTTTAAGTCAATATTTTAAAAAATTATACCCCGACTTGGTGAAGAAGGAGTTTTCACGCTTCACGGTACATGCGAAGCTGAGCGGCAGTACCGCCTCTGTGCCTGATATGATGAGCTGTGTCATAGCGACGTGCCGTTATTGTCTTTCAGTCTGAAGGTGATGCTTATGCCGTTGAACCCTCCGTAGTTGTATTCCCATTCCACATTGATGCCCTGCGAGCGGTCCAGTTCTCCCTGGTCGCAGAACTGCTGGAAGTCCTCTCCGGCGAGCAGCCGGATGATGGCCGCTGCCAGTCGCTGTATCAGTGCGAACCTGTCGTATTCCCATTCCGTACCCTGCTTGTCCGACGGCCACTTCTCGAGGATCATCAGCAGGCACTCGCCGCTGCTCATCCAGTAGCCGTTGTTCGTCAGCTGACCGCCGGGGATGTTTCCCGCCACCACTATGTCCCTCATGTCCTTGAGGAGGTTCGTGAGCTGGCTTTCCGTGACGGCGAGCCTTATCTTCGGTGTGTCAGTGCCGCAGGCTTCCGCAGCGGACGCTATCAGTTCGGCGATGAACTGCCGGTAGTTGTTGATTGCTATCATAACAGTAGTCTTGGGTTTGCTGTTTGGAACGATACCGTCACCTCCGAGCCGTACAGCGTGCGGCGGTGGCGGGTGTAGTTGCTCTTTGTGATGATGATGTCGTGCCACTCGCCGCCAAGCATCACCTGGGCCTTGCGGGCCGTCAGCAGGTCGTGCCACGTGTCGTACTGCTCCGCGAAGTGCAGGCGACCGCTCCTGAGGGTGTATTCGGCTGCCGACTGCACGTCGAAGCGCGTCCGCAGCCCGTTCATCACTGCCTGGCTGTCGCTTGCCGAGGGCTTGTCCTCCATGTATGCGGCTGTCAGGCTCTCCGGCATGTCGTAGCGGTTAAGGAACCTCACCGGCACACAGTCCTCGCAGGCTGTGGGCAGTATCCTGACCGTCATGTCACCGCCAGCCAGCCGTATCCATGTGGCAGTGGGATTGTTGTCGATGAATCCGGAGAGGTCGTAGGCGGTAATTGTTCCCGACGTGCCTATGGTGGTGCTTACCACAGCCTCGTTCCTGTCGTTCAGAAGCACAAGCTGCACCTGTCCTATTACCGTGACAATCATCGGCAGACCCCTGTAGGCCACAGTCTTTTCCGTGGCGCTCATCACAGTCCTTGTGCCTGCCGTATCGCGGGGGTTCCTCATACGCATGGAGTACACAGTCTCGGATATAGCTGCTGTCGCCGCGCCGTTGACGTGGATAGAAAAGACCCCCTTGCCCGTGCTGGTCTGGTCGCCCGGAGCCAGTGTGCCGTAGAGCGACTGCGACACTATGCCGGCGAGCCCGCGAACGCGGATGTAGTTGTCGGTGTCGGGCTCGTAGTACTCATGCAGCAGTGTCACGCCGTCCTTCTTCAGGTCGAGCGTTATAGGCTCGTCGTAGTAGTAGACGATATCGCCGGCATCGGCTGCGAACTTGGTGACAAAGGGATTGTTCATACTCTCATGTATTTATTGTTGCTGTCGTTCTCCGGCATCTGCAGATGCATCGCCTTCTCTTCCCCTGACTCCTCGTCGCGCAGCTGCTTCATCTCGTTTATCCAGTAGTGCTGCTGCCTTGACAGGTGCTTGAGGTACTCGTCGAGACGGTCGATGGCTGCTGCCTCCTGACGGTTGCCCCCGCCGTTGCTCTCGAAGAGCTTCATCAGTCCGTAGGGCAGTGTCTGCAGCGAGGTGCGGCGCCCCATCAGTGCCAGTGCACCGAGGGCTACGGCCATCTGTGCCGCATGGGCGACCGCCGATGTCGGGTGTGCGGACAGTTTGTCCGTCAGGCTCTCCGTGCCGTATGCCTTCTGCACGAAGTGCTGGCTCTCATCGATGTAGGGTATCATGCGCAGGAAGAGCCAGGGCGAGTTGTCGAGACCTGTCAGTGCCGACAGCGTGTCGGCATCGGCCACCGCCAGTGCAGACTTCCTCTGCCATGTCTTCGTGGCCTGAAACCTCGGGTCGGGCTCCAGTGACCGTATCGTACGGTCGAGTGCGCGGTAGTACTCCTCCAGGTGCATACGGTCGTCGCGTGCCAGCTGCCATTCGAAGGGGCGTGCCTCGTTATCGCGGTCTATCTTCACCTTGCGTCCCATGTCCTCGTGGGAGATGTCGTTCAGGCGGTAGTAGCGCAGTGCCGACATATAAGCCACGGCCTGCTGGCACGACCTTACCGCCTTGGCATTGCTTACGTAGAGCACGCCGTCCTCGACCCTCATAAGGAGTCCGTAGGGGCAGTAGCCTCCTATTATCACGTTGCCGTCCTCGACGGTTATCTCCTTGTTGTTGACGGTCAGCACGCCTCCGTCATCGGTCTCGATACTGATGCTGCCTTCACTGCCTCCGGCCTCTATGATAAGCTGCTCCATCATCTCACGGCCTATGATGTCGGCAACCTCATCCTCCACGGCCTGCACGATACTCCTGATGCGGTCGAAGTCGCTGTTGGCATAGAATGAGCCCGTGAGCTCTCTCAGTTGTTCGGAACTTGTTATTAGCATATTTCCCATTTTATATCCTTCGTATTCATTTTCTTAACTTCTTTTTCATCTGCTGCAGCTGATGGTAGTCGAGCAGCAGTTTCTGCATCACGGTCAGCAGCAGCGTGTGGTCCACGTCTCTGGCTGTGCCGAACACATGACTCTCGGCCAGTGTCAGGCATATCTGGTGCAGACCGCCGCCATTGCCGTCTTTTGTTCCTCTGCCCCTGTCTCCCGATGTCTCGAACAGCGGTGCAAAGCAGGCTTCCTCTCCCTCCACGACGAAGGTCTCGGTGGTCAGGGCCTCACAGAAGTATGCGAACCAGGCGTAGATGCCCCACCGCTGCCAGGGCTTCATAAGTTCACCGCGCCGGATCTTCTCGTCGAGCGAGTCCCAGTCGTAGGGTTGCCGGATCATCTGACGGTCGTAGCGGGTGCGCTGTTCCTCGGTGGCCTTCGGACGGTAGAGTAGTCCTGCCAGTGCACAGAGTGCGGCGGGGTTCTGATCCTGCTCATAGGCCTTCAGATGGGCTATGGCCTGCCGGAACTCGCCGAAGGTCATGTCGGCTCCGCAGTCCATCGGCCCGAGCCATTCCTGATGTTCCTTTTTTGTTCCGTGCTGGATTTTCGGAAGCTTGTTCAGTTCTGAGCGGTAGCAAAGCGATATCGCCTCTCCCTCCACCGTCCAGAGCCAGGTGAGCGACTGTGCTATGTCTCTTATCAGCTTCAGCCACTGCGGGTTGTTCAGCTGCTGCCTGACACCACGGTTCTTCAGCATCGCCTCCGCCGTCTCTATGCGGGCATCCTCCACCGTCCAGGCGTGGTCGGTCCCGACCATCGTCTGACGTATCTTCAGTGCCTCGCGCCAGTCCTCCGGAGTCAGTTCATCCCAGTTCTCAGGCAGTGTGACGTATCTCTGTTTTTTCATAAAATCCGTATAAATCCGTGTAAATCCGTGTAAATCCGATGCTATTGCTGGTTGGTCATGCGGTCGCCTGCGCTTACGTTGTCCTCCTTCTGTATCGTCTTGTGGTAGAAGCCGAGCCAGAGGTCGCGTTTCCCTGGGAAGTTGATGTGCAGTGCATCGTTGAGTGCCTCCAGTGCTATCTCCTCTGCAATACGTGTGTCGGCGCCGTAGAAGATCTTAAGCGCATAGAGCATCTGACTTCCGCTGTCGCTCTTACCGTCGATGATGATGTTCGACAGGGCAGGAGAGAGACCCATCGCACTGGTGGTGGCCGAGTCGGCCATCTTGGCAATATCCTTCTGTGCAGCGATATACTTATCCAGATTCAGCTCTATCGGCTCAATCTTCCACGACTGCTCGTGTCCCTGGTCATCGACGAAATCGACACAGGTGAAGAACTTACCTGCATTCTGCTTGCCTGCCATCACGTCGGCTATCTGCCGTGTAATCTGGTCGCGCAGCTTATCGAGCTCCTGTGCCACCTTCGCATCGGTCCACTCCGGGTGATCCTGCAGGATGGCATTGCGCTTCTCCTCCCAGTAGGCCGACGGCTCGTGTACGATGTAGGCGGCTGCTATCACGTTGTCGTTCAGCGCCCTGACTATCTCGGGTATGTCGTTCGCATCCTGCATCCAGGGAATGCTGCCGTGGAACGAGGATATCGCATAGAGGTTGCGCCCGAAGGAGCGCATGGAGTGATAGCCGATGGCGGCCTCGTGGTCGGTGGCGTGCCACTTGTCGAACACGGGGTAGAGTTGCAACTGTCGCCAGCGTTCCATATCACCGTAGAGCACCTCGCGGATGTCCTCTATGTGGGGTGTGCGGTTCGTGTCGGGCCATACTAAGCGGCAGTCTGCCGATGGCAGGCACTGCAGCGAGTGTATCCAGGGCTTGCCTATGCGTACACTCTTGGCACAGAGGTAGCGGGTGAAGTGTCCGCTCATGTGGACGTACTCCGTCAGGGCCTCACGCGCATAGCGCTGGTAGTCCCACGACTCCAGTCAGCCTCGCACTTCACTGTCATCGGTCCACTCCTGCTGAATCTCGTTCTCCACCACCTTCGTACGGTACAGCTGCAAACCCTGACCGTAGATGAGTCCCACCTTGCGTGCCAGGATACCAGGACCGATGTTGTTCTTCTCCAGCAGGTCGCGCACCATGCGGGGCATCTGGTCGTCGGGGCCCCAGGGCACGATGCTCACGCCGCCCACACTCTGAGGATCCTTGTCCCACGAGCGGCCGCCGAGGTCGAAGAAGCTGCTCAGACTCTGACTGCCAAACCTGCTGCCCAGCGCCACGGCATACGTGCCCACGCCGGTATCGACCATGGCGAACTTACCCGCACGGTCGACGATCTTTCCGTTTCTAATCCTTTCTTTGCTCATAACTGACTGCAAATATATATAATAATGTGTAGAGCCGAAAGGACACAAAAAAGCCCCGATGCAGGCTCATGCGTCGGGGCGGGTGTGATTAGAACAGTCGTGTTAGCTTGTAAAATCAAGTAAAACGATAGGAGCCAATAAATGATCCGATTTCTGACATAGCACGGTTCAGTGTCTGCTTCTGTTCCTCGTTGAGTGTATAGACATGTCCTCTTATCTTATAGCCGTTTATCCGCTGGTAAAGCCATGATGAACTCTTACCGAAGTAGTGCTCCGCAATATAGGATATGGGCAGGAGGTCGTAGATATCCCCCAACTGCTGCCTGATGGTCAGTATTTCGCCATCGATGCGCTCGAGATTCCTCGTGATGAGTTTCTCTGCCGCATCCTTCGCATCATCGTCACCCCATGCTTCTAACCATGAGATGATTTCGTTTCTCTTCTTGTCAGCCTCCGGTCCCTCAACACCTATAAGGCTTTCGTACTCTTTCAGTTTTTTCTCTGTCTCAGTCATAATCGTATGTTTTAAGCCCCTCCCGTAGGAGGGGGTTTTTTAGTTCATTTCGTCTCTCAGTTCGTAAAGCCTTGAAAGGTCTTTTAGCCTCAGGTCGATCTGAATCTCGAGGTGCTTCCTGCTTACAAACTTCTGAAGATCCATCAGGTGATTGATTTCTCTTTCCTTTCTTGCAATCTCTTGTTCTAACTCTTCCTTTGTCATTTCTTTGATTTCTTAATTGTAACACTTGATTTTTCTAATCACAATGCAAAGGTACATAATATTTTTTATATAACCAAATTTTGCATAAGTTTTTTGTTATGCAACATGCATTTTTAACACTTACCCTTGCCGGGGTGCCCCTTGGGTCACATTTCCGAGGCGATCCCGGAGTTGCGACCGCAAGTCTTCCTCGGGGCGGGCCGACCCGAATCGCGTGATGCTCAAGTCCGATTTTTATTTTCACATCCAAAAATCCCCTGTTTATCGGGGTTTCGCGAAAATGGCCGTTAAAAAATGGGGTAAAAAATGCCCTTTTTCGGGAAAAAGTTGGGCTTTTTGGAGTCTTTTTTGGAACACAGAGACACAGAGACACAGAGAAAACAGGGTTTTTCGTGCAAAATTCGTGAGGTTTTTTATGGAACACAAAGACACGAAGACACGAAGTTTTTATGCTCCCTGATGCGAAGCCCTTCGTTTCTTCGTTTCTTCGTGTTCAGTATTCGTAAAATTCGTGAAATCCGTGTAAATCCGTGTAAATCCGATGCCCTACTTCGGGTCGATCATGGCCTTCTTGCCGAAGCTCTGCCAGATGTTCACCCACTGGCGGCGCATAATCAGGTATTTCAGTGCATCGGTCAGGTTAGTTGACTCCTGTGGCAGACGGTGCGTGGGCAGTTTGTCGCCCTTCTTCTGCTTGCGGATATCCTTGCGCCCCGTGCGCTTGTCCTCGGCCACGGTGATGGGCGTGTTCTCCATCTCCGCTTTCAGGTTCGGACAGTTCTGTGCGTCAATAAGCAGAATGAAGAGTTGTGTCTTCAGCTGCCGTGCGAAGAGGGCACTGAAGAATGCATATTCCGTATGAGAGTAGATGTCGCCCTGTCCGAGGCTCATCAGCTGTACGCGCCAGCCCGTTGGCCGTCCGTCATCGTATTTTTCAATAGCGGCCTTGATGCGCTGCATCATCGACGTGCCGACCTTGCGGTAGTTGTTCATCGCACGGTCGTAGTACAGTCGCAGCAGCTTTGTCTTATGGGGTGCAAAGTATGTCAGGAACTTGTCTGCCAGCTGCCGCTCGTTCTCCGGTGGGAGGGTGTAGATCTCCTTCATCACGCGGTACTCGCGTCCCCGCTGCTGTCCGAACAACATCGACTTCATATTGCCATCGTCCATGCCGCCGTCGAGAGGCATGCGCGGGTCGAGGTGGCGCAGCACGGTGCAATCCTGTTCCCATCCGTAGTCGTGCCGCTCCAGCACGGCGTTGTCGGTGCCGTCCTGATAGAAGTCGCGGGCGGTCATCGTCACGTAGAACTTCTGGTCGGCGGTCAGCTTCTGTGGTATCGAGAGTAGGTTGGTGTCGATACCCTCCAGACCGGCCTGCAACTCTTCCTGGAAGAACTCCTCGCCCAGCACGTCGGCATTGATCAGCGTCGAGGCGACCATGAAGAGGGTGGTGCCCCGGCGCAGCTCCGTCCACCGCGCCTCCCAGCGTCGCATGTTGCGCTCGGAGAGCTGCTGGGCCCGTTCGTCGTCGGTCTGTAGGGTTTCGGCATAGCGCCGTCGGGCCTCGTTGAGTGCCTGTCCCGTCTGGAGCAGCAACTTCACCTTCTCCTTATCCATAAGCTTCACCAGCTTCATCACCCAGGTGTACTCGCCCGTGTGGTTGGGGTTGGGCATGTCGCTGGTCAGCGACAGCGAGCGGTACCATGGTGAGTCACCATAGCGGGCACGGTAGCCGCGCACGGCCTTGCGGATGTTGGTGAACTTCTCCTCGGACCAGTACTTCACCTCGTCGCCGAAGAGACCCACGTAGCTTCGTCCGGCACCGATGGAGGGACGGTCGAGCGAGACGAAGGTGAACGTAAAGCCGTTCCAAAAGGTCATCACCTGCTTGTACTTGTCGATGACATTGTACATCTGCCGCTGCCACTCTATCGGCGGCAGGCGGTCGATGACGAACTCGCGGTCGGTCTCCCAGCCGAGGAAGCGGAGCCCCTCGAGTACCGACGGAATCACGTTCTTGTGCAGGTTGGAGTAGGTGTCGGTCACCCATACGAAGGGAGCACCGGGGCACTCCGTGACGGCCTGCTGGATGCGCATGGCCTGAAACTGGGTGGTCTTGGCCGACGCACGCCCGAGGATGCCGATGAAGTTCTGCGGCATCGTCAGTGCCGCCACCATCGCATACTGGTTGATGTAGCGCCGCTGCACGCTGTCACTCTCCTGTAACTTCATTGGCC
>ERZ842401.6915-NODE-6915-length-11869-cov-7.741832_pt1 | contig 11869 bp, 14 predicted proteins | sample MGYA00521270_ERZ842401 | MGnify/ENA primary metagenome ERZ842401 (study PRJEB31892, sample SAMEA3878208) | bioreactor metagenome | biome: Moose rumen | place: Sweden | collected 2011-10 | study: EMG produced TPA metagenomics assembly of the PRJEB12797 data set... | reverse complement strand
ACCAATCCGACAAATAAAATATAAATGTCGGCATAGCAATGCCGACCTACCTACTTCACCCCTCCTAACCTCCCCGTCCGGGGCGGAAAAGATATGTTGTCATTGTGAAAAATCGTCAGATTTTCGTTATTGTTTTATTTTGTGTCTGAAAATTTAAGAGCTAAAATTTATCCTTTGTGTTACAATAGTTGGGCAAAGGATTTACACTTTATGATTATTCCAAATAATTTTGCAATAGCTTTCAGCCTCACGATGCTTGCGGGTTTAACTACCGCAATTGGCGGCATTGTTGCGTTTGTTACCAAAAAAGATAATCTGAAAACTTTATCTTTGGGCCTTGGATTCAGCGCAGGTGTTATGATTTTTATTTCTTTTATGGATATTTTACCGGGGGCTAAAGAACTTTTGAAATTGAATTTCCCTCATAGTTTTGAATGGCTTGTTTTTGCAGGGTTTATTGCAGGGTTAGTTATATCTGTTGCAATTGACTATTTTTTACCCGATCACGTTGATACAAAAGAGCTTTTAGACCCTGATGCACCTGAAGAAAATGACGGTTATAAGCATTATAAACTTCAAAGGGCAGGTGTAATGACTGCAGTGGCCATTTGTGTTCATAATTTTCCTGAAGGTTTGGCAACTTTTTTGACAACTACTCAAAATATTACGTTAGGTGTGTCTGTTGCATTGGCTATTGCGATACATAATATTCCTGAAGGAATTGCAGTTGCACTTCCAATCTATCATGCAACCGGTAAAAAACGTTATGCAATGCTTTATGCCGCGTTATCAGGTATAACAGAACCTATTGGGGCTTTAGTCGGAATGTTTATATTTGGTTTATTTTTACCTCATATTATGGTTGGGATACTTATGGCGGGTGTTGCGGGAATTATGACTTATATTTCATTTGATACACTCCTGCCGCTTGCAAAAGAATATGGTAACTGGCACTTGTCAATAGTCGGCATAATGTCAGGTATTTTATTTATCTGGCTAAGTTTAATATTATTAGGATAACTTGTTATTTCTTAATTTATTAACAAAATTTCTAAGTCTTTCCATTGCCGTTTTTAATTTTTCCAGAGAATAAGCATAAGATATTCTCAAATATCCTTCACCGCTATCACCAAATGCCGTTCCGGGAACTGCTGCAACTTTTTCCTCCTGTAAAAGTTTTGTCGCAAATGCTTCACTGCTCATTCCAAATTCTTTGATACAAGGAAATACATAAAATGCTCCGTATGGTTCAAAGCACTCTAACCCCATCTTTTTAAAAGCATCAATTAAAAATCTCCGGCGCTGATTATATGATTCCCGCATCATTTTTACATCTTCACCGCCGTTTTTGAGTGCTTCAACTGCCGCATATTGGCTGATTGTCGGCGCACACATAATTGCATATTGATGAATTTTTGTCATTTGTTTAATAAGCCAATCTGGACCGCAGCAGTAACCAAGACGCCACCCTGTCATTGCATAACTTTTTGAAAATCCGTTTATCAAAAGAGTTCTTTCTCTCATGCTATCAATATTTATAATAGATGTATGTTCTCCTTTGTAAGTTAATTCAGAGTAAATTTCATCAGAAATGACAAAAATATCGTGTTTAATTATTATTTCTGCAATTCTTTCAAGATCGGATTTTTCCATAATCGCGCCTGTCGGATTATTAGGATAAGGCAAAATCAGGACTTTTGTTTTGTCAGTGATTGCATTTTCAAGTTCTTCTGCGGTCAGGTGAAATTCGTTTTCGGATTTTAAATTAATAATAACATTTTTACCCCCTGCAAGATATGAACAAGGCGCATAAGAAACATATGACGGCTGAGGGATAATTACTTCATCTCCATCATTTATTATGGCTCTTAAACCAATATCAATGGCTTCTGAGCCTCCTACTGTTACAAGAATTTCATTTGACGGATTGTATTTAATTTTCTGTGTTCGCTCAATATAATTGGCGATTTCTTCTCTCAGCGGCATTAACCCTGAATTTGATGTATAAAAAGTTCTGCCTTTTTCAAATGCATAAATACCTTCATCTCTTATATGCCAAGGGGTTTCAAAATCAGGTTCCCCGACACCAAGAGATATGGCATCTTTCATTTCGCTTACTATATCAAAAAATTTTCTGATGCCTGATGGTTGAATTTGCTGAACTTTATCTGATAAAAATTCTCTCACGGAGTAACAACCTCTCTTACATCTTCTTTTACTTCATCAAGGATAGTTCCGTGGTCTTTGTATTTTTTTAGTACAAAATGTGTTCCTGTACTCAAAACATTGTCTAAGGTTGAAAGTTTATCTGAAACAAAAGCGGCAATTTCTTTCAGAGATTTTTCTTCTAATGTAACCATCAAATCAAATCCGCCTGAAATCAGATAAACAGATTTTACCTCCGGATAATTATAAATTCTTTGAGCAATTTTATCAAATCCCTGCCCTCTTTGAAGAGTAACCCTTACTTCAATAATTGCTGAAACTTTTTCTATTGATGTTTTTTCCCAGTCTATTAGCGTGTGATATCCGCATATTATATGTTCTTCTTCAAGTTTTTTTATTTCATTTGCGATTTCAATTTCTTCTTTGCCTAATAGCACTGCAAGCTCATTTATCCCTATGCGGCTGTTTTTTTCAATAATTGATAATAATTCTTCTCGCATTATCTTACTCCTTAAAACAAAGTTATTGTATCATAAATATTTTATCTGCTGTATATTTCGTGTTTTGACGGCGTAAATTCAGGTTCTTTGTAATTATTGATATAATCTATGGCTTCTTTAGGTGTTGAAGCTATATATATCAGATTTTTAGTATATTTATTGGCAAACTTTTCTTCGACAATTGTGTTAAAAAAGTCAAGTAATTTGTCATAAAATCCGTTAGTATTTAAAAGAACGATAGCTTTTTTATTGTAGCCAAGTTGTTTTTGTACAAACATTTCGGCAAATTCTTCAAGGGTTCCGAAACCGCCTGCAAGAGCAATTACCGCATCTGAAATATCGTCCATTTTTTGTTTTCTGTCGCGCATTCCGTCTGCTAAATAAAATTTGTCGCAATTATCTGTTCTGCAACCCATATCAACAAGTCTTTGAGGCATTACTCCATAAATTTTCCCGCCGTTATTTTTAACTTCAGAAGCGCAAGCCCACATCATCCCCAAAGTTGAGCCGCCATAAACAATGTTATATCCGTTTTGTCCCATCAGTTTGCCAAGTTCTTTTGCATCTTTATAATAAACTTCATTTAAAAAATCGCTTGAAGAACAGAATACACAGATATTTTTTATATTTTTACTTTTATTCAACAAATTCTCCGCCAATCCTGTAAAAATGTGAACAAGATAATCCTGTTCCGTTTTTTGAACAGTCTTTTCTTAATTTTTTTACATCCCAACCGTATCCTATAGGATTTATATTACCATCTTTGTATATATTCAGACCAAATATATCACGTCCCCAGGTATTAGGTTTTTTATATCCGTTTGTATCAAGCATCATTAAAAATACCGGAGAATCAGAGGTTTTATTTTCTATATCTTTTATGCCGACAATGTTATCGTCGCGATTTACGTACAGAGTATCAAAATAGTAGAAATCGTTTTTCCCGACTTTCTTGCCATTCATGTAATATTGGTAATATCTTTTGCTTTTCAATGGCTCTTTCAGTCTAAGATATGGTTTTACAAGCTGAATCATGTATTTTTCACGTTCATCATCTGTTTTGGCATTTTTCAGACTTTTTACAATTTTTGATTCTGCCTGAGCACTCATTGCGCTAAACATATATTCTATCTGATTATATTCTGTATTCCATTTAGAAATATATACCGCATTTTTTGAAGAAAATGAAGTGGGCACCATAAATAATATACCCGTAAAAATAGCGAATATAGTAAGCGAATATTCAATTTTCCAGATGAATTTATTCATTTTACTAGCTGACAGATGCGATATCAAGTCGTTTCTTTTCTTCAATTAACTTATCATATACCCATTCCGGAATAAAATTTTTACCCAGAACAATTTGACCGTTCATAATGTTTGGCGCATGAAAATCAGAACCTCCGGTTACAATTAATCCGAGATTTTCTGCCATTGTTGAAAAGTATTCTACCATTGCAGGAGAGTGTTTTCTGTGATAAGCTTCTATTCCTCTGAGTCCGTAATTCATTAAATCTTTTATTAGTCCTTCTGCCATGTTTTCTAAATCATGCGGGTGGGCTATAACAGGAATCCCGCCGGCATCATATATGATTTCTACTGCATCCTGAGGTGAAACAGTTTTTCTCTGTACATAAACAGGTGAATTTATATGAATGTATTTTGCATATGCATCCATAACATTTGTTGTACCGCCTGCACTTGTTATTGCTCTTGCGATATGAGGACGTCCTATACTTCCGTTTGGAGCTACAAGTTTTTTGATATCATCAAACTTTATGCGGATTCCTTCCTTTTTTGCAAGCAAATTCAGAATTTCTTTTGTTTGTTTAACCCTTGCCTGTTGTTGAGATTTAATCATACTTTGAAAATCAGAATTATTAACATCCATAAAATACCCCAAAATATGGACTTCATAGTCATTATATAATGTATTAACTTCAATCCCGCGCAATATTTGAATCTTTTCCTTCAAATTGTTTTCTTTGATGTAATTTTGGGCAACGTCATAAGCAAGAACATTATCATGGTCTGTAATTGCAATGGCACCAAGTCCGACTTCAATTGCGGTATCCACAATTTTTTCGGGAGTAAAAACTCCGTCTGAAAAATATGTGTGAATATGTAAATCAGTTTTCATCTTAACTTTCCTTATTTATACTATTACTACAAAAAATCCTTTTTACTGCCAAAGCATGACCGCTATTAACATCAACATCAACCTCAAGGGCGTTAATTTGCATCTGTTTGCCTTGCGCAACTTCATATCTTTCAGGAATACAGGTCAAAAATCTTGATAAAGATGTCTGGTATTCCATACCAATGACACCGTCAGATGCTCCGCAAAAACCTGCATCTGTAATATAAGCCATATTGTTTATAATAGATTCATCAGCGGTTTGTACATGAGTATGAGTACCCCAAAATGCGCTTAATCCAAATTCAGAACAATATTTAGCAAAACAAATCTTTTCAGCCGTTGCTTCTGCGTGAAAATCCATTACTATAACAGGTGTTATTTCTTTAATTTTTAATATTTCATCTCTTACAATATCCCACTGCGAATCTGCAAGTCCCATAAATACTCTGCCGATAGAATTTATTACCCCGATTTTAATCCCGTTTTTTTCAATTATACGGCTTCCTGTTCCCCGAACATTTTTGGGATAGTTTATAGGACGTACTAATCTGTCGGCATTGTCAATATAAGAATAAATATCTTTTTTATCCCATATATGGTTTCCGCAGGTCATTGCATCAATACCATACTCAATAAAATCATTATAATTCTTTTCCGTTAAACCAAAACCGTGAGATGCATTTTCGATATTTGCAACAACAAAATCATATTTATCAGAATTCTCAGCCAAAAAATCCCTGACTGCTATTCGTCCGGGTTTACCGACAATATCGCCGAAAAATATTATTTTTATTCTTGATTTTGTATTATTCATTACTTATATTTTCAGAGGAAAAGTTATTATAATAACCTTTCCTCTGTCCTTATTCTGAAATTTATTTTGCTATTTCGGTTGCTCTGAATTCTCTGACAACCGTAACGCGAATTTGTCCCGGATAATCCAGCTCATCTTCAATACGTTTAGCGACATCTCTTGCCAGTTTACCTGATGCTAAATCATCAAACATTTCCGCCTGAACAATAATTCTCACTTCACGTCCTGCCTGAACTGCAAATGACTGTTTAATACCTTCATAGCTGTTTACTATTTCTTCTATTTTTTGTAAACGTTTGATATAAATTTCTAACGTATCGCGTCTTGCTCCCGGACGCCCTGCAGAAATTGCATCTGCGACTTTGACAAGTACCGCTTCAATGGTATTTGCTACAACATCATCATGGTGAGCTTCTATTGCGTGAACAACCTCAGGCTTTTCACCATATCTGTTTGCAATTTCAACACCAAGCTGAATATGTGTTCCTTCTTGAGTCTGATCAACAGCTTTCCCGATATCGTGAAGTAGGCCTGCTCGTTTTGCAATTTTTTCATTCGCTCCAAGTTCAGCAGCAAGCATACCTGCAATATGACCAACTTCAAGAGAGTGTTTCAAAACATTTTGCCCGTAACTTGTTCTGTAATATAATCTGCCTAATGTTTTTATAAGCTCTTTATTCAGACCCATAACACCCATTTCCAGTGCGGCATTTTCACCTTCTGTCCAAATCTTTTTATCGATTTCTTCCTGAGCTTTTGTTACCATTTCTTCAATTCTTACAGGGTGAATACGTCCATCAACTATTAGTTTTTCCAGTGCTAATTTTGCGATTTCTCGTCTTACAGGGTCAAAACTTGATAATACAACGGCTTCAGGCGTATCATCAATAATTAAATCAACCCCTGTTAAGGTTTCTAATGCTCTGATGTTGCGGCCTTCACGACCTATAATACGCCCTTTCATTTCATCATTTGGTAATGCAACTACAGAAACAGTTGTTTCTACAACCTGTTCTATCATGCATCTTTGCATTGTTGTAGATAAAATCTCCTGAGCTTTTTCCAGTGAAACTTCTTTTATCTTTGCTTCATTTTCCCTTATTAATTGCATTTGTTCCTGCGCTAAGTCATTTTTTAGTTGTTCTAAAAGAGTTTTCTTTGCTTCTTCGCAAGACATGCCTGATATTTTTTCTAATTCTTCAGTTTGTTTTTGTACAAGTTCTGCAAGATAATCTTCTTTTTCTAATAATTCATCTTTTTTACGTTGTACTTCTGCTTCTTTGTCAGTGTATTCCTGAATTTTATCTTCAAGTACATCTTCTCTTTTTGCAAGTTTTTGTTCTTGTCTTGAAAGTTCCTGACGTCTTTCTCTTTCTTCTTCGTTCAAAGCTTCTCTGTCGCTTTGTAATTCTTCTAAAGCTTTTATTTTAGCTTCTTTTTGAAGAATTTTTTCTCGTTCGTTGAGTGCATTTTTATCTTTTTCTACAGATTCCAATATCGCACTAACTTTGTTTTTTTGTAAAATCAGCATTACAACTAAGACTATTACCGCAATAGCTGCAATAACCAATAGCAAGGTTTTTGCTTCCATAAAGTTAATACCTTATCCTTTTCTATTTTTTTATAATATATACAATTCAGGCATACATATAGCCTATGCCTACATTTATTCAGTTTTAGTTAAATAAAATTATTGCATATATTTCCTAAAAAAATTTATTACTACATCTGACTATATAATATCATGTTTTTTAATTTTTGTATAGTACTTTATATGAAGGATAAATATAACTGAATAAATTTACATACGATCAATAGAAATAGCTTTTACTCCGGCATAGCGTGCTTTATCCATTAAAGTTACAACTGCTCCATGAGTAGCTTCTTCATCAGTTTTGATAAGTAAACCGTCAGGATAATTTTTTATTTCGGAAGCTAAAACCGTACCTAATCTGTCTGTTTGAATTTCTTCATTATTTATAAAATATTTATTTGCTTTTGACACATATATTGTAAGGATGTGAGGATCTTTCTCAATTTGAGTTTCTTCCACATTTTCAGGAACACTCAGGCTAATTCCCTGTTGATCCAATAATGGAGCAACAACCATCATGATAATCAGCAATACCAAAAAGATATCTGTAAGAGGAGTAATATTAATTTCGTTAAACATTTTTCTTGCCATTATTCATCCTCCGTTGGAATATCAATCGAATTATTTTTTGCGTTATCTTTCAGAACTTTTTGTTCTTTTTTGTTTAACGGTTCTCCTGCAACTATAAGCTTTTTGTATTCGGCATTTTGTGCAGCATCCATAATATCAAGAACTTTAGCACTTGATACATTCTTGTCTGCTTTTACAACAACTTCCGGTTTTTCATTGTCAGGATCTTTTGCGGCTAACAGAGCATCAGTCAGTTTGTCTGCCGAAACCTGTGCTCCGTTTACATAAATAAGACCGTCTGCTGTAACTGAAACCGAAGTTTTTGCTTCTTCAATATTTACTCCGTTATTAATTTCAGGTATTTCTACCGGTGTGTCATTAGATTGAAGTACCGGAGCAACAACCATCATGATAATCAGCAATACCAAAAAGATATCTGTTAATGGTGTTATATTAATTTCGGAAAATATTTTACCTTGTCTTTCGCTGCCAAATGCCATTTTATTCCCCGCCTACTACAAATTAACCTTTGGAGAAGAACTGTATTTTGGTTGAGATTGTCCTTCTGAATCAACATAATTTAAGAATAACAATTTAATCAAATTAAAGTCATTTTCAAAGTGTTTTACTACTGATTGGAACAAGTTAAAGAAGATTACCGCTACAATTGCGACCCCTAAACCAAATGCTGTTGCAATCAAGGCAGAACCGATTCCGTACATTACATCTGCAGCCTGTGCAGCATGCCCTGCTGAAGCCATTTCCTTAAATGTTAAAAGAATACGTACAACTGTTCCAAACAAACCTAAAAATGGAGCTACACCACCGATTGTACCTAAGATAGTCAGGTTTGATTCTAATTTTCTTGTTGCTAATGTTGCTGAAATATCAAATGCTCTTGAGAATCCTTTTTTCTGTTCATTAAAAATTCTTACTGCTTCTTCTATAACTTCTCCGACAACTCCACCGCAACGTAAAGCAGTATCTTGCGCTGCACGCAAATCATTTGATTCAAGTTCTCTGTTTAATTCGCGCATATAAATACTTATATCTCTTTTGTTCTTTCTGAAGTATGACCATCTGTTAAATACTACTGCCAAGACTAAAATTGAACAAATGAAAATCGGTAATAGTACCGGCCAGTCCATTTTAATTGATTCGATTAATAATTCCATATTTTTATCCTCATTTTTGTATTACTCTTTTTTTAATATTTTGTAGCTCCAAATACGTTGTAATCAAACGTAAATTGAATATCTATACTTTGTCCTTTAAATTCAGGCGGAAGCGGTCTGAAAGGAGCAGCCAGTTTAACTGCATTTAGTGCTGCAGCATCTGCATTTTGCAAACCTGACGATTTGAATACACTGCAAGATAATAATCTTCCGTCTTTTGCAATCTTGAATAAAAGAACTACACGTTTGCTTTCGTTACCTTTTGGCGGATCCCAGTTCATTTTGATTCTGCGTTGTAATTCTCTCATATATGGTCCGAAGTCCGGTTCTTTTATTGCATCGATACCCGGACGACCTCCGCCGCCACCCGGATTTCCACCTCCGGTGCCATGAGTTCCGCCTGTACCGGAACCTCTGCCTGTTCCTGTTCCGGTACCTGTCCCTTTAGAAGTTGATGAACCTGAACCGTTACCAACAGGTGCTAACGAAGGATTCGGGGAATATGTGCCTGAACCTCTTGAACCACCATTATTTGATGAACCGCTGCCGCTGATTGGCCCTGTTGCATATTGACCAACCCCCTTACCTCCTGCCGGAACAGGAACTTTAAACGGTGTATTTGTTGGTTTTTGTACCGTTTTTGGAGTCGTTGGCGGTTTCATTGAAGGCCTTGCCGTCGGTGGTTGTGGTTTTGCCAACTCAGGTTTTGGTACTGCCGGTGTAGGTGTTGGAGATGGTTTTACATTCTTTTGAGTAGTTGTTGGTGTTGCCGTCGGTGTAGGTTTTGCAACACTTTGTTTTACTCTTTCCATAAGAGATTTGTTCTGCGGTTTTGGAGTCTGAACTTTTGGAGCTCCGCCTCCTGCAGGCTTTGATGAAGGTTTTGCCTGTGAAGCAGGCATTGAAACAGGTAATTTCGGATTATTGATTCCGCCTGAACGGGAATTCATATCTGCCCTGTTTTTGGTATTCAAATCTCTTGGAGTATCTTCTTTATCCACAAGTACAAATTCTATATCATTCATCTTTGGTTTTGGTTTGTCAAATAACGACAAATTAATCCCTAATAAGGCGCAAATAAATAATATTAGCCATATAGAGCCTAATACTGCGGGGTGTAAAATTGCAGAAATAATAAGCCCTTGCTTTAATGATATTGATCCTTCGTCGTCATTTCTGGTTACCGCAGGCATTTTAAAGTTATCACCTGTCGGTTTAGACGCTTTGGAGTATAATTTTTCATGTTCTTGTGTATATTTCCCAAGTAATGACATTGTTTTCCTTTAATGTTACTGCCAGTGATAATTCTATTTTGAAATATCAAATAAAATTATCGCCCGACTTTCTTATTTTAGTTATCAGTCGGAGTAACTGTAATCGGTTGTGTTAATATGAGCTCAACAATCGTATTGGCTGAAACATTAACATCTTCTCCTTTATCCCATATAGATTTGAGCAAGCTTCCTCCTCCTGTTTCAACTGCTGTACTCATTGCGGCTCCCGCACCTGAGTGAACCCCCAAATACGGCAAAGTGTATGCTTTTGCACTCGCTGTTTCTGGTACAGCAGATGTTCCTACTGTGTAAAATATTTCGCTTCCGCCAAGTATTACCCCTGTTTTATCAGGTGTTCTTACTACTGCCGAAATAGGAATATCTAATCCTGAAGGAGTCAAAATATGAGTAAATCTCAGCATTATTTTTCCGTTGATTGATCCGTGCTTTGCTCTTGAAACTTCAATGACGTTCCCTGTTACGGTGCTGCCTGCCGGTGCAACTTTTTTCTCTTTGTAATAAAAATCAGTAGTCAATGCTAAATTAACTTCTTGCCCCGTAGTTGCAGTTTCTGAATTTACCGGAGAAAGAAATACTCCTTTAAAGGTTAAACCTGCAGGAACCGTTACAATTGAATTTTTTAAAGTTTTAGCATCAAGTTGATATGTACTTTCATTCAATTTTGTATTATAGCTTTCATTTGATTTTACTTTCGCAACATCGGTACTTTCATCTGCAAAAGCAAATGAACATGACATTGTTATACAAATTACCGCTAAAAGCAGTTTTTTCATTACGCACATCCCTTTCAAGATATTATATCACTCTTATATTTTAACCCACTCACATATTTTGTCAATTCTTTTAAGTTCTGTTATTCCGATATAGTGTGAGTCAGGTATGACGGAGCAAGAAATATAATAAGGTGTCTTTCGCCTACAGGTAGTTTTGTATGTGCCCCCATAGAACGTTTACCCCCCGGACGCATTTGTAATGTTGCTCCTCTGTGAATCCATGCAATACCTTGAAAAGTGTCCTGATAGTGAGGCATTCTTACCCATTCTGAAGGAGCGGTAAGCTCCCCGCCTATCAAGTTATCATTCGAAGTATAGACATAAGCTTTTATATTTTGTTCGTAACCGTCAGGAAAAACAAATTTTGTAATTTTGACTTTCATTGAAGCATTTGTTCCGACAATCGGCTCATTTATTTTTTCTATATAACCGTAAAAAGCAGTGTCTTCCGGTATAACTTTAATATCCCCTACAAATAAATCGTTGGTTGAAACGAATTTAACTTTGTAACCGACAGGACAAGTTTGGGTTGAAACTTCCTGCATATTAATTACGGGAACAACAATACCTGCAGGAATTTCTACCCCTGCGGATTCTCTCAGCTGTACTTTTACTTCAGGCAGCTCGCTTGGGTTCTGAGCCTGTTGTACAGGCGGATTTTCCGAAGCGTTCTCTTCCTGAGCGTAAACAAAAGTTGAAGCCAATAGTAAGATTGATATTAATAACAAAAATCTTTTCATACTGTAATTATAACAATTTATTGAAATATATCAAGATTAGAATTGTTATTAGAGTGTGTTCACACAAAATTTTATAATATTGTCATTCTGAGGCTTTAGCCG
>ERZ842401.6912-NODE-6912-length-11873-cov-7.306566_pt1 | contig 11873 bp, 13 predicted proteins | sample MGYA00521270_ERZ842401 | MGnify/ENA primary metagenome ERZ842401 (study PRJEB31892, sample SAMEA3878208) | bioreactor metagenome | biome: Moose rumen | place: Sweden | collected 2011-10 | study: EMG produced TPA metagenomics assembly of the PRJEB12797 data set... | reverse complement strand
GCTCTTCACAGAGCGGTAGCAACACTGAGGGCAACAGCGGCTCAGGTTCTGGCAGCGGTGGCGAGAACCAGACAGGCGGTGATGACACTCCCGGCGATACTGGTAATGAGGTGCCAAACGGCGGCAGTGATAGCTCCAGCGGAGCTGGTGATGAGTAAGCGCACGGCTTTAATCTGGTAACACAAGAAATCTCTGTAAGAAAAGGACTGGCAGTAAAAGACTGTCGGTCCTTTTTGTTACATTTTGGCCTTGATTCTTTGCCAAAATGAACGTAATTCATTAAATTTCTGAAAATATTCTGCCTTTAATGCCTTTTTCTTATTTATAATGTGTATCTTTGTAGCCACTATATGCAATAAGTTATGGCTGCTAACAAAGAACTCAATCGCCTAAAACTCCTACTGGTGGAGAAAAAGAAGTCCAATCTCTGGTTGTCACGAGAGTTGGGTTGTTCGCCTACAACAGTATCAAAGTGGTGTACCAATTCGTCACAGCCACCATTGGAGATGCTGATGAGAATTATAAAACTGCTCGACGTAGACCTGAAGGATCTCGTCAGGTTTGAAGAACTGGATAAAGACAAATAAACAAAATCGGCATAAACAATGGTTACGATTAAGAGAATAGAGATTAAAGGATTCTTCGGAAAAGGTGATTTCGAATGGAATCTGAATCCCGTGGTGAATATCCTGGGAGGCAAGAACGGAAGTGGCAAGTCCACTATTTTTAAAGTGTGCTATGCCATGCTTTTCGACAAGAATCTACTTGCCTCCATGGAAGGCTCGCTGAAAAAGATGTTCAATGAAGTCACATTGACATTCTCCAACGATTGGTCATTGCATTGGCCATATAACAGCGAGACGCTGCGGCTGAATTTTGACGGTGCTAAGCCGATGGCCTACATAGACAGTATTGAGGTAAAAGACGACAAAGGTGAAGCTAAGAAATTGGAAGAACTGCAAAGCCAAGTTCAGTTCTATTTAATTAACTCCTTCGAGCAGCATCTGGACCAGGCGGTCCAATACTGGCAACGGCCCAAATCGGTATCTCTCAGCAATCCGACCATGCTTGACCTGATGATCAAGGACCAGATAGACCTTCGCAACAGTGATTTTGCTGAGATTATGGAGAATTTCATCGACTCTTCGAATGAAAGTGACGAGACGCGTCAATACAGGATGATCTACAAGAAGGTATATTCTGAATTAAATCATTTCCTTGACGGTTACGACCAGAAGATCAGCAACACATTTGAATTCACCCGAGATGGTGCCAAGATTGGTTATGAACACTTGTCGATGGGTGAGAAACAGATACTGCTGCTTCTGTTGATGGTGGGAAATACCAAGCAGGCTCCATGTGTATTCTTCATGGACGAACCCGACCTGAGTATGCATATCGACTGGAAAGAAGAACTGGTAACACGTCTGCACGAAATGAATCCAAACATGCAGATAATCCTATCCACCCATGCCCCCAGTGTCATCACCGGCTGGATGGATTGCGTTAACGAGGTCTCTCAGCTTATAAAGAAGTGATATGGCAACACTAATATCAGCTTATACACCTGATGAATCCAAGAAAGCCTCCATTTTGACGGGCAAGCCAAATCGCGTAACCGTCGAAGTCGAGGACAACTTGGACAGGGCGTTTTGGCGTGACCTGTTAAGTGAACTTTGCCCTGAGAAAGAACTACATTTCAACTGCTATCAGACAATTGTCAAGGGGAAAGAGGTCGTTTTCAAAAAGGGTAAGGCACGTATCATCAAGATGGCAGACACGCTCAACGACTATCATATTGGTTGTGTAGATAGCGATTATGACTGGCTCCTTTCTGATTATACGGACGACGGCAAAGTTATTACTGGGAATAAATATCTGCTGCAAACCTATGCCTACTCCATCGAGAATCTGATGTGTCTGTCAAGTACGTTAGGAGATTTCTGTCACGATGCCACAGAAGAAGCGACAAATTTTGAATTTGCAGACTATATGACCAAACTTTCGCAGACCGTCTTTCCGTTGCTCATCTGGTCACTATATCTGTATAGCCAAGGTAACGAAGCTTTTGCACCATCCGCTTGGCGTGATGTGCTGGTCAACACCATACGAGATGCAGAAACATCGCTTGCTCAAATTGCTGAAAAGACAAAAGAGGAGGTAGAAGCGTTTGTCAAAGATTATGCCGCTGAAACGGACGAGAAGGACAAGCTGGAAGCGAAACTTGCAGAAGAGAAGTCCGTTAACTCCGGCAATGCATACCTTTTTGTGCGAGGACACGAGTTGTTTGACCATCTACTCAATTCTGTTCTCGGCCCAATCATGATAACACTCCGTCAAGAGCATTATAAGAAATTGCAAGACTCAGACTCGGATACTGAAAAAAGAAAGACTTGCCTGCAGTCTTATAGAGCCAATGAAGTTCCTGTCAGGCAGCTCCTATCTCATAATTGCAGGTATAAAGGCCAGACAGAGTTATACGACAAGATAGCACAGGATGTTGCGATGATTTGGAAAGAGGTAAACGATAAAGTAAAATCGAAGTAGAAAGCAAACAATTAAAGCGAATTAGCAATACACGTAAATAGGACTCTTTAATATGAAAACTATATCAAAAAGTAAACTGCTCGACTATATTGAGCATGAGGAGATTGCCTTCCAGTTTGGCGACGGACTGATGTGCATCACCCATCCCGATGGGGATTATGGTGACGAAGACTTGGCGCAAAGCATGGCTCTCGACATAGAAGAGATGAAACAATTCATTGCCGATAGTCAGAACATAAAGGGAGTGCATAAAGAAGATGTCGTTAGCGAGGGTGACGAATTGGGCTTTAACGAATTTGCAGACTGGTCGACAGATACGGATTTGCTAATCCTCGTGGATAAAGGCCTACTGCTCTGTCTGCCTAATCCAGACACATGGAATGTTGTTTTCGAGGAAGCATAAAACGATATACTGAAAAATATGGCGAAACGAAAAATCAAGATAGGGCTTGTAGATGCCGACCTGCTTTGCAACGGGACGCGGCATCCTAACCTTGCGCTATTGAAGATTGCCGGATATTTCAGGGATAATGGTTATGTGCGAGGCTATACCGATGCTGCCAGCTGCTATGAGTTGATCACGAATGAGAGCAACTTCGAGGAGTTGCAACGATACGATTACTTCTATGTGTCGTGTGTCTTTACCTTTACCATCGACGACCCACCACTTGTGCTAACGACCCTGCTCAACGACAAGAAACTATCCAAGCGTGTCCGCATGGGAGGTACTGGCACTTACGCTAATCTATCCGTAGAGGAGGGCTTTGCGGAGAAACGTGAGGAGGATATGCAACGGTTGGAGAAAGATGCATTCCTGAATACGCTTAAGAATAAGTCGGGTGGCTATGGCATTAACATGCAGACACAAATGCCCGACTATCACCTGTATGATGATTTCGTCAGCGTGATGGAGAACGTGAAGGCTTCGGATGCATACTACAAGGACTATAAGGAATACTCCATAGGTTTCTTGACGCGAGGCTGTTTTCGTCGCTGTCCGTTCTGTGTGAACAAGTTGGAACGCAAGGCTATGCCGTATTCAAAACTGAGCGATTTCCTTGACAACGAGATTGACGAGAAAACAGGAAGACTGAAGCGTCCGTATATCTACCTTTGGGACGATAATTTCCTGGCATCGCCCTACTGGGAACCTTTGCTCGACGAGCTGATTGCCACGAAACGTCCATTCCAGTTCCGACAGGGACTTGACGAGCGGTTGCTGGCACAGCATAAGCGTGGAGAGGATATGGCAAGGAAGTTGGCCAGTGCCAACTATCATGGCGACTTCATCTTTGCCTTCGATAACTGGTTTGACCGCAAACTCATAGTGAAAGCGCTCAAAATCTGGAAGCACTATTGCCCTAAGAAAGAAACCAAATTCTACCTATTCTGCGGATTCCGTCAGTCGGAGAAAGACTTTAAGAAGTTCCAGATGGACGTGGCAGAGATTTTCATGCGTATCTGTGTGCTAATGCGGTATGGATGCCTCCCCTATATTATGCGCCACGAGGTTTACAAGGAAGAATATCATCATTTAAGAAAGGAGGCTGCATAATGAAGATACTACTGAATAAGAAGGAAATAAACAAGTCGCTTCTGACGGATGGCATTTCGCTGCCAAAGGAGATTTACAATGATTTGTTCGAGTTGCTTGGCAAGCGCTTGAACAAAGGAGACAAGGAGGGTGTAACGATTATCGTGGACAACACGCCTTTCGAGGCTTCGCTAAACAATTCTAATGCCAAAGACAGGAAAGACGAACTCCTGCAATTCCGCTGGAGCATGAGCATCGGCAACAAAATGCGCTCGCTTTTCCAAGACAGCACGGCCAAACTGGTGGCTGAGGATGGTGGCGCAGTAAAAAAAGGAAGGTCACAGAAGATAACAGAATACGTAAACATCATAGCAACTAATCCCCATACATATATGTTCGATTGTCATTATGAACTCAAGTCTGAAGAGTATGCTCTCTGCAAAGAGAACTTCAATTATCTGGCTGCTGCCAAGGCCAAGCCGTTCCTGATTCTTGGCGGCTTCTCTGGTACTGGAAAGAGCCAGAAAGTGAAGGAACTGGCCTACCTGACCTGCCCTGACATGGATGACTTGCAGAAGGGGCAGGAACCTGGCAACTATTGTCTGATTTCCGTCAAGCCCAACTGGCACGACAGTACGGAACTGTTGGGCTATTACTCAAACATCGGGCGGAAGTATGTCTGCACGGACTTCATGAAGTTTATCGTCAAGGCCATGAAGTATCCGCTGGTGCCGTTCTATGTCTGTATGGACGAAATGAATCTGGCACCAGTAGAGGAATACTTTGCAGAATATCTGAGCGTGCTGGAGAGCAGGAAGAGCGATGGCGGTCGTGTGGTGAGCAGCGCATTGGTTTCGAGTGACATCTTCACAAGGGCATACGAGAATTATGACATCTTCGAGGCTTTGGGTCTGACAAGCGATGACAAAGGCATCATCGACGAATTGAAGCAGAACGGCCTCTGTCTGCCGCAGAACCTCATCGTAATCGGTACGGTGAATATGGACGATACCACCAACTCGTTCAGCCGCAAGGTGATTGACCGTGCCATGACTTTCGAGACGAAGATTGAGGACATAACGGCTGCAAGTTATTTCAACCTCGACAACGATGCACTCTCATACAAGAACATCGCTTGCCCTGAGCGTTTCATCAACGACCAAGTGAGGGTGCTGGAAATCATGAAGGAACCTACGCCTGACTTCAAGATTAACACTGGCGAATCGGACTTCAACACAGAGTTCACGAAGTTCATCAACGAGATAAACAAGGCGATGGGCAACGGCAAGGGCTACGACACGAAAGACGGCTTCGGTATATCCCCGTTCCAGGTTTCCTATCGAGTGCTCAACGAAGCCGTGTTGTACTTCAGGTCGCTGCAAGTGCTTTGTCCAGAACAATGCTCACTCGACAAAGTGTTCAACGACATTCTGATGATGAAGGTGCTGCCGCGTATTGAAGGCGAACAGGACAGGGCCAAGAAGCCGCTTGAAGGTTTGCAGCAGTATGTCAGCAAGCGTATTGGCGACGATGAGACAAAGAAAGCCGTATGGGGTGAAAGTCTGCAGAAGATTGACTACATGCTGCGCCCATTCGGCAAAGGCGGCGACGGATTTACAACATTCTGGCAATAACGACCGATGGAAGTACTCGTATTGAAGTGCAATGACTATCGTGTGACGGTAAAGACCCGTGACATCATCTCACCTTGGAAGCGGTTCCGCAACCGCGTGTCCGAGGCTGGCACTTACTGCGACTACTCGACTACTCACAGCGACACAGAAGTGGAAGTGCGGCACGTCGATGACGATGGCAGCACAGCGATGCAACTGCACGGCAAGGGCAATGAATGGTGCGGATTGCCGCCCGTCATGTTCGAGACAGAGGTTTATCACTTCTTCATAGAATTTACGTGCCCGCTATTGGGAACGCCAACCGTCAACCATCCCAAGCGAGAGATTGCTGAGTGCTTCGACTACTACAAGGGTATGCTGACGGGCAGCATCAACTTCATCAACAATCCCGGCACATTCGTTCTCTCGTTCTCCTATGTCAGGCACGACGGCACACACATCACCGACAGCATATCGCTTGAAGTCGTGTCGCCCAAGCTTGACACGAAGCAAGACCTGAACAACATCAAGCGGCTCATCAATGCCGAATACGAGAACTATGTCTATGAATACCTGACGCTGACGTTCCAGAGCCACAGCATCGACCGAAGCGACAAGGACGACAACGAAATCATCTGGCTGAGTATCTTCCAGCAGATAGTGGAGCCGTATTTCCAAGCCTGTCGGTTCATCATGCAGCACGCCAACAAACGGGCGCATAAACAACATGTTTACTCACGGCCAGACAGAATCCATCGTTGGCAGCCCCGGCAGGAAGAACTCTACGAAGAGCGAGGCGACGATGCAGAGAGATTCCGCTACAGACATGAACAGACGGAGCACTCCATCAACACGAAGGAGAACCGGTTCGTGAAGCATACGCTGATATGCCTACAGAAGCAGTTTGCAGCCATGTTCGACGAGTTGCGCGATGTCTATGGCGACGATTTGTCGCAGTCGGCTATTGAGCAGATGACCTCATACGCTGACACGTTCAAGACGCTGCTCAACTCCAAATTCTACCGCTCGGTCGGCAAGTACGAGGGACACTTGCAGGAGAGTGCCGTTTTGCAGCAACGCTCAGGCTACCGCAACATCTACAAGTACTGGCAGATGCTGAAGTGCGGCCTGTCGCTTGAACAGGGCAACACCAGCATCGGCATGAAGCAGGTTTGGCGGCTCTACGAAATCTGGTGCTTCCTGGTCATCAAGCGGCTGGTTTGCAAGATTCTCGGCCTGTCGCCCAAAGACCCAAAGATGTTTGAACAGGGCTACATCGTGGAAGACAAGTCGAAGATGATGCAGTCATTTGAGCAGAAGGACGTGGATTATCACGTCACGTTCACCCACCCTCAGACGAATACCCGCGTGGAACTATGGTATCAGCATCCCTATTCGCTCAACGGCACCGAAATGGAACACTCGGAAACGACGTTGCAGGTGCCTGACATCGTGCTGAATGTGACGAAGCCCGGTAGCGACACGACGCTGACCTACTTGTTTGATGCCAAATATCGCGTGCTGGATGACAGGGCAGTCAACTCGCCAACCGATGAACCCGTGCAGGACACCATCAACGCCATGCACCGCTATCGCGATGCCATCTACTACGGTAGCCGACGCGATGCCTATGGCGTGCGCTACCCGGAGAACAAGGAGGTGATTGGCGGCTTCATCCTGTTCCCCGGTCGTGTCAGCGAGGCCGACAAACTGGAGAACAAATACTTCCTGCGCAGTATCAAGTCGGTGAATATCGGAGCCTATCCGCTGCTCCCCAAGAAAATCGACGGCGATATTGACGCAATGGATTTGGACTTGGTGGAGTGCGGTAAGTTGGAAGAAGATTTGCGTCGCATCATCCTTGAGGCAACGCCCATGCAGCAGGTGTTGAAAAGCATCCCTCAGAAAGGGCTATTCTATACTGCCGATGCTCCCAAGGATGCCATTGTCTATGTCGGCTATGTCAAGAGCACCAATCCGTTCTACGACGATTTCCTCAACAATCGGGCAGCTATGTATTACACAGGCGGCGAGGATACGAGACCGAATCTCGACATCCAAAGCATCAAATACTTCATGCCCATCGTCAAGGGAAAGGTCAGCGGTGTCTATAAAGTCTCTGCCATCAATGCGGCCCGCAAGAGTGAGAAGAATGCCAACAACGACAACACGGACGATGGTGTCCGCTTCTTCCTCATGCTCGACGAGTTTATTTCATACGGCGAACCTGTGGCTGTTGAAAGGCATCTCAGCAATGCCGACTGGATGACATTAGAGGAATCAAGGGCTAAATATAAAGAATTGAATCAAAGATAACAATAACAAACCAGCAGATATGGCAAACGACAAGCAGATATTCTTGATGAAAAGACCGCTGCAGTGGTCTCACTTAACCAGTGGCCTGCCTATCCCCAAAGTATTCCATCAGTTGACCTACGACATTTTAGGAAAGCGACTGAATGTAAGTGATAGCACTGATGTACGTGTGTTGTTTGGAGGTGAGGAGTTCTCCGTAAGAATACACAACATCGACTACGACCGTGGGAAATATAATCGTGGAGATGAAATATTGCAATTCAAGTACGACAGCAACCGTCCGCTACTCCAAAAACTCCAGAAGGTGTTCAGTCGGGAATATCGCTATTGTGTTGATGCACGACAAGCCAGAAAGGAAGGCGACACCAGCAGAGTCGATATATCGAAACATTTTGATACCAGCCTGATCGTCTATGGCACATCAGAACCCGATTTGTTTATCTGGGAACCTGAATTTGAAAGTCTTTCAAAGGAAGTAGAAACCGAAATCAAACAGATGACGGAAGAGGAATTCGAAATGCCTTTTGTTCGCACAGACCCTCGCGCCACCATTAGGGAGAAACAGAAGATAATCAAGATTAGGCAGCTTGACACATCGATTGGCGAATCTCTCAAACGTGTCTATGGCTATTGCTGTCAGATGACGGGCGAGCATGTGGGTGAGCAATATGGTGCCGACGTCGTCGAAGCTCACCATATCCATCCGTTTACGGAGAGCCTCAATAACGACACGTCCAACATTATGATTCTCTCTCCCAACTATCATCGGATAGTCCACAAGTCCAAGCCTCGTTTCAATCACAAGACGTTATCGTTTGAATACCCCAACGGACTTATTGAGAAAGTGAAGTTGAATCGGCACTTGTAATGATGTTTAAATTGAAAATGAAATGGAAATAATAAAGAATATAGCAAGTCAGTTATCCATAAATAGTTATGGTAAACGTAAGACTTGAAAGACGAATACCATAACAGAACATGGTAAACAACATGAGTCGCAAGTCGATTACCATAATTGAATATGGTTAATAAAAGTGTAATAAAGAAGATTACCGTAAGACGATATGGTTAACAGAGGATAGGACAAGAAAGGAAGAAAATATGGCAGGCAAGAAAGGAAACCGTGCAAACGTGACCGACAGATGGTACGGAGTCAACAAAAGCAGCAGTTGGCGCAGTCAGACACCGCGCCCGGCTTTCAAGGGAGAGGCGCAATATACGCTCGACGACCTCTTCATCACGCCGTTCACCCACGAACTGACCTCCGACGAGCTGGGGCGAACGGGCTACACACCCATTGTCTGGCAGACAACCGACGGGACGATGCGGCAGAGGAATCTCTGTCCCACTGGCATACATGTCCTTGATGCCTACCTGCAGGCCTTGAGCCGTGGACATTCGGACGTGGCCGAGTTCTGCGACCGCTACAACGCCAAGACTGCCGACCTCGACGGCCTTATCTTCCTGCTCACAGGTATGCCAAACCAGGACTTCCGCAACCGATGGATTGTACGCATGGCCGACCTCCTGCTCCGCTTCACCGACATGACCGTCGACGAGATAGCCCGCCGCAGCGGAGCCGGCACCCGCACCAATCTCTACTTCATCTACGAGCGCGACCTGAACACCTCACCCACCGCCCGAAGGAACGCCCTTCGCAAGCCAGGAGATTTGGGGAAGTACAAAATAGTGGAACAATGATGTGCAGTATGGTAAAAGTTACGTTAAAAAGAGATGCTTTCTCAAAGGTGGAGATACTGGAAGATTACACATTCCTGCTGCTTGACAAATACGGCTCGCAGACGCTTGGCTCATGCAGCGCGGCCGAGCGTGCCCTGCTGGCTCTGTCGTTCACTTTGGCCCTACAGAAGGTTTCCATGCACGACTCACTTCTGTTCATCGATACGCCTATTGGCCGAGTGGATTCGGACAACAGGCTCAACTTTGTCAACACTCTGTGCGAGATAGCAAAGTCGAAGCAGGTCATCCTGACGTTCACTCCGACGGAGTACGACGACAAAGTGGCAGGAGCCTTGCAGAATCAATATGCTTCATTCAGCAAACTGACAATAGAAGAAGGTGTAACCGTTATAAAATAAGGCATTATGGCAAGAGTAACATTAAACATAGCAAAGGCATACGATGACGGTTTCATCGAGGCCATAGAAAAGAGCAAGTATTTCCAACTGAATAAGAACGCAGCATCGCGCACAGACCTCTATTGCTTCGCCATAGCACTTTGCGAGATGGATGGGAAAGACCCCACTCCTATCTCGACTGTAGGTGCCAGCAAATCAATCGTCCGCACGGAGTTCCTGACTAATGTAGAACCCCTGCTGTCATGTCTGTATTACGATAAGGAGCTGAAAGATGAGCCCGACCGAATCGACGACATCTGTAATCGCGACGAGGTGTATAACCTTGCCGAGAAGTGTGCCAACACCGGCTTCGGCATCCTGAAAGAATACTCCGAGCATCTTGACGAAGAAACCTTGTTCTACAAGTTGATAAGCTACATGGACAAGCGGTACGAGGAGATTAAGGATGAAGTAAGTAGTATGGTCTAAAAAATATGAGACATCGTATAAAAGCAGGTAAGATATGCTCGTTTACACCTGAGAAACAAAAGGTGGAAGTTGAGCAAATAGAGGACAGGGAAGTTGCCGAAGACGTGGAAGAAATCTTCTACGAGGATTCGGACATCAATAATGATGACGAAGCCTTGGCTGCAATGGAGTTCTACGATAGTCCTGACGCAATGGAATAAAGGAGGCAAATATATGAGCGAAATGAACAGAAAAGAATACGGATCGGTTTTTGAAGAGTACATGAGCTATGCAGACCCTGAAATACGGAAGAGAGCTGATGCATGGCGAGTGGGGATTGGACTACAAGCTGTAGACGGCCTTCAGGTGTCGGACTTTCTTTTGGAACTTGCACGCAAAAACATCGAAGGTGAGTTGGCGATGGACGAAGTAAATAAACTGCTGGATGAACATTACGACGAAAAGCAGAAGGTCAAGGCGGCATGGCAAGAGTATGAGACCTACTCCAGGATAGACGAAGTTCCTGACCCTATCGCTGCGAAAAGAGGCAGACCAATATAGAATTGCCCAGTTCAAATGATATGTCAGACACTATAAACTGTGAACTGCGTACAGAGGTCATAATATAGTAATGAACAAAAACGTTATAATGATATGGCAAAGATGAAACCGAGAGAAAGTCAGAACATAGAGTATAAGTGCCTACGGTGAAGTCGGAATTTGGAGGGACTACCGTAACGTTCCAAAGAGGCTATGACGTGGTGAATGGCAGGAAGAATGTCACCAGTAGTGTCACTAGTGTCACCAGTGATGTCGGTAGTGATGTCGGTAGTGATGTCAGTAGTTTGTCAGTAGTGCAACTTACTGACAGACAGCGAGAAATATGCAAATTGATACATGACGATGAATACATTTCAGGTGATAAAATGTCAGTAGTCTTGTCAGTAGCTCCACGAACTATATGGCGCGACCTTGCTGCCATGCAGAAGAAAGGCGTGTTACTGCGCGAAGGTAATACCAGTGCCGGACGTTGGGTGCTGCTTATTAAACTATAATCTATCGATTATGACATACACATATAAATATCCAAGACCGGCAGTGACCGCAGTCACGGTAAGTAATACGAAACGGTCGATGCATAGTTTCAATGGGGTAATTGATACGAATAAAAGCTGAAATTGTGATTTTTCTTTGAGATTTATGCCAGAAAATGTGATTTTATGCTTGTCTTTGCAGCCGAAAAATGTGATTTATGGATAGTAATATGTTAAATAATTGTAGAAAAGTGGTGTTTTATTTGGCGGTGAACGATAAAAA
>ERZ842401.6911-NODE-6911-length-11877-cov-5.563272_pt1 | contig 11877 bp, 8 predicted proteins | sample MGYA00521270_ERZ842401 | MGnify/ENA primary metagenome ERZ842401 (study PRJEB31892, sample SAMEA3878208) | bioreactor metagenome | biome: Moose rumen | place: Sweden | collected 2011-10 | study: EMG produced TPA metagenomics assembly of the PRJEB12797 data set... | reverse complement strand
CTGTCAAGACACTTGCCATTGTCCTATTAAAAACTCCCGTGGGCGGCGGCACTGCCGCCGTAATCCCATCCGCCATGTGATAACACAGCCTTTTGCAAGTGACCCGTTTTTTGTGATGATTTTCTTTCTGTTTTCGGCAAGATGGATAGGTCTTTTTTGCAAATCCAGCGAAATCTTTTCTGATTAATCATGTAAGATAAATAGTTTGTACAAAAAAAAATGTACATTTGCACTTATTAATTTAAGTTATTATGAAAACAAAAAAATCTTGTTTCGCATTGCTTGTGTTAGTTTCTATGATGTCGACAATGGGCCATATGAATGCCCAGACACAGACACAGGAAACACCAGACTGGAGAAAACTTCATTATCTGTCGGCCGAAGAGATGAAGGCCCCATTAAGGGCCAGCAACTTCACGGAGACACCTGCACCAACCGAGGCGCCCCGTTTCGTGGCAGAATTTGAGCCCATGCAGGGCGTGATGATCCGCTATCCGCTTGGCATACCGGTTGCCTTGGTCAAATCGTTGGCCGAGAACTGCCAGGTGTACTGCATCGTCAGTCGGACCCAACAGTCAACGGCGCGGTCGACTTTCAGCAACGCAGGGGTGAACATGGATCGTGTCTCCTTTGTGATTGCTAATTCAGATTCCTACTGGGTGCGCGACTACGGGCCCTGGTATATCTTTGCTGGTAAGAGTCCTGCCATCGTCGACAACGTGTACAACCGTCCGCGCGCCAATGACGATGTGATACCCGCGGCTTTTGCATCGTTTTGGGATATCCCCCTCTATGGTATGAACCTGACGCACACTGGAGGCAACATGATGCAGGATGGACGAGGACACGCCGTCAGCGACGAACTGGTCGTTACTGAGAACAATAATGATGAGGCCACCGTGCGCCAGAAGATGCTCGACTACCTGGGTATCGACAACTACCACATCACCATCGACCCGCAGAAAGACTACATTGCCCATGTCGACTGCTGGGGAAAATATCTGGCTCCAGATAAAATCCTGATTGCTAAACTGCCCAAGACCGATAGCAGATATGAGGACTACGAGACCGTGGCCAACTATTTCGAGACCACTAACTGCTGCTGGGGCTATCCCTACAAAGTGTACCGCGTTGAAGAACCCGGCGGCAGCACCGTTGCTCCCTATACCAACAGTCTTATCCTCAACAAGTGTGTCTACGTGCCCTTGGGCAGCAACAGCACTTACAATGAAAAGGCACTTCAGGTCTACAGGGATGCAATGCCTGGCTATGAGGTGATAGGTGTGACCAACACAAACTACAATACCGGGTGGCTCAACACCGATGCTCTGCATTGCCGCACGCGTGGAGTGATGGACTTCAATATGCTATATGTCGACCACAGGAACGTGCTCTTCGGCACACAGGAGTGTGGAGATTCCATCGCCATCACGAGCAAGTTCATCGCCTATAGCGGAAAGGCCCTGAAAGAGGACTCTCTATTGGTTTACTACAGCATTGATGGCGGACCCTATCAGGTTGCACACATGACAGCCACTGGCGCCCCCGATGAATATGTGGGTTACATCAAGGGCTATCATCAGGCATCTGAGGTGGACTACTACGTCTTCGGTGCCGACGAGTCAGGACACCGTTACCAGCAACCGGTGTTCGGCGAACTTGACCCTCACCACTTCGCTGTCAACATGACCTTCACTCGCGGAGACGTGAATATGGACGGCGAGATCGATGTTGCCGACGTTACCTCGTTAATCAATTACATCTTGGGGGCGAACCCGCAACCCTTCAACATGGCTGCTGCTTATATCAACGAAGACCAGGATATTGACGTAGCTGATGTTTCAATGCTCATCGCAATAATCCTTAACAACCAGCAGCAAGCTCGTGCGATAGCCGACTGAACGGCGAGTAATTGATCACACAAAAAAAGGGGGCTCATCAATAATGACAGCCCTCTTTTTGGGTATGATTATCGCCTATTTGGCGGCGGGGATGTCAGGGAACACCTCGTCAAGTGACTTCTGGAACGCGATGAGTTGCTGCTTGATGTTCTTGAGTTGCTCAATGGCCTCAAAACGCTTGTCCACACCGTCGCGGTTGTGCCTGATCTGGGCCTGGGCGGCATCCAGTTTAAGGCCCTTCTCCTTGACCAGGTAATAGACCTTGCTGATGATCTCGATATCGTTGGGCGTGTAGTAGCGGATGTTTTTCTTGTTGCGCCTGGGCTTGATGATGGTGAATTGACTCTCCCAGTAGCGAAGGGTGGACTCGGGGATACCCAATATCTCCGAAACGTCACCGATTTTATAATATTTTTTGTCCAGTTCCTGCATGGTCTTGCACAGATGAATAGAAATGAGTAACTTTGCAAGTTGATTTCAACACTGCAAAGGTAAACAAATGGTTTAGACTTTGCAACAAAACAAGAACATTTTTAATAAATTAAGATAACCGATTATGCTTACTGCAAAAGAAATCCGCGAGACGTTCAAGCGTTACTTCGAGGAGCACGGGCACCACATTGTCCCCTCGGCTCCCATGGTGATCAAGGACGACCCCACTCTCATGTTTACCAATGCCGGTATGAACCAGTTCAAGGACATCATCCTGGGCAACAAGGACGCCCAGTGGCGCCGTGTCGCCGACTCACAGAAGTGCCTCCGCGTCAGCGGCAAGCACAACGACCTCGAGGAGGTGGGACACGACACCTACCACCACACGATGTTTGAGATGCTGGGCAACTGGTCCTTCGGGGACTACTTCAAGCACGAGGCCATCGACTGGGCTTGGGATCTGCTGGTCAATGTCTATGGTTTGGATCCCAAGAACCTCTATGCTACGGTGTTTGAGGGCGACGACAGCATCGGCGTGAGCCGTGACGATGAGGCTGCCACCTTCTGGGAAACACACCTGCCCAAGGACCACATCCTCAACGGCAACGCCCACGACAACTTCTGGGAAATGGGCGACACCGGTCCCTGTGGACCTTGCAGCGAGATTCATATCGACTTGCGCAGCGAGGAGGAAAAGGCCGCCATGCCAGGAGCATCTCTGGTCAACAAGGACAACCCGCTGGTGATTGAGATCTGGAACCTCGTGTTCATGCAGTACAACCGCAAGGTCGACGGCACGCTCGAGCCGCTGCCCAACAAGGTGATTGATACCGGTATGGGCCTCGAGCGACTGTGCATGGCCCTGCAGGACAAGAAATCCAACTACGACACCGATGTCTTCCAGCCCCTCATTGGCAAGTTGGGCGAGATGTGCGGCAAGCGCTATGGCGACAACAAGGACGTGGATGTGGCAATGCGCGTGGTGGCCGACCACGTGAGAACTATCGCTTTCTCGGTGGCCGACGGCCAGTTGCCCAGCAACGCCAAGGCGGGTTACGTCATCCGCCGCATCCTGCGACGTGCCGTGCGCTACGGTTACACCTTCCTGGGCTTCAAGGAGGCATTCATGTACCGACTCATCGACACCCTCATCGAGGGCATGGGAGAGGCCTATCCCGAGATTAAGGCTCAAGCCGACCTTATCAAGCATGTGACCAAGGAGGAGGAAGATGCCTTCCTGCGCACACTGGAGACGGGCATGAAACTCATCGAGAAGGTTATTGCCGACACCAAGGCTGCCGGCAAGACTGTTGTCGATGGCAAGGAGGCGTTCACGCTCTATGACACCTTTGGTTTCCCGCTCGACCTCACCGAACTTATCCTCAGGGAGAACGGTATGACTGTCAACGAGGAAGAATTCAACGTCGAGATGCAGAAGCAGAAACAGCGCGCCCGCAACGCTGCCGCGGTCGAGGCCACCGACTGGGTGGAACTGCGCGACGGCGTGACCGAGTTTGTGGGATATGACCTCACCGAGTGTGACGTGAACATCCTGCGCTACCGCAAGGTGACCCAGAAGAACAAGTCATTCTACCAGGTCGTGCTCGACCGCACGCCTTTCTATGCCGAGATGGGTGGTCAGGTGGGCGACCGCGGCACCCTCACTCTGGGTGACGAGGTCATCGAGGTGACCGACACCAAGCGAGAGAACAACCTGCCCGTGCACATCACGGCCAAACTGCCCAGCGATGTGAATGCTACGCTGCATGCCGCCATCGACCTGGACGCCCGCCATGCCACCGAGTGCAACCACACGGCGACCCACCTGCTGCATGCCGCACTGCGCCATGTGCTGGGAACCCATGTCGAGCAGAAAGGCTCCTATGTCGACCCGCACTCGCTGCGCTTCGACTTCTCGCACTTCCGCAAGGTGACCCCCGAGGAGATTCGCCAAGTCGAGCATCTGGCCAACCAGATGATTCGCGGTGCTATCCCCCGCGAAGAGCATCGTGAGATGCCCATCGACGAGGCCAGGCAGATGGGCGCCATGGCGCTCTTCGGCGAGAAATATGGTGACCGCGTGCGCGTCATCAAGTATGGCGAGTCGGTTGAGTTGTGCGGTGGCACACATGTGGCCAACACGGGCAACATCGGCATGGTGCGCATCGTCAGTGAGAGCAGCATCGCCGCCGGCATCCGCCGCATCGAGGCGGTCACTGGAGAGCGCGTTGAGGAAATCATCGACACCTTCCAGGACAGTATGGGCAAAATCAAGGAGCTGCTCAACAATGCCCCCGATGCAATCGCAGCACTCGAGAAGTCGCTGTCCGAGAATGCCGAGCTCAAGAAGCAGATCGATGACTACATGAAGCAGCGCATTGCCATCCTCTCCAAGCAACTTGAGAACGAAGCCCAGCAGGTCAATGGCATCAACGTCATCACCCTCACGGGCGAACGACTGCCCGACATCGTCAAGGGTGTTGCTCTGGCTATAAAGGCCGACTGTCCCGAGGCTACAGCCTTCCTGGCTGCTACCGAGTATGAGGAAAAGCCCATGCTCACGGTCATGCTCAGCCAGGATATTGTCAAGGATGGCAAGAAGGCTGGCGACATCGTGCGTGGAGCAGCCAAGTGCATCCAGGGCGGTGGCGGTGGTCAGCCCCACTTCGCTCAGGCCGGTGGCCGCAATCCGCAGGGCCTCGAGGATGCCATGGAAACCATGCGTCAGGCACTGGGTTTGTAACCCCAAAATGTAATGATGATTCAACGGCTCGTTTCTATCAAACGTGAACGGGCCGTTGATAAAAAACAGATAAATTCAGGTTTTATGGATTATTTATTGCTTGCGGTTGGTTTGGGCCTGTTGCTGCTCGCTGCCAACTATCTTGTGGACTCATCGGTGGCTATCGCTCAGCGGGCCAAGATATCCAACTTCATCATCGGACTCACCATCGTCGGCATCGGCACTAGTGCGCCCGAGTTGTTCGTCTCGGTGTCATCGGCACTGAGTGGCAGCGGCGATATCGCGATGGGTAATGTCATTGGCTCCAACATTGCCAACATCCTGCTCATCCTGGGTGTCACGGCTGCAATCTGCCCATTTGCCATCGAGCGGCTGCAACGACACCGCGACATCCCCTTCCTGATTATTGCAACCATCTTTGTTACCATTATTGCTAACGATACCATTGTGCCGGGTATCCACAAGAACTCGCTCAACCGTCTGGACGGCATCGTGTTGTTGGTGCTCTTTATTGGCTATATGGGATGGGTGATTGTCCAGAAAGGCAAAGACCCCAAAAAGGCAATAGAGGAGGCTGACGAAGAGGCCAAGTCGTCGCTTACAGGCAAGAATCCCTGGCTCCTGTGGGCCATCGCCATCGTCTCGCTGGTGGTGCTCATCTTTGGCGGCAACCTGTTCCTGGACAGTGCCAAGAATTTGGCTCGGGCTTGGGGCATGAGCGAGGCGGTTATCGCCATTACCATTGTCGCGGTGGGCACATCGCTGCCTGAACTGGTGACTGCGGTGATCGCTGCTACCAAGAAGAACCCCCAGTTGGCGTTGGGCAACGTCATCGGCAGCAACCTGTTCAATCTCTTGTTCATCCTGGGCGTGGCATCCACCGTCAAGCCCCTCACGTTTATCGACATCAACCTGTGGGATTATGCGGTGATGTTTGTGGCCGCGGTCATGCTCTTTGTAGTGGTGCTCACGTTCAAGAAAGACAAGTTTGACCGCATCGAGGGCCTCATCTTTTTTGCCGCCTATGTGGCTTACACCATCTACTTGCTCTTGCGCTGAAGCCCTCATTAAACCAAGGGGACAAAAAGAGTGTCTAACAGAATAATGATTATGCTATGAATAAATGGTATAGAGCAATATCGATTGGGCTGTGCTGCATCCTCTTCTCCTTGTCGATGAGGGCTGCTGACACCAACGTGCGCATCTTTGACAATAACGTCAAGTCGCTCAAAGTGTGCCTGGCCAGCAACATGTACATCCCGCCCATCCTCATGATGGGTAGTGATGAACGCCTGATGATTAACTTCGACTACCTGGACTACAACGTTCATTATCTGCGCTACAGTGTCACTCACTGCAATGCCGACTGGCAGCCGTCGCAGTTGCTCGAAAGTGAGTATGTGAGCGGATTCAACTATGCCGACATCGACGATTATGCCGAGAGCGAGGCGACCTACGTCCACTACTACAACTACCAGTTCATGTTGCCCAACGCCGACATGGAACTGCTGGTGAGCGGCAATTACCTGTTGACGGTCTATGAGCAGGACGACCCCGATAAACTGCTGTTCCAGACACGTTTCTCAATCTGTGAGGGAGGGGTGGGGGTTTTCCCTCAAGTGACCTCACGCACCGACGTCGAGTACAACAACCGCTTCCAACAGGTGTCGTTCGACGTGCGTTACAAGCCCAACCAGATCAAGGACCCCTACAGTGAGTTCATCTGTGTGGTGTCGCAGAACTCCCGCCAGGACAATGTCGTGGTGGTGAAACGGCCCACGATGGTTGGAGTGGATCATGCTACCTATGACCATAACCGTGACCTCATCTTCCCGGCGGGCAATGAATTCCGACGTTTTGAGACGGTTAACGCCCACAGCCTCAACATGGGCGTACAGCACATCCGTTACTACGAACCCATCTATCATGCCATCCTCATGGTCGATGAACCTCGCAACGGGGTACAGTACCTCTACGACAAGACCCAGTACGGACGTTTCACCATCCGCAACGCCGAGGCCTATGGCGAGAGCGCTCTCCAGGCCGACTACATGATTAATCACTTCACCCTGGACATGGGCGGCAAACTCAACGGTGGTAACGTGTGGCTCTGTGGTGAGTTCGTCGAGGGACTCCCAACTTCCCAGGCCATGATGAAGTATGATGCAAGCAGCGGTTGCTACACTGCCGACCTGCTGCTCAAGCAAGGTGCTTATAATTACATGTACCTCTGGGTGCCTGACGGCACCTCAATGGGGCAGACAGGCCGCATCGAGGGTGACCACTACGAGACCATCAACGAGTACCTCGTCAAGGTCTACGACCGCCCCATGGGCGAGCGCTACGACCACCTTGTCGGCTACGGTGTCGCCTTCTCCGGGAAATAGTTTTCACAAACAGTTTCAACGTTTGATAATAACACGAATGACCATAAATCTCCATGAATGATCATAAAAAATAATTATGTGATTTGGTGGTCATTCATGGGCAAAGGGAATGGCTATTCTTGCTCGTTCTCATCTTCACCTTCTTGATGAACTTCATTCATGTCCTTATCGAGAAGAACGCATTCGTTAGTAATGGGATTTAAGCCATATCTCTCGCCCTGGAGTTTAGTTTGACCAAAATTGATTAGCAAACCGATTGGTTTTCGAGTGAGTCTCATGTAATTAAACAACTGAGCACGATGAGCCGAGATGAGTTTGCTAACCGATTTCAGTTCTACTATCACATCTTCTTGAACCACTAAGTCCATTTGATAGTGCTTTTCCATTTTCTGTCCCTTATAGAAGCAGGGAATGTTCATTAGGATATCATGGGAAATCCCTCTGGTTTGCAATTCAAGGTGGAGCGCTTCATTATACAATGGCTCAAGAAGGCCCCAATTCATCTCATGATGCACTTCCATGGCCGCTCCAATCGTTTTATATACAATGCCCTTATATTTTTTAAAATCCATTAAATAAAAAATAATATTAATGAAAATTTGTGGTCATTATGGTTATTCATGTTCAACAGGAGGCTTATGATTCTCGATGATTAACTCATCCTTGTCTTGTAGTCCAGATAATCAAATTCCCGCAGCACCTCAAGGGTGCCGTCCATGCGCTTGAGCAGGATGGACGGGTGCTGGATGCCGTTGAACATGTTGGTCTTGACGGTCGTGTAGTGGTTCATGTCCTCAAAGGTGATGCGGTCGCCGCGTCGCAACGGCTGCTCGAAACTCCAGTCGCCCACATAGTCGCCGCTCAGGCATGAGTTGCCGCCCATGCGGTAGGTGGGCTTGGTGTCATCCACCTCGTCGAGGGCTTGAGTGATGCGCGGTTTGTAGGGCATTTCCAGGCAGTCGGGCATGTGGCAGGCAAATGACACATCCACAATCGCTGTCTTGATGCCGCTGTTGCTCACCACATCAACCACGGTAGCCTCCAGGTCGCCCGTCTGCCAGCACCATGCACTGCCCGGCTCCAGAATGAGTTGCAGGTTGGGATAGGCACCCTGGAACGCTCCTAACACCTGTTCCAGGTGCCTGACGTTATAACCCTCGCGTGTCATCAGGTGCCCGCCGCCCATGTTGAGCCACTTGAGACGCGGCAGGTATTGGCCAAACTGCTCCTTCAACGCCAGCAGCACTTTCTCCAAGTCAAAACTCGTGCTCTCGCACAGGGCATGGAAGTGGAATCCCTCAATCCCTTCGGGCAACTCTTGCAGGTCTCTGGCCAGCACGCCGAAGCGCGACCCTGGGCAGCAGGGGTTGTAGATGTCGGTCTCGATGACAGAGCACATGGGGTTGACACGCAGTCCGCAACTCACTTGCTCGCTGGGCCAGTCGGCGTTGTGCTGGTTCACCTTGTCGGCAAAGCGCTTGTACTGCTCAATCGAGTTGAAGGTGATGTGCGAACTGCCGGCGATATAGGCATCGATGGTTTCGTCGGTGTAGGCCGGGCAATAGGTGTGCGTGCGGCATTTTAACTCGTCAATGGCGAGCAGCATCTCGTTGACCGAACTGGCAGTCGACTCGATGCCATATTCCCTGAAGATGTCAAACGTGCGCCACAACGCGTTGGCCTTGAAGGCCATGATGATGTCCACGCCCGTGCGGCGGGCTACACCGGTGATCAACTCGATGTTGCGCCGCAGTTTTTCCTCATACACGATATAATAAGGTGTCTTGTAATCTTCCATGACTGGTTGTGTTTATAGGATTTCAAATTTGGCATATTTCAACAGCAGTTTGCGCGTCTGCCCATCGTTAAAGGCTACGTCAATCTTGGCGTCGCCGCTTGTGTCGATTTGAGTCACCGTGCCCTCGCCAAAACGGGGATGCACGATAATGCACCCTTCGCTCAGTTCCTCGACGGTGTGGATGGCAAAGTTGCCCGCCGCTGGTGACACTGGCGCTGGTGCAGGTGGGGTTGCTGGTTTGGGCTTCGGCACCATTGTCGGTGTGGACCGGGGCTTTGCCACGGTGCTGCGGCTCTCACTCTTGCGAGCGGGGGCAAAATCGTCATCCTCCCAGCGTGAGCGCCGCTTCGACGGCACGGGTACCGAGTTGGTGCTGCCCAGCAGCAGGTACTCGGGTGCGATGTCCCGCAGGAAGCGGCTGATGACGCAACTCTTGGTCTGCCCGTTGTGGTAACGCGAGGTGGCGTAGGTGATGACGCAGTTCACCTCGGCGCGCGTGATGGCGACGTACAGCAATCGTCGCTCTTCCTCAATCTCATAGAGGGAATCCATGCTCATCGCGCTGGGGAACAAGTCCTCCTCCACACCCACGATGATGACGTTGCGGAACTCCAGGCCCTTGGCGGCATGCACGGTCATCAACGTCACCTTCTCGCCATCGGGATCGTTCATGTCCTGGTCGGTAAGCAGTGAGGTCTCGGCCAGGAAATCGCCTATCTGGTAGTGCTCGTCGCCGCTCTCTTCCTTGCCTTGCTGGAAATCGCTCACGGCGTTGACCAACTCGTCAAGGTTCTCGATGCGGCTGATGTTCTCGGGGGTATTGTCGCCCATGAGCACACTCTTGAGACGGCTGCGGCGAATGGTTTCCTGGGCCATGGTCAACGCGTCGGTTCCGTTGCTGTTCATCTCAATCAGGCCGTTCATCAGGTTGATGAACGTCTCCAGTTTGCCCATGGTGCCGCGGTTCACATTCAGCCCATATTGCTCGGCATGGTTGATGACCTGCCACATACTCACGCCGCTCTGGGTGGCGCAGTGGTTGATCTTGCCCACGGTGGTGTCGCCGATGCCGCGTGCGGGGTAGTTCACCACGCGTCTCAGGGCCTCGTCGTCGTCGGGGTTGATGACGAGGCGCAAGTAGCAGATGGCGTCCTTCACCTCCTTTCGCTGGTAGAACGACAAGCCGCCGTAGATGCGGTAGGGGATGGCGTTGCGCATGTTGCCGTGCTTGTCGCGGCGACCGCCGTTGCTCAGGGCCTCCTCCAGCACGCGTGATTGCGCATTGGTGCGGTAAAGCACGGCATAGTCCTCATAACTGTCACCCTGACGCGCCTTCAAAGCGGCAATTTGGTTGGCGACGACATAGGCCTCCTCATAGTCGCTGTAGCACTGTATCACGGGGATGCGCTCACCGATGGCGTTCTTGCTGAACAGGTGCTTGGTAATCTGGCCCTTGTTCTTCTCGATTAGGCTGTTGGCCGCATCGATGATGGTTTGGGTTGAGCGGTAGTTGCGCTCGAGTTTAAAGGTCTGGATGCCCGGGTAGAACTTGTTCAGGTCCAGAATGTTGCGGATGTTGGCACCGCGAAAACTGTAGATGCTCTGCGCATCATCGCCCACGACACACAGTTTGTTGTACTTCTGGCTCAACTGGTGCACGATCAGGTGCTGCGAGAAGTTGGTGTCCTGGTACTCGTCCACGAGGATGTAACGGAAGAACTCCTGGTAACGCTCCAGCACATCGGGATGGTCGCGCAACAGGATGTTGGTGTAGAGCAGCAGGTCGTCAAAGTCCATCGCCCCGGCGATGCGGCAGCGCTTCCAGTAGGCCTTGTAGATGTTCACGATGTCGGGGCGTTGCGCGTCGCGGTCGGCGTCGATGAGCGACTGGTTGCGGGCATAGTCGTCGGGCGTGATCAGGGCATTCTTGGCGTTGCTGATCTGGTTCTGGATGCTCGCGGGTTTATACACTTTGTCGTCAAGACCCATGTCCTTGACGATGAGTTTTATCAGGGAGCGGGAATCGCTCTGGTCATAGATGGTGAAATCGGGCTTGAACCCGATGCACTCGGCATTGCGGCGCAGCAGGCGTGAGAAGATGGAGTGGAATGTGCCCATCCACAGTTGGGCGGCCACTTCGGGGCCTGCCAGCGGCTCAATGCGGGAACGCATCTCGCGGGCAGCCTTGTTGGTGAACGTCAATGCCATGATGCGCCACGGCTCGTAACCCTGCCGCAGCAGGTGCACTATCTTGTAAGTCAGCACACGCGTCTTGCCCGAGCCTGCGCCCGCAATCACCAGTTGCGGCCCGTCGCAGTACTCGACGGCGGCGCGTTGCTGTTCATTCAGTTTATCCAGATATTCCTCGTTCATGGTCACAAAAATACTACTTTTTCACCACACCCTCAAACAACCGAAAATTAAAAACGGTCGAAACAACGGTTTCAAGAAGTTGTTTGAGTTATTGTTAAACAAATTGAGCGGATGCCCTAGTATTTATTGTGTTTTTGGGGGTCACTTGCAAAAGGGTGTGTTATTGCAGGGCGGATGGGATTACGGCAGCAGTGCCGCCGCCCACGGGAGTTTTTAATAGGACAATGGCAAGTGTCTTGACAG
>ERZ842401.6909-NODE-6909-length-11878-cov-4.100990_pt1 | contig 11878 bp, 3 predicted proteins | sample MGYA00521270_ERZ842401 | MGnify/ENA primary metagenome ERZ842401 (study PRJEB31892, sample SAMEA3878208) | bioreactor metagenome | biome: Moose rumen | place: Sweden | collected 2011-10 | study: EMG produced TPA metagenomics assembly of the PRJEB12797 data set... | reverse complement strand
CACCAGATCTTGTGCATTGTCATGGATGGATTACTTCGCTTGTGCCATTATACCTCAAAAATGCTTTTAAGGAAGATCCAATTTTTAGCAAGTCGAAGGTTGTTTATAGTATTTATGATGATGGTTTTGATGATAAGTTTCCAGCCAATTTTGCAAAAAAACTTAAAGTTGACGGCGTAAATGATAAAGATTTGGAAGTGGTTAAAGATCCAGATTTTGTTAATCTTTCAAAGTTGGCTATTAATATGTCGGACGCAGTGGTGCAAGGACATAAAGAAGTAAATAACCAAGTAAAGGATTATGCTATTGCTTCTGGTAAACCTTTTTTAAATTACCAAACACGAGATACATACGTTGATGAGTATAACAAATTCTACGATTTGGTAATGTTGCAAGACCAACCCGCAGAACAGTTAGTAACAGAAAAGAAAAAAACGGCAAAAGAAAAAAAAGAAATTGTAGATGAATAGGTTAAGAATTTTTGCGGCGGCTGTTGCTATGTTGGCGATGGGCTGCACAAACGATTCAGAGATGGGTGCGGATCTCGTGCCATCAACCGACAAACCGGGTATAATGGTGTTGGACACTATTACGGTAAAAACATATATGATGCATGGCGATACCATTGATAGTGGTATGCAAAATGCTTTGTTGGTGGGTAAACTTGAAGACGATGTATTTGGAAAAAACTCTGCAAGTTTTGCTGCTCAGTTTTCTAATACATCATATGGCAAATTTCCAGATGGTGCTATTTGTGATAGTGTAGTGTTAACATTAGGCTTTTCTGGAAAAAAATATTATGGCGATAGTACAAAAGTTACTTCTCTTGATGTATATAAAATAAATACTCCTATTTATGCCGACACAATTTATAAATGGGATTTTGATTTGTCAACAATAGTTAGTGATAAAATTGGACAATCGCAATTTGTTCCTTCTGAATGTGATACAGCTATTTATTTTAATCTTGACCCAGCATACGGACAAGAAATAATAGAAGCCGTTCAAAACGAAACTTTTGAAGACGAAATTTATGGAATAGCAATAAAACCATCTGATGATAATCAAGGCAATTGCATTATAAAAACATATTACAACAGCGACGAAACACAATATGTGGTTTATTATCATGTAGAGGGCGATGAAGAAAGTACAGGTGTAATTTTTTCTATAAGTCAATATTATGATGCGCGTTTCAATATGTTTGATAACGATTTTTCTAATTCTGCTTTTGGAACTATACTTGATAACGAAAGTGATGATACAGAATTGCTTTATCTACAATGCATGGGAGGAACAAAAATTCGTATAGATATTCCGTATATCGAAAGTCTTAATAAAATAGACGGAAAGTATATAATGATTAGTCGCGCTCAACTTATTTGTCCGCTTGGCGATACAACGATGTCTGGTATAGATTACGATCCAATTCCCAATATTGTATGCCAAGGAGAGTTTAAAAGTTCGGGGTTAACTAAATATTTTAACGAATTTATATATACCACCAGCAGTAGTTACTATGATAGCGATGGTAATCTTGCTTATTATACATCTTCCACATTGAAATATATGTATTACGATGCCACAAATCATCAATATACCATAAATCTTACGGCTCGAGTAGAAGATATGCTCGAAACGTATGCTAATGGACAAACTCCTGATTATGATATATTTATCTATCCTGATGGTAGGGTGGCAGATTTTAGACGTAGCATTTTAAATTCGCCTACCAATTCATCTAATCCGATGAAATTGGTGTTGGAATATGTTGTTTACGACAAATAAAATTAACTTTTTTTATAAACCTAACAAACATACTAATAACTATGTGCGGAATAGTTGGATATATTGGCACCCGCGAAGCCTTTCCTATTATTATAAATGGATTAAAAAGACTTGAATACCGTGGATACGATTCTGCTGGCGTTGCTATTAGCAACAATGGACAAATGGGTATTTACAAAATAAAAGGTAAAGTTTCGCAACTTGAAGATGCTGTAAAAAAAACTGATATTATGGGAACAATAGGTATTGGTCATACTCGTTGGGCCACCCATGGTGCTCCTAATGATATAAATGCGCATCCTCATAAAAGTATGAATGGAAAGTTCGTTGTGGTACATAATGGAATTATCGAAAACTATTCTGTGCTAAAAAAACGACTAACAGCAAGACACTATACATTTGTTTCTCAAACAGATACCGAAGTTTTAGCCAACCTTATAGAATATATTTATCTTTTTGCCAAGATTTCGGCCGAAGATGCTGTAAGATTTGCACTTTCTAAAGTTCAAGGCGCATACGGTATTGCTGTTATTTGTACAGACGAACCCGACAAAATAATTGCAGCACGAAAATCAAGCCCGCTTGTGCTTGGTATTGGAGTGGACGAGTATTTTGTGGCCAGCGATGCAACACCTTTTGTTGAATATACAAATCAAGTTGTTTATCTTGATAACGATACATTGGCTGTTATTTCGCGTAACGGTCTTAGCATAAAAACTATCAAGAATGTTCCTGTAACTCCAGAAATAACCGAAATAAATTTTGATTTTGATGAGATAGAAAAGGGAGGATTTCCCGATTTTATGCTCAAAGAAATTTACGAACAGCCACATTCTATCACAGATACTCTTAGAGGTCGTGTGTATATGCAAGAGAACGAAATAAACATTGGTGGATTGCTTGATGTTATGCCAAGGCTTATGAATGCACGACGTATGATAATTGTTGGGTGTGGAACATCGTGGCATGCAGGTTTATTGGGAGAATATCTTTTTGAGGAATATGCGCGAATCCCTGTTGAGGTAGAATATGCTTCTGAGTTTAGGTATCGTAACCCTATCATCAATAGTGAAGATGTGGTGATAGCCATTTCGCAAAGTGGAGAAACTGCTGATACTCTTGCTGCTATACAACTTGCAAAAAAATGTGGCGCATGTGTGTTGGGTATTTGCAACGTTGTTGGTAGTAGCATAGCACGAGAAACTCATGCAGGAGTTTATACTCATGCGGGACCTGAAATTGGTGTAGCCTCGACAAAGGCGTTTACTGCTCAAGTGAGTGTGCTTGCAATGATAGCTCTTATGGTAGGACGTGCTAAATATAACATTAAGCCTGTTCAATATCATCAATTGCTCAATGAGTTAACAGATGTTCCCAAAAAAGTAGAAGAAGTTTTGACAACTGCTGATAAAATAAAGCATGTTGCCGAGCTTTATAAAGATAGCCCAAATTTTATCTATCTTGGACGTGGTTGTTATTATCCCATTGCATTGGAAGGTGCATTAAAATTAAAAGAGATTTCGTATATTCATGCCGAGGGTTATCCTGCTGCAGAAATGAAACATGGTCCTATTGCACTTATAGACGACAAAATGCCTGTGGTGGTTATTGCTGCTAAGGACAAGAGTTATGAAAAAATTGTTAACAATATTCAAGAAGTTAAAGCTCGTAAGGGTATTGTTATTGCTGTGGTAACCAAAGGTGATACTATTATTTCTCAAATGGCAGATTATGTGCTTGAAGTGCCAGAATTTGAAACTGCTATTGGTGCAATGATAACGGTTATTCCTCTCCAATTGCTTTCTTATTACATTGCTGTTATGCGTGGTTGTAATGTAGATCAGCCGAGAAATCTTGCAAAATCTGTTACTGTGGAGTAGATTTAATTTTTTAATTACTAAAAAAAAATCGCACGAAATTATTTTTTTTTTTCGTGCGATTTTTTTTATTAATCTAAACTCATTGTTATTGAAAATCCAAATTTTATATTTGATGTTCTGTAACTTGTGGAGATTAATGGCGTGTTTATTTGGTGGTTGTAATAAACTTTTAGTTTAAAACGCTGGGTTAGTTGGTAATCGGCAGTGGTGCGTAGCGAATATGATTTTTGCCCTGCCGAAATTTGGTTGTATAGTTCTTCTATTTCGCGTAATATTGTTTTGTCATCATCGATTACAAAATCGGTGCGTAAATCAAGGTCGCTGCTTGTGTTTTTGCTGCCAGAAGATGTGCGTATATTGAACGGAAGTTTTGCAAATTTGTAACCCAAACCTATGATATATTCTTTGCGATAGAGTTCTGTTATTTGTCGGTTGGCAAATCCGAGTGTTATTTGGCGGCTGCGACGATATTCAAGTTTAGTGCTTAGCATATTTACCCATGAAATGTCAATGCCGATTAACGGTGCAAATTTTTCTTCAAGTACTGCTGTTCCAATTTCGTATTCGGGTATAAATGTGTTTTCGTTCTCGTATCGTGTAAACGACATTCCATATTGTTTTTGTTCGTCGAAATTGTAATCGGCGTTGTTTTTAAAAGTTCCTATTGTGTAATAAGAAGAATATGTGTGGGTTAAAAATGCAGATCTTACTATATCCTTTAAGGCTGGAATGTTGCTAAGACCTTTGTATTGTATGCGCCAGTTTGGTAATGGAAATTTTAAAAACGGATTTGTTGACATTTTTGTTGCGTTACGTCCTGCGTATGCTGCAAGAAACGATTGGAGCAAAACTTCTTGAGAAATTTCGTTGTATCCGTCGGGATAGCCATTTTCGTTTTGAAGTGCATGATAACCGTTTTTGCCATCGCGTTGTTGTGCCAAACGATTTGCTATTGTTAAACGGTTGTCGAGAAAATCGGAATATGTTTTAAGACTATAATCATTGTCCAATTTTCTAAAAGCGGTTTTTAACATATTGTAGGATATTCGGTAATTTCCTGATTTTATTATTTGTGTTGTTTGCCAATCGCCGTCTGAAGTAAATGCAAAATAGTTTTCTGTGTTGTAAACAATGCTACGGTCAAACGTTACATCTATTTTAAATGTGTTGATTGGTTCTACAGCAACGCGTGCATTAAATGAGTTGCCTTTGGTGTATAAAATAGGGTCGGTGAGAGTGCTATCGGCAACAAGCCATGAGTTTTCTGCTGCTTGTTGGTGAAAGTTGTCTTTGTTGAGTGCCATTATATAGGCAAATCCGGGAGCAAGTATGTTGTTGTTGGTTTGCATACCGAGTAATTTTGTTCCACAATCGTAACCTGTTGTTGTGTTTGCTCTCTGATTTTTGTATGTTATGCTAAACGAACGGATGCTCATTAATCCCATTAGAAAATAGTCTGAAATTACGAGTAACGGTTTGTCGTTTAGTTCTTTTTGACCTTTTACTTCTATTGTTGCGTTAACCACGTCTTCGTCGGCTGTAAATTTTACTTTATTGTTATCTATTGTTTGATACGTTCCTTTAACTTCGTTACCTAACGCATCGGTGGCTGTAACGTATATTGATTTAGATGTGCCAAGTCCGTGGTAGATTATGCGAGGAGTGTTTTTGGTAAGTCTAATTCCGCTTTTGTTGTATGTTACTTCTTCTGTTTTGTTTGTTGCTTTTTTACGTCCGTTTTTGTTAAATCTTTTTAATACGGTGTTGAGGTAAGGTACTTTTCTATACACAGATTCAAAGTTGAGTTGTCCGTTGAGAGTTAATATTCCCGAATTTGATATTGTATTGCCGTGGTTGATGTAATATTCGGGAGTGTTGTCAGTGGCAGCAACTTGTATTGGATCTAATCCTCTGTCCCATTGATAGTCGGCGTTGTATGTAGCGTTAAGATTTGTCCATCTAAATCCTGGTATTTTATTAAGTGGTGTGTTCCATTTTAGATTTACTGTTTGTTGGTAGTTGGTGTTGTAGCCAAGATCCAAAAAACGCATAAATAGGGTGTCTTTTTCTCTTGCGTTTTCTTCGGCGTATCGGTCGAGAAGTCCGTCGGGATTGACACGAGAGTAATTGTTTGCCGAAAAATTCATTGTTAGTCCAGAACTTAGTTTGTAATTAAGCATGTAGGTACGATTCCATATAAAATCTTTTTGGTATGTTGGCGATAGATATACGCCGTCGCCAGAAATGTTGCGATATTGTATGGTGGAATATTGTCGGTCGATACCAGCCGAAACTGCTACTGCTGTTGGCAAAAGATAAAAGTTAAAATCTTTTATAAGTGCAAAATTTTTGTTTTGTAGAAATTTTACTTTTGATAATGGTTTGTAGTTTTTTGGCGAATAAGTGTAATTGTATTCAAGTGAAGTTTGTAATATTTTTTCTAATTGCGACTTAACTGTTATATCGTGCATAAAATATTCGCTGTATGCCATGTTAGCAGTGAAGTTTGAAACATGATAAAATGGTTTTTGTTTTTGCTTTTGTTGTGGTTTAGGTGTAGAAGGTTTTTCAACAGGGTTTTGGTTTTTAAGTTCCTTTGCTTGTTGTTTTGCTTCTGCCGTGCGTCCGTCGATGTGAAGATTGGTTATGTTTATACTTTTACGTTTTTCGTAAGTTATTGATTGCTCGCGTATTTCGTCTTTTTCTTTTTTTGTTAATTCAGGGTTGTTTAGCGTTGTTTTAAGTTCTATGTCTGGGTCAAGAGGATTGTATTTTGGAATTTCGTAGTTTTCGGAAAATCCAAAATATAATGGCATTCTAACTCCATAATCTTGGTTGAAAAATTTTCCAAGTTGTATTTGTGATGTTAAATCGTATTGGTAAACAGTTTCTTGGTAGCGTTCGCTTACTTTTTTTTCTATGCTACCAAATCCCGGAGTGTGGGTGTATCCTGCTAACGATACTTCTGCAAAGTCTGCCATTTGAAGTGTTGCTTTGCCTCTTGCTGCCCAACCACCATCTTCGTCAAAGTCTGTGAGTCTTAGTTCGTTAATCCATATTTCGGCAGTTTTGGATAGTCCGTCATCGTTGCCAAATACACTATTGCCTTGTGCTGGATTTCTAACACCAATCATTATTGTTTTTATGTTGGCAATGTTGGGATTTCCCATTATGGTTATTTTAATACCGTTTTCATCGGTTTGAGAAAATGGTGTTGCTGTTGAAACATTGCTACCATATTCTCGTGAGGCGTTGTTGCGCTGTTGTTTAACAAGTTGAAGGTCTTCGAATACTATCTCAACATTGTTTTCTGTTGGCCAAACAGATAAACGACCAGCATCGTTGTCGGCATAATAGCCTTCGGGTGTTATGCTTAGTGGTTTTTCGTATTCGTAGTAGTTTTCTTTGTAGTCGCTACCTAATCTTACGAAGATGTTAATATCTCCGTCGTTAAGTATTTGTCCAGTAGGTTTTTCGGCGTGAACAAACATTTTTAATTTTTTGTATTGTCTAAGGTCGAGAACTGCTGTTTTGTATGCGGCTACAGCTTGACCATCGGGTAGATTTTGTATTTGCATGGCCATTGCTTTTTCGTCTTGTTCTACAATTTGATTGGTTTGATAGTCGCGTTCGCGTTCTATGCCGGGAGGTAGTAGATAATTAACGGGTGTTTTTGTTCCGTTTTCTTCGAGCGATACTGTACTTAGGTTGAGAACGCCTTGGTCGAGTTGTGTGTCGGTAACAATTTCGCCTGCCGACGTTAGTGCGTAGTTGTATTTACGCCAATCGCCGCGTACAAGGTTTAGTTCGGCAAACCTGAGAACTATATCTTTCATGGCATTGGTAAGGTACATTCGCATAAATCTGATAGATTTAAAATCGCTTATTTGACCAACTACGCTATCGGGTTCGTAAATTGGAATTTTAAATTGATACCATTTAACATTATCGGTTTGTCCGTTTACTGTTTTAACATTGCTTTCCATTATGTCGGTAATGTAGTTTTTTCCAACTTCCATTTCGTCTGGGCTGAGGTGTACTTTGTATTGATAGTAACTTTCTGTTTCCGACAATGTATTGTCGAGGTTGATGTCTTCAACATCGGGGTAGCGGTCTTTTATGGTGCTATACGAAGAATTTTCGCTTACATCGCACGAATTGCCTTCTATACCGTTGTAGCGTTTGTATCTGTCGAGTATTGATAGTCGTTCTTGGTCGTAGTCGTCGCCTCTAAAAAAATGGTAATTGTCGCCAGAAGGGTCGTTGTAAGCATTTTGGTATGCTTGAGAGTTTGTGCCAAATGCAGAAGCAATGTCTTGAAGATAGTTTGAAAAAAAAATTCTTTCGTCATCGTCCGAAAGTCCGTCGAATCCAAGGTCTTGTGCTTCTTTTGCTCCGTTGGTGTTGTCGAATGCGTTAACAAGGAAAGTTTTGTTTGATACTACACCCCAAGCGGTTGTGTCTATAAAACTATTGTCGGCAGGGTAGGGAAGACCATTTTCAAAACTTTTTCTACTATCTTTGAGTATGTCTTCAGATACGTTGCCGAGGTTGAAGTAAAGGTCTGCGCCCATGCTGTCGCGTTGGTAGATAAATGGATCAAGCATCCAAAATTCGATGTATTCTATATTTGAAGCTTCAAAATCGGTGGTTGTCATTTCGCGCATTATACCTGCCCACCGACTTTGAGGATTATTGAGAAGTCCATTGCTGTTTATACCAGCCCTGTATTGGTTTGGTTGTACGTCGTAGTTGTACGGTCCACGTTCTTGTGGATAATAAGCAAGGTTTAATATTGTTAATTGTGTGCTTATGCCGCTTATACTTTGTGCGTTTGGAAAAATTTCGCGTTCATATACTGCTCTAACGTAATGGTTGCTTTGGTCGTCTTTGGTGATGTGCGAAGGTGTTGATCCGCTGTAACTTATGCTTGTGCCTTGAAGGTCGCTCAAGATATTATACCATGCAAGAAGGCTGCGATTGTAGCCATAGGCGAGATTGTTGTTGAGCGATGCTTCGGGAAATCTTTTTGTGCCTGCAGGTGTGGAGGCAAGTACCCACGATGTAACAGATTTTACGTCTATTGATGTTTGAGCGGTTTCAAAGTCGTCGATGTAACATGTTCCGTTTTTGTCAATGCTTTTGCTATGCCCTGGTATAAGTTGGGCAAATTCGCCTTCTAAGCTTAGTCGGCTTTCTGCTTTGGTGCTTATAAATGGTAATTTGTCGATGAGGGTTGTTAAAAAGGGTAGAGGTGTGCTGTAGCGTGCATCCAATCCCCAAATTGTATTTTTTATTGGTTCGTAGCCAACACTAACTTTGTTGGTAACGGTTTTTTCGGATAATCGCATTACTGTTCCACCAATGTTGAAGTTGTTGCTAAATGCGTAGTTCAGGTGAGCTCCCATCATTGTTTTGGTGGTGGAACTAAATGTTGTGTTGCTTTCTACTGATACAAGTATTTTGTTGCCAGAACTTAAAACGCTTGCATTTATTATTTTTACTGTACCGAGCAGATAGTCAACAACATAATCTGTACCTTCTTTGAGTTCGACACCTGCGCATGTAACTTTTACGCTTCCTTCAGGAATGTTCATTGCGTCAAGTGATATTTCGCTTCCAGAAGTGCTTTTAAAACTGCCAGTAAGTACAAATTTATCTCGTTCGGCATTTTGTTTGGCTATGGTTTTTGTACTATCGTAAAGTTGTGGGAAGCAGTATTTTGATGCTGCGGCTTCGTCGTTGAGTTTATTTTTGAGATAACTGCCAAATGGTTCAAGTTGAGGTAGAAAAATTCTTCCTTTGTCGCTGTTTATGGTTACACCCTCAATAAAGTCAAACCTACCATCAGGAGAAGTTTCAAGTTGTGTGTTGGCATTGTCGAGGTTAAAAACTTTTATTAGCATTTGTCCGTCTATGTTGCCAGCATTGATGTAGTTGACAGGCGTGCCGGTTTTGTCGTTTTGATATTTTATTTGAAGTTCAAAATCTTCGCTGCTTATTTGATACGCGTTTAACGAATAAACGTTTTTCATCATAAGTCCCCAGTTTGGTAATGCTGGAGAAAAACTTGTACCTTTTATAAGTTTTAGTATCATGGCTTGCGTAGAGGCTACGTCTGCTGACATTTCGCCTACTTTATATGTTTTGCCACGATAGTTGTATTCGTATGCAACTGCTAATGATTGGTCGTCGCGTAGGGCAGAGGTTAGAGATATAAAACCGAGTTGAGCGTTGAGCGTGTATTCGGTTTGGTTTAGTTTTCTAGCGTTGCCTATTTTTTCGTAATCAGTTCCAGTAACAAATTTTCCTGATAAGGTGCTTGTTACACTATTAATGTCACGCACTGCTTTGTATGTTCCGTTTAGTAGTGAGTAGAGATTGTTCTTTTGGTTTGATGGCATTGCTTGAGAGCCAGTTTCGTAAATGGTGGAGGTGTTGTAGATATTACTTTTGCCTTCGCCAAGGTCGAGAAAGGCAACAACATTTCGTGTGTTGTCGGTAGCGAGATTGTCGTTTGTTACCCAAACTTCAATGTTGGTGATTGTTATGCCGCTTGTTACCAATGGTAATGTTGATAGGGCACTTTCGTAGTTATCTTTGAAGTAATGGTTGAGGAAAAAGTGTCGGTTTGCTTCGTAATCCGATGCTTTTATTTCAAAATCTGTGGCTACAGCTCCGCCGTTAATTTCCATAGTTTTTGTTTCGCCTTTTTGTTGGCTTATGACGGCAGTGGCTGTTAATTTTCCAAATTTTAGGTCTGTTTTTGCTCCAAAGAGCGTTTGGCTACCTTGAATTAGTTGACCGTCAAGTGGCATGGATACATTTCCAAACTCTATGCGTTGTATTATTTCGTCGTCGTGTCCAATATATTCTACACGTTCTTCGTTTTCAAATTCGAATGTTGCCTCGGTGTTGTAGTTTATTCCAACCTTCATTTTGTCGCCAATCATGCCAGTTACACCCGCTTGAAGGTTCATATCAAAATCAAAACTTACATCGTTGCGTTGTTTTTTAGGTAATGTAAAGTTGTCGATTTTGTATATACTTGCACCAGCAATAATTTCTACATTGCCTTGTGGATGTATGTCTATGGAATTTGTGCCGAAAATTCTATCAAAGCCTTTGATGTCTATATCAATGTGCGGATTGAGATAGCGGTCGAGTCCTGTTTGTGATTTGTCATCTTTTATAGCACTTTGCTGTTTCATTTGCTCTATCCAATAACCGCGAATCTCTTTGTTTTTTTGTATGCTGTCGTAATCCTTGGCATCTATAGCTTGGGGATTGCCGTTGTCGAGATTGCCAACCTTTTGCCGTGTAGTGTATTCTCCTGTGCGGTAATCGTATTGTGTTTCTTCTGTTATGTTATCGGGTGTTTTTAGTTGCACGGGAAAGTCCTTGCGTTGGCGTTTTGTTAATCGATCCGTATCGGAATCACCATCTATTAACATTCTCCGCGATTGATTGTTTTTGTTGCGCAAGTTATAATAGCCATCGTTGCGAGTATCTATTGCTTGTCCACCGAATACTGTGGTGGCAAGTATGGCTGCAACTCCAGCAAGTTTTAATGTTTTTTTTACCAACATGGATGTTTATGAATGTTTTAGGGCATACTTTATTAAATCTTCGGTGGACATGGCTGGGTTTGTTTTTATAGCGGTATCCAACGATTTTTCGGCAATATTTTTGGGGTAACCGAGCATAACCAAAGCTGCAAGTGCTTCTTCTCTATTTGGATTGGCTGTTGTTTTGGTTGCGTTTCCTTGTGTAGAAGAACTAATGTCGATACCAATTTTGTCCATTTTGTCTTTGAGTTCGATAACAAGTCGTTGGGCTGTTTTTGCTCCTATTCCTTTTATGCGTTTAACGCTGTTGACATCTTCGGTTTGTATGGCAGTTTTAAGTTCTTCGGGATTCATGCTACTTAGAATAATGCGAGCCGTGTTGGGTCCTATTCCACTTACCGAACATAATAATTTGAAAATTTCTCGTTCGTTTTTGTCGAAAAAACCATATAGCAATTGCGCGTCTTCGCGTATTACTGGTTGTACATATAGTTTTGCATTTTTGCTACCTTCGAGTTTGCTGAATGTGTACAGCGAGATATTTATTAACCAACCAACGCCGTTGCAGTCTATTACCGCATAGTTTGGGTTAAGTTCTACCAATATTCCGTAAATATATTCGTACATTGTGTTTTTTTTATT
>ERZ842401.6908-NODE-6908-length-11878-cov-7.777298_pt1 | contig 11878 bp, 10 predicted proteins | sample MGYA00521270_ERZ842401 | MGnify/ENA primary metagenome ERZ842401 (study PRJEB31892, sample SAMEA3878208) | bioreactor metagenome | biome: Moose rumen | place: Sweden | collected 2011-10 | study: EMG produced TPA metagenomics assembly of the PRJEB12797 data set... | reverse complement strand
ATCCTGTTCGTCGCTACTAAAAAACAGACTAAGGAAATCATCGCTGACAAAGCAACCAGCGTGAACATGCCTTATGTCATTGAGCGTTGGCCGGGTGGTATGTTAACCAACTTCCCGACTATCCGCAAGGCCGTAAAGAAAATGGCGAACATCGACAAACTGATGCAGGACGGTACATATGCCAACCTTTCTAAGCGTGAGTTGCTGCAGATTACCCGTCAGCGTGCTAAGTTGGAGAAGAACCTCGGTTCTATCGCTGACCTGACACGTCTGCCATCAGCCCTCTTCGTCGTTGACGTACTGAAGGAGCAGATTGCCGTTCGTGAGGCAAACCGTCTGGGTATCCCCGTATTCGGTATCGTAGATACTAACTCTGATCCTAACAACATCGACTTCGTTATCCCTGCTAATGATGATGCCAAGGACAGCGTTGAGACCATTCTCACCGCTTGCTGTGACGCTATCAACGAGGGTCTCGAGGAGCGTAAGGTTGAGAAGGCTGACGAGAAGGCTGCTGACGCACAGGCTGAGGCAGAGGCAGAGGAGGTGAAGCCCAAGCGTGCTGCCCGTAAGCCCCGCAAGGCTGCTGCCGAGGCACCTGCTAAGGCTCCTGTAGAGGCATCCGCTGAGGCTCCTGTAGAGGAGGCTCCTAAGGCAGAGGAAGAGGCTACACCTGCCGCAGAAGAGGTTGCCGCAGAGTAATACATTAAAGATTAAACATTAAAGATTAAAAAACTATGGCTATTTCAATAGACGATATCAAGAAACTTCGCGCTATGACTGGCGCTGGTCTTGCTGACGTGAAGAAGGCATTGACCGAGGCCGAGGGCGATTTCGACAAGGCTAAGGAACTGCTCCGTGAGCGTGGACTTGCCATCGCTGCCAAGCGTAGCGACCGTGAGACATCCAATGGTTGTGTTCTCGTTAAGGCTGTTGACGGCTTCGCCGCTACCATCGCCTTGAAGTGTGAGACCGACTTCGTTGCCAATGGTGCTGACTTCATTGCCCTGACTGATAATATCCTGAGTGCCGCTATTGCTGCGAAGGCTAAGGACATCGAGGCAGTGAAGGAACTGACCCTCGCTGACGGTCAGAAAGTGCAGGATGCTGTTACCCAGCGTTCTGGTATCACTGGTGAGAAGATGGAACTTGACGGCTACCTCGTACTGGAGGGTGAGAACATTGAGGTTTACGACCACATGGGTAAGCACACCCTGTGCACCATGGTACAGACCAATATCCCTGCTCCTGAGGTAGGTCATAAACTTGCCATGCAGGTTGCTGCCATGAAGCCCGTTGCCCTGAATGCCGACTGCGTTGAGCAGAAGATTCTCGACGAGGAGTATAAGACCGCTGTTGAGAAGACGAAACTCGAGCAGGTAGAGAAGTATGTTGAGGTTGTTCTGAAGAAGGCAGGTATCAATCCTAACTTGGTAGACTCCGAGGATCATATCGAGAGCAATATCAAGAAGGGTTGGCTGACAGAGGAGCAGGCTAAGGAGGCTCGTGAGTTGAAGGAGAAGGCTGCTGCTGAGAAGGCTGCTACCCTGAACCCCAACATGATTGAGAACATCGCCAAGGGTCGTGTGGCTAAGTTCTTGAAGGAGAACTGCCTCGTTGATCAGGAGTTCCAGTTTGGTGATGGCGACAAGCAGACTGTTACCCAGTGGCTTGCTGCTCAGAACAAGGAACTGAAGATCGTGGACTTCAAGCGTTTCACACTCGTTGCAGAGTAATATCCTATCTGATATATAGAAAGCGCTGGCTCATCAATGGGGTCAGCGCTTTTTTATTGCTTGTTTGTTTTATTCACTCTTCCCAGTATCTGATCTTGCGAGTCTGGGTGACATTGGTCGACTGACTCTGCGCGTCTTTCTCCCAATAGACGATGCTCAAGGCATTGCGGGTCCAGTTGCCCATATCGTCATGTGCCTCGTAGTTGTTACGCATATTGATGGACATCACGCATTCGTTCGTCTCGTCATACACTTTCTGGCTGAGGTTCAGTATCTCGTCATTGTCGTCGTAGATATACTCGTTGACATACGTGATATTGACAGCCTTGTTCGTCAATGTCCGTTTCACCAGGCGGTTCCTCTTGTCGTACTCATAGTCGATGACACTCATGCCCGTCCTCTCCAGCATCTTCCCCTGTCTCAGATAGCCATAGGTGTCATACTGGCGCTCAGTGATGTCGGGGTTCTCCATCTTCCCGTTCTTGGCAAAACGCTCCATCGGATTCTCTGCCACCGCATTCTCTGTGATGACCTCCTGCACATGTCCTTTCAGTCCTAACAGTATGGCGTCTTTATAATAGGGTGTGGAGGGCATGTAGAAGAAGTTCAGGTCTGTTGTCCCGCTATTGTTCTGGGTTCGCGACACTTTGATGTCCCCATACGTCCCAAAGAAATAGTCTGCTCCCCCTCGTGTGACGAATGCTCCGTACTCTTTCTCCAACTTATTGAGGAAATAGGTGTGGTTGCGTGAGAGCATCTCCTTGGTGCGATAGGGACCTATTGTCACGTAGACCGATTGTACGAAACGGGTGGTAAGTTGTACGCTCACCATCACCTTGGCGCGTATTCCGTAATAGTTCCCACGGAAATAGAGGTCCTCCAGGTCGTCAGAGTTGCCCCATTCCGTAAACCCTTTCTCCTTCAGTGCCACAACAAAGGAGTCCACAGGACCTTCCAGAGGGATTCCCATGAAGTCCATGCAACGGATGTCCCGCTGAGCGTAAGTGTCCGATATTCCAACGAGTATCAGACATAATGTAAGCAACATTTTTGTCATACTTGTTGCAAAGATAAGGATTTTTTCCATAAAATGATTATCTTTGCAGCATAAAAAGTAAATGATATGAAGATATTCGCCATTGGTATGAACTATATCCAGCACAATAAAGAGTTGGATGGAGCGTTATATAAACCAGAGAAGCCTGTGATTTTCACAAAGGCTGACTCGGCATTGTTGAAGGATCACAAACCCTTCTTCATCCCCGACTGGAGTGAGCGGGTGGATTATGAGACGGAACTGGTCGTGCGTATCTGTCGACTGGGGAAGAGTATTCCCGAGCGTTTTGCCCATCGCTACTATGATGCGGTGACGGTAGGCATCGACTTCACGGCACGTGACTGGCAGCAGGAGGCTCGCAAGCAGGGACATCCCTGGGAGATATGCAAGGGCTTTGATGGCTCCGCCGTCATTGGTGAATGGGTCGGCATCGAGAAGTTTCGCGACATACAGGCGATTCATTTTCACCTCGACATCAACGGTCAGACCGTGCAGGAGGGCTGTACGAGTGATATGCTCTACAAAGTAGATGAGTTGATAGCCTATATCTCGCGGTTCTTCACGCTGAAGACGGGTGATCTGCTCTATACTGGAACCCCTGTGGGAGTAGGTCCTGTTCATATCGACGACCACTTGGAAGGGTGGTTGGAGGATCGTAAAGTATTGGAATTCAATTGTAAGTAAATGAGGAAGATTATACTGAGTCTGTGTCTGTTGCTTTCCTGTCTGGGTATAGGGGCGCAGCGTTTCTATAACTTGACGGCACCGCAGGTCAAGGTTGACTCTGTATTGCCGGTGGTCTCTTATGCCATTCCCCTATACGACAACTATGCGGACTCCACTTATTCCGTCAGCATCGAGTATCCGGAGTTCATTCCCATGAGCGATGCGGATGTCAGGCAATACAAGCAGATCACCAGTGAGGAACTTCCCCGACTGCCAAAAGTCAGCCAGCAGATCAGTGTCTCTCGTAAGAAAGGAGTCTTGGAGGTCTCTTTTGTCCCCTTGGTCTATCGCAACAAGAGATACCAGAAGTTGGTGAGTTTCATGCTCAAGGTGAAGCCCAAGGCTGTCGCTAACAGGAGAGCATCACAGCGGGCAGACAGTGATGACCGTTATGCGGACCATTCCGTGTTGCAGGAAGGCACTTGGGTGAAGATACGAATCCCCGAGACTGGTGTCTACCAACTTTCTAATGAGTTGCTCCAACAGGCTGGTTTCTCTAATAGTAATAAGGTGAGGATCTATGGCTATGGAGGTGGCATGCAACCCGAGCGGTTGACAGCCGACTATCTGAAAGCGACAGATGACCTGCAGGAGGTTCCCACCTGTACGGTTGGAGGGCGTCGCCTTTTCCATGCGGTGGGACCTGTCACTTGGAATGAGCGGCATCAGCGCATCCGTAATCCTTACTCAAACTATGGCTATTACTTCCTGACAGAGCAGGAGGGAGAGCCTCTGACCGTCAGTCAGGAGGAGTTCTTGACAGCCTATTATCCTTCGGAGGATGATTATAACACCCTCTATGAGGTGGACGACTACTCCTGGTTCACGGGAGGACGTAACCTCTATGATGCCACCAAACTGACAGGAGGTGGTCATGGTGACTATACCCTCACATGCTCTGGCGGTTCCGCGAAAGGCTCTGTCACCGTTGTCGTCTCTTCCGATCTTGCCACGTCTGTCTCAGTCAGTGTGAATGGCAGTGTGGCGGGGACGATCTCTGTGCCTTCCTGTGGTTCCTATGATGCCATGCGTACGGGTAGCCAGACGTTTACTGTCGATAACCTGCAGGCAAGTAATACGATCAGGATTCAGCCTGTCAATAGTACCGCCACGGTACGCCTTGACTATATCTCCCTTTATTGCGAGTCGCCGAAGGCTGCTCCCGACTTATCGGCAGGAAGTTTCCCCGCACCGGAATATATGGGTGGGATTACCCCTCAAGACCATCATGCCGATGAGGCTACCGATATGGTGATCATCATTCCCGCCAGTGGGAAACTCGCCAAGCAGGCGGAGCGGCTGAAGACCATCCATGAGACGAAGGATAACCTGCGTGTCCGCATTGTCCCCGCTGATGAGTTGTTCAATGAGTTTAGCAGTGGTACGCCAGACGCTAATGCCTACCGTCGTTACCTGAAGATGCTTTACGACCGTGCTGCGACAGAGGCGGATATGCCGAAATACCTGGTGCTGTTCGGTGACGGCGCATGGGATAATCGCATGCTGACCTCTTACTGGAGAAACGAGACACCAGATGATTTCCTGCTCTGCTATGAGAGTGAGAACTCCTTTAGCAAGACCGACTGCTATGTCAGTGACGACTATTTCTGTATGCTTGATGATAATGAGGGAGGCAGTATGCTGCAAACCGACAAGCCCGATGTCGCCGTAGGGCGTTTCCCTGTCCGTACGGCAGAGCAGGCGGCTATCATGGTCGATAAGATTGAGAAGTATGTCTTCAACGAGGAGGCAGGCGCATGGCAGAATGTCGTCTGCGTCATGGGAGACGACGGTAATGAGAACCAGCACATGAAGGATGCCCAAGCCGTAGCCGATCTGGTGGAGCAGTTGCAGCCTGCCTTGCAGGTGAGGCGAGTGATGTGGGATGCCTATCCCCGTACCTCCACTTCCACTGGTAACAGATATCCTGATGTGACACGCCTGCTCAAGCAGCAGATGACCAATGGCGCCCTCATCATGAACTATTCCGGTCATGGCGGTCCTGGCGCTTTCTCCCATGAGTATGTGCTGCTCCGTGAGGATTTCGAGACCTCGGTATCGTCCCATCTGCCGTTATGGGTCACTGCCTCTTGTGATATCATGGCGTTTGACGGACAGGAGGATAACATCGGTGAGGCGGCTATCCTGAACGATAAAGGCGGAGCCATCGCTTTCTTTGGAACGACCCGTACGGTATATCAGTCGTATAACCGCTTGATGAACCTTGCCTTTACCCGCCATGTCTTGGGGACCAAGGACAACCATGTCATTCCCATTGGCGAGGCGGTACGACTGGCGAAGAACGACCTGATCCAGACAGGTAGCGACCAGACGGCTAATAAGTTGCAATACACGTTGCTGGGTGATCCCGCTCTTGCGCTTGCCCTGCCCACCACACCTATTGTCATCGACTCTATCAACCATCAGAGCATTGCCACCCTGAATGCCCCCTTGCAGATCGGTGCCGGCTCTACTGTCCATGTGGCAGGACATATAGACAATGGCTCCGGACAGGTCAACGAGCAGTTTAATGGGGAGATGACCGCCATCGTCCGTGATGCGGAAGAGGAGATAACCTGTCGTCGTAACGACACTTCCGAGGCAGAGACGGCATTTGTCTATACCGCCCGTGACAAGACACTCTTCCAGGGTAGCGACAATGTGCGTGAGGGTAAGTTCTCGTTCTCTTTTGTCGTACCGCGTGATATCAGTTATTCCGATGGCACGGGGCTTATCAACGTCTATGCTGTCAATGAGCAGAAGGACGAGGAGGCTCATGGCTATACGGATAAACTGACCTTCGGGGGCGCTGGCAGTAGCGGTGATGACCAGGAGGGTCCTTCCGTCTTCTGCTATCTGAACAGCAACTCCTTTGTAGACGGCGGTGTGGTGAATCCTACTCCATATTTCATTGCCGAGATTGCCGATCCCAGTGGTATCAACTCGACAGGTAACGGTATCGGACATGACCTGCAACTGGTTATCGATGGGGAACTGTCACGGACCTATACGCTTAACGACTACTTCCAATACGACTTCGGCAGTTATACCAATGGCGTGGTGGGCTTCAGCATCCCGGAACTCAGCGAGGGATCGCATCGCTTGCAGTTCCGTGCTTGGGATGTGCTGAACAACTCAACGACGAGTGAACTGAATTTCAAGGTGTCGAAGAGTCTGTCACCCACCTTCTTCGATGTGGAGTGTACGCAGAATCCCGCCACGACGACAACAGGGTTCCGCATTATCCATGACCGTATTGGTAGTAACATGGATATCATCCTTGATATCTTCGACATGGCAGGTCATCACCTCTGGCAGCATGAGGAGCATGGTACTCCTTACGACAACAGTTATACCATCAACTGGGATCTCTGTGTGGACGGCGGACGCAGGTTGCACACTGGTGTCTACCTCTATCGGGTGCGCATCAGCAGCGATGGCTCCAGCCAGAGTTCTAAGGCGAAGAAAATCATTATTATAAGCAATAAATAGATAGACCAAACGTTTTGTTAGATGATGAAAGCAAATAAGATATATACGACCATCGTACTCCTGTTCGCAGCCCTCACAGTGCAGGCGCAGGATACGAAAAGCCAGTTCAATCCCATCGAGCACGCGGTGGTGTCGCAGACCATTGCCCCTGATGCCCGTGCCGCTGGTATGGGTGACGTGGGTGCCGCTACCGATCCGGATGTCAACTCACAATACTGGAACCCTGCCAAGTATCCGTTCTGTATCAGCCGTGCTGGTATTGCGCTGAACTATACTCCTTGGTTGCGCCAATTGGTCAATGACATCAGCCTCGCATACGTTGCCGGCTACTATCGTATCGGCGACTACTCGGCAATATCGGGCTCCCTCCGCTATTTCTCATTAGGTGAGGTGATGACGTCTATGGATGACAATGCCATGACCGTGAAACCTTACGAGATGTCGCTGGATGTCGCCTACTCGTTGATGCTTAGTGAGAAATTCTCCCTTGCAGCCGCCATCCGCTGGTTGTATAGCGACCTGCGCTACGACTATTCGGAGGATGCCTCGCCAGCCTCTGCCTTCGCTGCCGACCTTGCTCTTTACTACAACAACTATATCAATATCGGACAGCGTGAGTGCCAGTTAGGACTGGGTATGAATATCTCCAACGTAGGTAGTAAGATCACCTATTTTGGCGACGACCGCTCTAACTTCCTGCCAGCCAACCTCCGACTGGGTGCCTCGCTGATGATACCTATCGACGAGTATAACCGTATCTCTATCGCCGCGGACGCCAATAAACTGCTGGTGCCTACCGTTCCTAAACAGGAGGACGACGAGACGAAGGAGGACTATGAGCAGCGTGTCCTGGAGGAATACAATGATATTGGCTCTATCGCAGGTATCTTCAAGAGTTTCCATGACGCTCCCGGTGGCTTTAAGGAGGAACTGCAGGAGATACAGTGGAGCGTGGGCGCGGAATATACCTACCACGACCAGTTCTCTGTTCGTGCGGGCTATCATCACCAGAGCGAGAACAAGGGTAACCTGAAGTACTTCACCGTGGGTGGCGGCTTCCGTATGAACGTGTTCTCACTGGATGTGGGCTATGTCATCGCTACCGCTAAGAGCAATCCGCTCGACCAGACCCTTCGTTTCACCCTTGCCTTCGATATGGACGGCATCAAGGATCTATTCAAGAGATGATCAGAGTAGGGATGGGATATGATGTCCATCAGTTGGTTCCTGGTCGGGAACTATGGATGGGCGGTGTCAAGTTAGAGCATGAGTTGGGACTATTAGGACATAGTGATGCCGATGTGCTGATACATGCCATCTGTGACGCTATCCTGGGTGCCGCCAACATGCGTGATATCGGCTATCATTTCCCAGACACCAGTGCTGAGACGGAAGGGATGGACAGCAAGATCATCCTCAGGAAGACCATTGAACTGATAGCCACGAAAGGTTATCAGTTAGTGAATATCGACGCTACGATCTGTGCGGAGCGTCCGAAAATGAATCCCCATATCCCCGCTATGCAACAGTGTATGGCACAAGTCATCGGTTGTGACGTGGATGCCATCTCCATCAAGGCGACAACCACAGAGAAACTCGGTTTCACTGGTCGCCAGGAAGGTATCTCCGCCTATGCTGTCGCTTTGATTAGCAAATAATGTAAAAAATATTAAGTTTGTTAAAAGATAGGGGGTATGTTTTAACTCGGTGCCAATAAGTTGAAACCATTGTTTTTGTGATATGTTGTATCTTTGTGTGAATAATTTCAATTATTCATCAAAAATAACAATATTACTAACAATGGAACAAGCATTTTATCTTAACCAATGGTTGCGCCATGTGCTGCAACTGGTGAAAGGAGAGCGTGAGGGCTTTGTCAACGCCGCCTGCAAGGAGGGGCATATCGGTAAACGCGTGTTTAGCGAGACCAGTCCCGTTGACAGTATCAATTCAGTAGTGAACTTCGTGCGGATCATCTGCCTGTGGGTCAACAAGGCGAAGTACGAGCGGTATGAGGTGTTCGAGCGTGACTATCTGAAACTGTGCCGCTACACCTGGGAGTTCTTCCGGAAGCATGGTGACACCATCTATGAGATGTATGACACGAGAAAGGTGAGCGACAGGTAAGAGCCGTTCTGCCGACGCTAAAACCACAACTAATTTATTCTACTATCTCATGGAACGGAACCTCATCTCAGCGCAACTGATAATGGGAGAACTCGCCCTGGCTGGCGTGTCTCCCGAGGAAGAGAAAAGGGTGGCACGGTTGGAGAACCGCCGAATACTGCCCAGTAGTGAACTGCAACAGGTGGAATTCCTGTTCAAACTGTTTAAGAAGCCCTGTTTCGCCCGTGGTGAACTGGTGGGAATGTCGGGAAAGGCAAAGAGCGGCAAGACGTTCGTATGCTCCATCCTGATGGCTCTCTGTTTCCGCAATCAGGTGCTCTCCGTCGACCGGATCGAGCCAAGACGATTGCATGTGCTGTGGTATGATACGGAACAAAGCGAGGAGTCGACGCAAGACATCCTGAAGAACCGCATCCTGCCTATGACGGGAATACCAGAGGAGCAGTTTCCCAAGGAACTCTTCGATGTGTTCAACGTGCGCGGGGAACCCTATGCCGACCGGTTGCCGCTGCTGGAGACAGCGGTGAGGCACTACAAGCCCGACCTGGTGATACTCGACGGCATCCGTGACCTGGTGGCGGATATCAACGATGGCGTCGTCGCCCAGGAGGTAGTGGAACGACTCATGCACCTTGCCTCAGAGCAGCGGTGCTGCATCGTCTGTGTCCTTCATCAAAACAAGTCGATGGAGGACCGTAACCTGCGTGGCTGGATCGGAACGGAACTGAAGAACAAGGCGTTCGAGGTCTACGAGTGCTCGAAGTCGAGTGAGCGCATCTTCGCCTGGGCGCAGACGGACACCCGCAAGTACGACATCCCCGACAAACTGAAGTTTGCCGTCAACGAGGAGGGCATCCCTTACCGCTGTACGGAGGAGCAACTCCTAGAGGCGCAGTACCAGACACAGCGCAAGATGGCGGAGGAGCGGCAGAGAGCGGGCGACGGCAGCAAGTTGACACCCTTCAACCCGAAGTATGTCATAGGCAAGGAGAACCACCACACACAGTTCGATGTCCCCCTGTTGTTCGCTGACGCCATGCAGGAGGGTAAGGTGTATGCCGAGCGGGAACTGATGAGGGCGGTGGGCATGCTGTCGAATATCGCCACGGAGAAGATCCTCAGGGAACAGATTGACAAGGCGTTGCGACTGGGTGTCATCATGCAGAGTTATGATGCCTGCCAGCAGCGTATCTATGTGCGACCCCATCCGAAGAGACCTAACACCCAGCCCGTGGAGACATCCCTATTCTCATAACCTTGCCGAGGTGAAGGCTTCAAGCCCCATACTAGGTTCTCTCTACGAGAGAGAACAGTAGTATGGAGGGGCTATTTGAAGCGACCTTCACCGAGGCGCCTAAAACAAAACGCCAATGAATTTATTGTTTCACTCCCTAACAGAACTATTGCTCCATCCGGAGAAGGATGGGAAAGACCTGGTGCAGCAGGTCATCAGTACCGACACCGTCTTCTGCCGCTCCTTAGTGACAGAGGGCTATCTCTTTGAGTCACATACCCTGTGAATGAAGCCTCCAAACGACCCGTTTGAGCGTTACAAACGGGTCGAATGTAACGTTCAAACTCCTAAAAAGTAACAACGAAGATGAAAGCAATGGCTAAACACGAACTTGCGGAATGTGCTGGTGTCAGTGTGAAGACGCTCATGAATTGGTGCCGTCCATACCGTGAGGAACTTGAGACGTTGGGAATGCAACCGAATGCCAAGAAGTTACCTCCGCATATCGTCGCCTTCCTCTCCGATAAATTCTGCATTGATCTTTGAAAATTTTTTTTTGAGAAAACGGAAGAATGCGGAAGGAATCGGAAAGTGGTCTTGCGGAATGTAGTACCTTTGCATTGTCAGAGGAGAATCCCTGACGGGTGAAGGACTTGCAGAGCGCGCGGCATCTCCCGAACTCTAAACACAAACACAAAATTTTTAAAACTATGCCAGTACTTGTAAAAGTAAGAGAGAACAAAAACATGCGATCAACTGCCTTCGGCAAGTTCTTCGGTCGTGTGGTGTCCACAGAGACCATGAACTATGCGGAACTCTGTAAGCACATGTCGGAGCACAACAGTATCTACGGCGAGGATGTCTGCCTCGGTGTCGCCAAGAAACTACAGAACTGTATGCTGGAGCAACTGCTCGAGGGAAAGAAGGTGCAGTTCGGCGACCTCGGCACTTTCTACCTCTCCGTGAAGAGCAAGGGGGCTGATACGGAGGAGGACTTCAACCTGGGTCTGAACATCAAGGGACTGTTCCTCCGCTTCTCGCCCAACCGCCAGGACATCAACGACCTGTCGTCGAAGACGCTGAAGAAGCGAGCCTCCTTCATGAACGCCAAGGACCTCGTCGTCACCAAGACGAAGAAGAGTGACGCCAGTGAGGAGACTCCTGCCCAGGAGACTCCTGCCCAGGGCAACTGATAGGGTGTGGGGGCTGAGCAGGACAGGGGTGAGGCGATGGTGACCTTTTGTTCTCATAAATCTCATTACGCTCATAATTTCTAAAATACCGCCATGTACGCTGCCTGCCTGGCTCTGGCTTCCACTCCTCTCTCCCACTCCTCTCTCTCCAAGAGTTCTTTGATTTATTGTTACACTCATTTCTTTTCGAACTTCTTCAAAGTTCTTGGGGTATACCCCCAAACCCCATTTCTGCAGCGGTGCTGCAACTTTTTTCGACCTCCCCCGTCCCCTCCTTGCCAGGAGGGGCTCCACCTCTCTCCCTGTCTCCCTC
>ERZ842401.6907-NODE-6907-length-11878-cov-30.068849_pt1 | contig 11878 bp, 1 predicted proteins | sample MGYA00521270_ERZ842401 | MGnify/ENA primary metagenome ERZ842401 (study PRJEB31892, sample SAMEA3878208) | bioreactor metagenome | biome: Moose rumen | place: Sweden | collected 2011-10 | study: EMG produced TPA metagenomics assembly of the PRJEB12797 data set... | reverse complement strand
ACCGTTGCGCCGCTGATTACGAGGATAGCGGCGATGGCTGTGTCACTAAAAATCGAGCGTGATAGTCTGAACTGCATCATCTTTTATCGTAACGGTTTGAATGAAACTGTAGATACCTGCCTTGTCTGTACTATAGTAGCGCAGTTGGAGTGTCTCTCCCGACGTCGTAAAGAAGACTGTGAACGGCTGTCCAACCGTTCCCGCACCACGACATTCACTGCCGGCGAAGACTGCCACGACATCGCCGTCGGCAGGCGTGAAGGGCTTCTTGTCGGGTAGAAGGACCGTCAGCTGTCGTTGAACGGGATACTTTTTGCTGCCTTTGAGCAACGGTGGCATGTAGTCGCTGGTGTTACCGTAGGGCAGTTCGGGTGTAAAGGTAGCCTGCTCCTCAATCGTAAACAGTTGGCGCAGCTGTTCGCACCAATAGCTCAGTCTGATGTTCACCTCGCGGTCGGTACTGTTGCCGCCGATCGTCATCACGAAATAGACGCTGCCGTCGGCATAGATATTCGGGGCAGCAGGCCGTGTGCGCTGTTCGTTGCCGATGAACACCACCATGCGGTCGTCGGTGCTGGCGTGTGCTGCCAACTCGTCTTCCAGCTTCACCGTGACGTACATCCAGCTCTCATACTGTGACCGGTCGATGTCCTGCCACTGGGGGTCCGCATCGCTGCTTGTCAGGTTCACACTCCATGCCGGCTTCTCACTGGCCTCAAAGGTATAGGTCTTGGGGGCCTCGTCGTCGCTTGACGAGCAGCCCCACACCATAGTGAGGGCTGCTGTCAGCATTAATATCTTAATTGTCTTCATTTAATAACTTGCTTTTTACCATTATAGATATACACACCGCTCTGGGTTGGGGCTTTCTGCAGCTTGATACCCTGTACCGAGTACCAGCCATCCTGTGGCAACTGGTCGGCACGGACGAAGCTGATCTTCGTAGGCTCAGCAGGCGAGCCGCTGATGCCGTTGACCTTGTATTTCATCACCTCGCCCGTTATGGCAATCATCTTGTCACCACGTTCGATGGCAAATGTCAGCGGTGCCTCCTGGTCGCCCTCAATGCTGAGGTAGAACAGCGGAGCATTGGTGTCAGTGGGTGAACCGCTGACAGCAGGCTCGCTGACCGCAGCCGTTGTTCCTACGGCCTCGCCGTTGGCGAAAGCCACCAGACGGTCGCCCTCTTCTATCTCTACACCTACAACTTCAGCCACCATAGTCATCGTCGTTGCGAAGCGGGCTGCGCGAGCGATGGTTGTCTCAATATAGGTGTCGCCCGGCTCGTAGTACGGATAAGTGAACGTAGCCGTGTCAGCTTTCTGACGGTGTATCATATAGCCCTCACCAGGCTTCATGTACTTCAGCGTGCCTTGCCACTTGCCGCCGCCCTTGCCGTCGGCAGTGAACATGGCAAACTCGTGCTGGTTCTTCACCACGTCGCCAGGCGTAGCCTCGTCGAAATAGTCGCTCAGTGCCGTTGTCACAGGCAGGTTCACCAATGGCGTATAGCCGATGTTGCTCCAGCCTGGCTTCACGGTGATAGTGCGCTGTTCCTTATCCTTGAAGGCCGTACCCCAGATGTCTATCTGCTGACTGTTCTGCACTAGTATGCTGTAACTCACAACCTGCGACAGCTTCAGATCCTCGATGTTCGAACCAGTCGTACTGATCCACTGTCCTTTCTTATAGACCAGCGTCAGGCCTTCCGATTCATCGGTCAGGATGTCGCCTTCCTTCCATGGGAATCTGTTGAGGATGGCCGACAGGCTCGTGAAGTTCGGGTTATATACATTGAACGATATCCAGTTCCAGCCCTGAGCCAGGTCTATTGTCTGCTGATACTGGTCGTCGGCACTCAACTTGACAGGATTGTCCACCGTGCCCACGATGGCCTTGTTGCCGAACTTGATATCCCTTGATGGCATCAGCTGCATCGTCTTTCCCGTAGCGTAGTGCCACAGGCGGAACTCCAACGGCGAAGCCACCGTCGTACTGTCATAGACGGTCATGTAGAGCATGCTTTGTCCTGTAGTGGCGTCATACTCGATGTTGTTCACGCCCATGCAGCGGCCTTCGGCATCGAAGACGGCCACCATGTCGCGCGAGTCGGTAACGAGGTTGTTGTTCACGAACACCTGAGCCACCACGTTCATCGAGTAGCGTTGCAGGGCGGGATCCACCTTCCAGTCAGGAGCTTCACCCTCTACGGTCAGCTCCAGATAGTAGACATCCGACATACCATCTTCATCGGTTAGATAGATCATCTGGTCGTAAGTACCCACCTCCAGGTCCTTGCTGATGGTGAAGTCTATCTCGTCCTCTCCCTGCGGCTGTACAATGTCGCTGGTCTTATCGACCGTTATCCAGCGTGGCAGGTTCTCGATGGTGTAGGTATGTGCCTTGCCGCCATTGTTCAAGATGACACCGACGAGGGTCAGTGACTCGCCTTGCTGGATGGTCACGGCGCGGTACTTGCCCAGTTTCATCCACGTCAGCGGATTACGATCCACGAAGAAGGTCTCCGTAGCAGGCGATGCCATGAAGTTACCATTCTTGTCGGGTATGTCGCGCACCGTTACATATACGTTCCGCTTGTTGATGCGTGCGTCCGGCTCGTCGATGTTCACCAGCAACTGGTTGTCGCGACCCACATAGCTGAAGTTCAGTTTGCGCAGTTCCTCGTAGGCCTGCACGGGTGCGCCAAGGTTCTTGTCGATCATACCGAGCACCTTGTCCACAGAAGTGACAAAAATACTATCGGTCTGGCCGGTAGGATTGCCGTCGTTGTCGTATTTCACTACCTTGCTCAGGGCGTATGGCATCAGTGCCAGCTCGCCGGTGCGCTGCTCTTCCTGACGGTCAAAGCCCGTATAGACCTTCAGACCACGCTCCGATCCGCCGGGCGACTTGGTCGTGTAGCGCTTGATGAGCGTTGCGGGCAGGGCCTGCTCAAACAGAGCCAGACCGTCGATGTAGCCCGTATAGGCATTGGCCTCATAGTAGTCGGGGTTGCCCTTCTCCTGCCAAACCATGTCGCCGAGGAAGAAGCGTGTGCCAAGCATACCGCCGAGCGAGTCGGTGGTCAGCTGGGCCTTTACCACGTTGTCCACATAGATGCTGGCCACGTTGCGGCTGCGGTTCACGGTCATGGCAAAGTGGTGCCATGCGTCGTTGCACAGGTCATTGCCCAAGGCAAACTCGCGACCGTTGGTACGATACTTCAGCGTATCGTTCTCGAAGCCGATGAAGAACTTGTTGCGGGCACCCTCGTCGTCGGCACGGCCTGAGCCGTTGGCCATCAGCGTACCGTTCTCCTTGGCGGTCTTAAACCAGAACATCAGTGTGTAGTCCTCTTCGTCGGTGCGCTGGAAGAGGTCGGTTCTCAGCTGTAGGCCCTTCGGATGGTCAGCCATAAAGAGATTGTGTTCGTTATTGACACGAGGCACTGCGTTGCCGCTCTCATCCTTGAACCATTCTTTACCTAAGGCATCCACCAGTTCATCGGCACTCATAGACCCCACACTATTAATCACGCGTCCGATTGTGCCATTGGTCGTCCAGTTGTTTATGCCTGCCCAAGCAGTGGCACCAACATAGTTTGGTGCAATCCTTTCAAAACGTGAATATGTTCCATAGTCTAAACAGTTCTTCACGACAAGAGTAGGACTGTCACTCCATCCGACGAAGGCTCCAGCAAAACATGCCGGGTTGCCATTGTCGTAAACTTGGTAGCCTCTGTTGTGGATGGTGCCTTCGAATCGGCAGTCGCGTACAATGAGATTGCTGGAATATGCATGACCTACGATACCGCCACCAAATCTGTTGGCATTGATATATGCCGACACGCGGCAGTTTTCCACCACTACGGTTGCACTATTGTCTACGCCACCTACAATACCACCTGCAAATTGTCCACCTTTAATGTTGCCTGCAACATTCAGGTTGCGGATGGTGCTGTTGCCCGTCACATACTGTAAGGGGGCTGTGCAATTCCATCCTTTATCAATACTGCACGTCAGTGTGTGTCCGTTGCCGTTGAATTCACCACGGAAGTAGCCTGTGCTGACACCTGCCGGCTCGGTGATGTCGATGTCCGCCATCAGCTGGGCATAGACATCGCGCTGGCCCTTGGCATCCTCCACCAACAGGCGGAAGGTGTTCCAGTCGTCAGCGGTGTTGATCTTAAAGGTGGGATCGTACTGCTCGGCTGCCGCGTCGTTGTCAATCTTCAGCGACATGCCGTTGGGCTGTGCCCACGAAGCACCGTTCAGCGTCAGGTGAGCCCCTTGTGCTAGGTCTTCTGCATAGTCGCCCGTGCCGTCGTTCATGGGATAGTAGTCCACCAGTCCCATCTCGTAGCCCGTCAGCAACCGGCCTCCGTAGCGGTTCAGGCCTGCCAGGTCCATAGCTCGGTACCACAGACGGCCCTGCAGCATGCGGCCCTCATAGAACTTCACCTCCTGTGCATCATCCAGTCGGGCACCACCGAAGGTCAGCGGACCAGAGCCGCTATAGGTCACATCGGCCCAGCGGCCCATCTGCTCCTTGCCGTAAATCATCAGCTGATGGTTGTCGTTGTCGAGTACCACGGCTACGCGTTGGAATCCCACGGTCGTCAATACTGAATCGGTCACCAACTCGCGGTCACCAACCACGGCACGCAGCTTCTTCTCCTGCGTCAGCCACAGCTCTAAGCGCTTGCCATCGCTGCCATGCGAGAAGATAGGCATGTCCTTGCCCGTATTGTCAGGCTTGATCATCACCTCTACGGTCACGCTCTTGTCGCTGAAGTTACGACGCGTTTCCATCTGTGCGTAGCCGTTGCCGCCAAACTGCAGCGACGGCGCCTCCTGGATGGCGGTCTCGTTGGTCTCGCCCACCACCTCGAAGTTGGTGGTGGCTTGCAGGTAGTTGTATTCTATGTTCTCCGAGAAGTTGAACACGATGTTGTCGCCTGCCCCTACGATGCCGCTCTTAGGCTCTGGTGTGCCGAAGAGCTGCGGACGGCGCGTGTCTTTCACACCGCTCAACACCTTCGACTCGCTGGTCAGGAAGGCATTACCGTTTCTGCAGAACAGCACAGCCCTGAGGTCGTAACCCTTCTCCATCACCGTACCTTCGCCGAAGAAGCGTGCCATGATGTTGCCGTTCTCAGGAATCATCGCCTTCGTGCCGGTAGCGGCGCGGTAGATAGTAGAGTCGGCATAGTAGCCACAGAGGTTCGTCCAGTAGTCGTCGCCACGGGTCGTCTCCTTATATTGGAACTCGATGTGGTCGAAATTGTGCTGGTTCTTATCGAAGCCGCTGATGACCACAGGCAGATACCAGCCCTTGCTGCCTTCGGTGGGAGCGTCGCAGTTCATGATCCACTTGTCGCCCGGCGACGTGATGGCTATCGCGCCAGCCGTCTGCAGGAAGTGTACATCAAAGGCCACCTGCGAATAAACGTCCAGGTCGCCCTGCGAGATGAGTCCTATCTTCAGGCCCTCGTAGTCGAAGTCCTCACCGGCATATACCTCAAGGGTCTTCTCCGTCACCTGTCCCGGACGCACCTCGATGCTGCGCATGTTGCCGGTGAGCGGCATACCGTCAATCATCAGCTTCGCACCCTTAGGATTCGATTTCTCCACCAGGTAGAGGTCGAAAAAGGCGTAGGCGGCCTCTGGCTGCTCGCTCTCGTTGGTCAGGAAGAGCTTGAAGCGGGCTGGTTCGCCGTAAGGCACTCCGCTCAGGCTCTGCTTGTCCATCGTGATCTTGGGGTTCTCTATCTTCTTCGTGCGCTCATCCATCACTGTTCCCGGATTATAGAACAATGTGGTGCGCTCACCCTCCCACGGACGGCAGGTAGCACCGCCACGGGTGCGATAGACGAAGCTGCGCGGCGTAGCATAGTCCTCCAATTTCAGGTCTCGTTTCAGATACTCCTTGTTGTCCTCTGCCTGTTCGAAGAAGTTGTTGTTATAGAATACATCCATGACACTCAGATCTCCCACACTTGCCTTTTGACTGGCAGGTGTCACGTAATACACGTCGAAGTCCAGATGGCTCTTCTTGTCCATGCCAATGGTAAAGCTCTCCTTGCGAGTGTATGCCTTCGTTTCGGCATTCTTGGGGGTTACACCAAAACTCATCGAAGGTATCAGACCGAAACGGAAAGTGGTGCCCAAAGCCTGTACTTCCACCTGCATGTGACCGCTTTTGTCTTTGCCCGTTCCGGTGGCTCCCTCCGTAGCACCAGCTTTGGTCTTCAATACGCTGCCCAGCAGTTTGGCTGCCGTGGGTCCCAGCACGGCTAAAATACCCAGGGTGACATCGCCGCCCTTATTGTCAAAGTAGTCGCTGGCTGCCGAGCCAAATGGATGTACAACCGATGAGGTGTTGGAGTAATCGCTGGTGAACGACTCGCTGTAGCTCATTGATGTGCCGCCGTCGATATCGAAGTTCTTCACCAGGTCTTTGGCCTGTACGCTCAGTTTCTCTTGCTCGTTCTGCCCAATCATCTCAACCCATTTCACCATGGCATTGTGGAACACCGATACCTTGTCCACTCTACTGTCTGTGTAACCGTCGGGGTAGATCACCTCATACTTGCTGGCACCGAATTCGGGATCATCCGTCCCCACCATGGAACGATAGACGGGTTTCCCTGATGAGTTTGCCTTGGCTTGTGCCTCTTCCTTCGTGCCGATGAACATGAGTCCATAGATTTCTTCCGCCAGTTCGGGGATGAGCTGATTGATGAGATAGTGCTGTGAATGGACGAAGTTCGAGGTAAGTTCAAGTCCGTAAGTCACCACCTCGTCGCGTACGAAGTGCAGCAATGAGTCTCTATCGTCGCGTCCCTGTGCAATCTCCACCATACGGTCTTTCTCCACCGAGCCAGTCATTTGCAGGAAGGCGCTGTGAGGGATGGCACGGATGGCAGTGGCGGGTTTCACCACGATGTTCTGCACCACGCCGATATATACGTCTCCGTTGGCACCTATCAGTTTCTTGTCAGCACTGGTGGAGATGTCTTCGTTGACATTCATCGTGTAGTTGAAGGCACGGTTGCCACTGCCTGACCACACAATGTCAAGCGAGGTGGAAAGGTTGCTGGAGGCGATGGTGTTGAATCCGCCTACGCCACCGGCTCCCATTGGTGCAGCCACAACACCGGTGAAGGTGTTCAGTCCGCTACCTGTGCTAAACGTTAAGGATATACCAGCACTCCACGACATATCCATCTGGTACGCGTATTTCAGCGTAGAGCCTTTCGAGATGGTGGATTTCGACGTAGCTCCTGGCGGGTCGCGCAGGATGTCTATCAACTGCGGTGATGAGAAGCTAAGAATATCCTTGGCCCCGTCCTTGGGCTTCACGTTCAGCACGTAGGCTTTCAGCGGTTCAGCCTCATAGTGCGTGCCGTCCATCTCCAGGGTCATGGTCACCGTGTGCAGGGCATCGTCGCCGGTTAGCAGATAAGGTGTCTGTGCGGCCTCGATGGTGTAGTTGGCCTGTCCCAGACTGTCTAAATGCAAAGTGTCGCGGTGGGTGGCGCTGACCATACCGTTGTGGATGGTCACCACACCGCCCGACAGGTGCACCACGTCCACGGTGTCGCTCTTCGTATTGTTGTTATAGTAGTATCGCTCCAGGGCCGAGATGGTGAAGCCATACTTGCGGTCGATGTTGAACACGGGATACCCGAAGGTGTAGCGGGTCTCAAGGGAGTCGCGCTTACCCTCGGGCCAGCCCTTCTTCTTCACACCGTAGGCCAGTGCCAGCTTCTCCTTGTCGCCATTCAGGTTCTGGTAGCTGTAGTAGTGTTCGCCGAAGTAGTCGAAGTTGTCGAAGCCCTGCTGCTTGTATTCGATGAGCACGGGCGAGTGGTAGATGCGGTTGTACTTGGCGTAATAGGTCTCCACGGGGTCTGTCACCTTGTAGGTGGCGGTCTCCCACGTGCCCTTCACCACATCCTCGTGTAGCTTCAGCGAGTCGCTCAGGTCGATGACGTCGCCCACCTGTCCGTCCTGGAACAGCGTGGCATAGCCGTCGGCGGTAATCTGCTGTATCTTCCACTTCACAGGCGGCAGCAATATCTCGTATTCGCCGGTATATATGTCGGGCTTCACCACCATGCGGTTCAGCGTGGTGTGTACTTCCGTCTGGTGCTTGTATTTCTTATCCCTTTCGTTGGCTGCCTCGTGCTCAAACACCTCTGTGCGCTCCTTCAGGTCGCGGTTCTGGATGTCGAACACCAGGCGTGACGTATTGTCGCCCTCTAACGACAGCACCATCTGCAGGTTGTTGCCCAGGTTGTTCTTCGACAGGGCATAGCCTAACGGCAGTTCGCCCTGCGTCTTACCGCCCACGATGCGACCAATCATTTTTACACGCGTCTGGTCGTAGAACATCAGGCCGGCTTTATCGGTTTGTATGTTGTAGGTGGTCAGCGTGTCGGGGTCTTCGTCTTTCTCGTGGTAGTAGCCGCTGCGCCAGAACTTGTGACCGTCCTTCACGGCCTGGATTTTGGCATTGCCCGGCAGCATGCGGAAAGCGAACTTACCTTCGTGGTCGGTAGTCACCAGGCCGGTAGCATTGTGCACCTGGTGGCCGTTCACTTCGAATGTTACGCCCTGCACGGGGATGCTCGTGCCGTCGTACTGCACGTAGCCTGAAATCTTGACGCTCGTACCTACCTCAATCACCACGTTCTTCACGACATTCTCGCCAGCGCTGGTACCGAAGGTGACGGGCACAGGGTCGATGCCCGTGATGCCGACCACCGTCAAACTGTAGTCGGTCTGCGCCTTATCCTTGTAGGGCAGACCCGTGAGGCGGAAGAAGCCGCTCTCGTCGGTCGTTGTCGATACTTCCTTGCCATCGACCGTCACGATGATCTTCTCGCCCGGGATGCCTGTGCCGTCGAGGAAGCGCAGGTGGCCCTCCACGGTGGCGAACTGCTCACACATGCCTTCCACCTCCTTCGTCTCGTCGTAGTGCAGGCCCTCGCAGCTGGTCACTCCTCGTACCTTATATATATATTGGTGTACGGGTGAGGTCGTCTTATCCTCATACTGCATGTCGGTCAGCTGGGTGACGATGCATTTCCACTCGCCCGTTTCCTTATCCTGGCGATATACCTCGTAGTAGTCCACGGGTTCTTCGCCCTCGTTGGCCCATGTCAGCACCACAGAGGTGGGCAGCGTGCGCACCTGCAGCGACTGCTGGTCGATATGGCCCATGTTCTCGTAGTAGAACGTTGGCATGCCGTCAATAACGCCGCCGACATTCTTAGGTACCGGCTTGCCGGTAACGCTCAGCTGCCACCACTGGCTGCCTAACAGCATCACCAGCTCAGTGGCAGTCTTTGTGCCTACCTGATTTACTTTTTCCAACTGCTTGTAGGTCCAGTTGTTGGTGCCGCCCGCTGTCGTGTGGTCATTGATGTAGATGGCACCGTTTTGTTTAAAGTTGACATAGGTTCCGTTATCTAAGCAATTCTCGGCTTTGATATAGGTGGCTTCCTTACCCGTCATACCGATGAAGGCACAGGCGGCAACCCATGATGAGGTAGTTCCCACGTTGGTAATGGTGCCATCGAACAGACAGTTGCGCACAGTGAGATGTGTCCATTGTCCGTTACCGAAAATGCCACCTGCATAATGGTCGGTCGTGGTGATGCTTGCCGACACGTGGCAGTTCTCTACCAGGATGTAGTCATTTTCGTCAATGCCAATACCGGCAATGCCCGCAACATAGCGCTTACCCGTGATGGTGCCGTTGACGTTCAGGTTGCGGATGACGGTGTTGTTACCAGTAACATGCTGGAAGGGGGCCACGGATTCCCAATTCTTGTCGAGATTGACAGTCAGCGTATGTCCGCAGCCGTCGAATGTGCCGCGGAAGTATCCTGTGCTTTGGCCTGCAGGCTCGGTGATGCTGATGTCAGCCATCAGCTGGGCATAGACGTCATACTGGCCTTTGGCATCTTCCACCATGTTGCGGAAGGTGTCCCAGTCGGCAGCAGTATTAATCATGTAAGGATGCTTGGCCGAATAAGGTATCTCCACCTGCTTGTTGTCAGCCATCTTGGGAGTGACCTGACCATTGGCATCCTTTGTCCAGCCGCTGCCTAACGGGGCAATAATCTCGTCGGCAGTCTTGCCAGCCATGTTGCCGATGGTGACGAGCGGTGACGAGACGGGTACAACTATACCATCCCATATGCGCCATACGTATTTTTCGAGTTTGTCAGCCAGGAGGCTGTTGTCAATGCCCGCCGTACTGGTGCCTTGCTTGGTGTCACCATCGTCCATGGCGTTGGTGTAGTAGTTGTTGGTCAGCGTGAGCTTGTTGTAGTCGCGACTACGGGCAAAAGTCCTGCAACCTGATGTCTTGGTTGTGGAAGTACCATTGAACAAACTGTTCTTGATGGTAGTTTTGCCGTCGTTAAAACCTACGAAGCCACCGTTGGAATGACACTTGTCGCCAGTGAACTTGCCGTCGAAAAGACAGCTGGTGATTTCCAGCGTGGCATTTGTACCAACCACAGACACTAAGCCGCCGTTGGTGGCATCACCGTCGATGGAACTGTCGATGGTGGCCGACACGCGGCAGCATATAATGTTGTTGGTACCTCCAGAGCAGGCTCCCACGATGCCGGCCACGAACTTGGCAGACGAAGTGGCGGTGCCTGCCACGCGCAGGGTATGGATGGTCGCTCCCTCTACATAGCGGAATGGAGCGGTGTATTGCTCAGAGGTGTTGAAATTCAGGGTCAGCATGTGACCGTTACCGTCGAATTTTCCCCGATAACTATTATTGTATCCAACGCTGTTGCTGACAGTGATGTCGGCATTCAGCACGGCATTCACATCGCTGTTGCCACCAGCTTCCTCCACCTTCGTGCGGAAGGTTTCCCAGTCGCCTGCATTGTTGATGACTAAATAATTGGCATACTGGGTGCTACTACTGCTGTTATACTCTCTGGTGGCATAGCTGTTGACAATGTTCACGGTTGTCTTATTGCTACGAACCCACGTCTGGCAGTCTCTAAAGCTTGTGTTGATGGCGGTAGGTGCGAAGAGACAGTTCTGAATAGTGATAGGACCAGCACCGCTAACCCATCCTACGAAGCCGCCATTACGCTGGTTGGTGGGGCCCTCGAAACTACCGTCGAACAAGCAGTTGTTGAAGATGGTTTGCGTGCTGCCATCACCTACACGCCCGATAAAGCCACCCACGCAGGAGTCGTCGTTCACGCTGCTGACGAGCTTAACCGACGAGCGGCAGTTCTCAATCGTGACAGTAGAATTTTTCTCCGTGTAGCCAATCAAACTGCCTAAGTGTTTCTGTGTGCAACTGACGGTACCCGTCAGGTTCAGGTTGCGGAAGGTGGCTGTTGCCACATGAGAGAAGAGAGCTGTGTTCATGGCATTATCCGAGATGTTGAGGTTCAGCGTATGACCATTGCCCTCGAAGGTGCCTCGGTATGCCTGAGCGGAATTATAGGCTGCAATCTCGCTCACGCTGATGTCAGCCAACAGCGAGGCATTCACATTCTTGCCACCGGCATCCTTTATCTTTTGGCAGAACGTCGTCCAGTCCTCTGCCGTGCGAATCTCGAAGTATGGAGCTTCCAAGGGGAGTACCGACTCGCTGCGCTCCACACCGAACACTATCGAATAATCGACACACGAGCGCGAGAGCTGTATCACTTTCTCGCAGGCCGCCATCTCGTCGGCGGTGAGTGCGTAGGTAGTGACATCCACGGCAGCACCCTCTCGGTTGGTAGAAGATACCACGATGTTCATCTTGGCGCGCGAGTCCCACACGGCACCTGCCTCCTCGGCATACTGCCACGTCACCTTGACGGTGCGGGCGGTTTGGT
>ERZ842401.6906-NODE-6906-length-11879-cov-6.217439_pt1 | contig 11879 bp, 12 predicted proteins | sample MGYA00521270_ERZ842401 | MGnify/ENA primary metagenome ERZ842401 (study PRJEB31892, sample SAMEA3878208) | bioreactor metagenome | biome: Moose rumen | place: Sweden | collected 2011-10 | study: EMG produced TPA metagenomics assembly of the PRJEB12797 data set... | reverse complement strand
CACGACGTGCTGCTCGACCTGCACTCGTTCCAGAGCGCGGGCGACGCCTTCGCGATGATCGGCCCGCGCGACAACGCCGGTCCGCTCGAACCCTTCGGGCGCGCCTGGGAGGAGGGTCAGCTCGCGCTCCACCTGGGCACCTCGCGCGTGGTGGAGGGCTGGCTCGACATAAAGGCCGACAGGGAGAACCTTTTGAACCCCGCTTTCAAGCGTGTGGGCGTGGGCTACGCCGAAGACCTTGGCTCACGTAAATACCACTGGGTGGTGATGTTTGCCGACTGACTTTTTAGTTAGGGGTTGGGGGTTAGGAGTTAAGGGGTTGAGGGTTAAGAAGCTAAAAGTTTGGAGTTTGAAGTGGGCTAATTGGGTAAATGATGGCTGACAGATTGGCAATGGTTTGTGGGGAAAATATTTTCTTTCGTGTTTTTTTTGGAAGAGGAGTGTATGTGAGAGGGTGAAAAAAAACGCTCCCCGCCGAAGGCGTGGAGCGTTTTTTTTTGTTTTTGCTAAATATGTTGTCAGAAGGATTGTACTATGGTAAGGAAGTCGTCGGCTTTGAGCGAGGCGCCGCCTATCAGTCCGCCGTCCACGTCGGGGTTGGCGAAAAGTTCCTTGGCGTTTTTGGCGTTGCAGCTGCCGCCGTAGAGCAGGGTAGCGTTGTCGGCCACATGGCTGCCATATTGCTTGGCTATCAGCGAGCGGATAAAGGCGTGCATCTCCTGCGCCTGCTGCGGGGTGGCGGTCTTGCCGGTGCCTATGGCCCACACGGGCTCGTAGGCTATCACAACGTCGCCAAACTCATCGGCGGTGAGGCCGAAAAGGCTTTCGCTAATCTGTTTTTCCACCACTTTGAACTGAGTGCCAGCTTCGCGCTCGGGCAGTTTTTCGCCACAGCAGAATATCGGACGTATGTCGTTGGCTAACAGTTGTTTCACCTTGTCGGCAATTTCTTCGTTGCTCTCGTTGTGGTAGGCGCGGCGTTCGGAGTGCCCCACAATGCAGTAGTCTATGCCCATCGACGCCAGCATAGGGGCTGCCACCTCGCCGGTGTAAGCACCGCTCTCGTGGGCGCTAACATCTTGTGCTCCAACGGCAAAGAACGATTCCTGCGAAAGGTCGCCGCACATTTCCAAGAAAGGGTAGGGAGGGCATACTACCACATCCACAGAAGGGGTGGCAAGGTGTTCCATCTCGTCGGCAATTTTTTCGACCAGCTCGTAGGCGTCGTCGAAAGTTTTGTTCATTTTCCAGTTTCCGGCTACTATTTTTTTTCTCATGTCGAATACTTTTTTTTGTGTTATGTTTCTGTATATTAAAATGTTGTCGTAAAAAAAGGTTTTACATCCTTTTGGCAAACATACTCTTTTTATTTGGATTTAAGCGTTTTTTGCCGATGTTTTTTTCTCGCCCCGCACCACAAAGACGCTCAGCTCGTAGAGCAGATATATTGGCAGCGAGGTTGTGCAATGCATGTAGTCATTGCTTTCAATTTGGTTTAGTATTGGATAATTGAATCTGTCATTTTTGTATAATAGTTGCTGTGAGTGAGTTATATTAGTTCGATGAATTTGCTTAATGGCAGGATGTGTGCAATGTGTGTATATTGCTTTTTGTGGAGTTCAATGGGTATGTCAAGGAGTACGGGCATTGTGGCGTCGAAATGAAGTACTGCGTAGTATGGGGCATTCTCGGCGGAAAATCCTTTTGCTCGCAAGGTGTCGGCAGTCCATATCTGAAACCCTTTTTTTGCGAGTTTGTACAACGCGGGATTGTCGCCGTTGGTGTGCAGGCATATATAGCCCAATCTGTCAAATCCTTCTTTTACCAGCAAAGAGCCTTTCGAATCTCCAATTCGAACATAAGTGATGCCGAGGCGGATGGCATTTTCTCTATCCGACTCACGCACATGGTTTACAAGCACCGTGGTTTCTTCGGGCGTGTAGCGCATTTTTTCCGAAAGAATCTTGCGCGTATCCTCGTCTTCTATAGCCTGTCGTCTAAGCAATGATATTTTGCAAAATTGCTTATCTTGCTCTATGCCGATGTATTTGCGTCCAAGAAGGTTTGCCGCTATGCCTGTGGTTCCGGAACCGCTGAACGGGTCTAGAATGGTGTCGCCTTTGTTTGTGGATGCAAGAATAATGCGGTAGAGCAGTCTCAATGGTTTTTGAGTGGGATGTTTGCCTTCTTGTTTTTCCCACATGCCTACAGCCGGAATGCGCCAAACATCAGTCATTTGCTGTCCGCCATTCAAGAGTTTCATTGTTTCGTAATTGAACTTGTGGGGCTTTTTCTCATGTTTGCGAGCCCAGATGATGAGTTCTGTCGAAAAATTGAAATATTTGCACGAAAGGTTTGGCGGCGGGTCTGTTTTCTGCCAAGTGATGGTATTTAGCACTTTGTAGTCAAGTTCTTGTAAGCAACGCATTACTATGTAGATGTTGTGGTGCGTGCCGCTAATCCAAATGGTGCCGTTGTCTTTGAGTTTATGGCGACAAAGAGCGAGCCATTTGCGGTTGAACTCGTAAATGTGTTCTGGTGTGCCGCCTTTGTCCCAATCGCCTTTGTCCACACACACTTGCTTGCCACTTTGTACGCTTATTCCGCCGTTGCTTAAAAAGTATGGAGGGTCGGCAAAAATAGTATCGATGGAGTTGTCCTCTATCTCTGCCAACCGATTCATGCAATCGCCTTGCAGGAGGGTGAAATCGGGGAATGATGTGTGGTTTATCACTTTTGAGGAACTGGCAAGCCAAGTTTTTGTAAAGGGATATAGTTGAAATAGTATTGACAACCAACGCTAATTATATAGTCTAACACGTCCTTGTATTTTGGATCGCGGAACCAATTATCAAGTACATAGATGTATTCAACCTCCATGTTGAGTTGTGCCAATAATTTTTGGTATTGTTTTTTCTTGAAATCACAAGTCTGAAGTTTTTCATCAACACTCCCGGCTACTTCTTGGTGTTTTACTTCAATGATGAACATTGTGTTGTTTACGATGACATAGATAGCATTGTCTGGTAATAGTTGCTTGGATAATATTTTCTTCCAGTCAACACCCTGCGCTGCGAGGAATTGATAGAAGGAATGTTTTTTGAACACGTGGGCTACAATTTTATGTTTGTAATATACGTCGTGTCCATTAACGCTATAACCAGATTGTTGAGATAAAAAAGTTGTCAAATCAACCTTGCCTTCGTAAATCAATCCTGTGATGGTGTTTCCACCACCAGTGCCTCTTCTAATCATTTTGTAAAAAAAATAAATTTTGTTTGGTTGCGTGATAATTGTGAACCAAAATCTCCCGTAATTTTCCCCGTTTTGCAGGGTTCGCATTTACGCTGCGATTTGCCCAAACCCGTTCAATAACATAATGCACGTATAAATCATCAAAGAACATGTCGCTGCAATCGGAATTGCTCAGCATAAATTTATATCCAGCCGCCTCCACTTGGTCGCAAAATGCTTTCAGACGACGCTGTGCGAGGTCGTTGAACGCCTCTTTGGCATAGTCGTTGAAACTGCTTGTGTTGCTCAATGGACGGTAAGGCGGATCAAAATAAAACAGAGTATTGCCCTTTGCTTTGGCAATCGTTTGCCGATAATCGCCTGTTAGAATTTCCACGTTTTGGAGAAGCTCGCTGTCTGCAAAAATTGTATTTGGGTCGCAAATCATCGGTGTCTCATACTTTCCAAAGGGGACATTGAACAGTCCTGCTTTGTTTACGCGGTACAAGCCGTTGAAGCATGTGCGATTCAGGAAAAAAAACAGCGTGGTGTTGCGGATCGGATCGAGGGCTTTGGTGTTGAACTCTTCACGCATTTGTAAGAAAAAGGATTTCCGCTGTTCCTCCGATTGGAGAGCATAATAGTCTTTTTGAATCTGTTGCAACGATTTTACCAATTCCGATGGATTGTTGCGCACCACCATGTAGCAGGTGGTGAGGTCGGGATTGATGTCGTTAATAATTGCTGATTTGATGTTGGGGTGCGACTGCAGCATATGAAATAGCATTGCTCCTCCGCCAACAAAAGGCTCAATGTAAGTAACATTCTCCCATTGGTCAAAGTCAGCAGGAAGCAGCGCTTCAAGTTGGTCGATGAGCTGACTTTTACCGCCAACCCATTTGACAAATGGTTTCGCTTTCATTTTGAATTTGGTATTTTTTTACTATTGAATAATGAACGTTTTTTTTATGTAAATATTGTTATGTCTGTCAATCTGTCCGTCTGTATATCTGAAAATCTGTTCACCTGTCAATCTTTCTCGCCCCGCACCACAAAGATGCTCAGCTCGTAGAGCATATATATTGGCAGCGAAGTTATTAGCAACGTAAAGGGGTCGCCCGTCGGGGTGATGACGGCGGCGAGCACGAGTATCACCACTATGGCGTGACGCCGATATTTGCGCATAAAATTCTTGGTAATGATGCCCATCTTGCTCAGCAGCCAGCACAGCACGGGCAGCTCGAACATCAGGCCCATCACCGCCGAAAGGGCTATCAGCGTGCCGGTGTACGACTGCAACGAGATGTAGTTGTGCACCTCGCCGCTGACCTCGTAGTTGAGCAGAAAACGGAACGCAAATGGGAAGACGATGAAATAGCTCACCGCCGCGCCGACATAAAACATCAGGCATCCGCCCGCCATGGCCCACGTGGTGTTGTGCCGCTCGTTGGTGTACAGGGCTGGCGACACAAATTTGAAAATGAGGTATATGGCAAACGGCAGGGCAAGCAGCATCCCGGCGTAGAACGACAGTTTGACGTGTGTCATAAACTGTCGGCTCAGCTCGGTGTTGATAAGCTCCACGTTGCCCGACGCGGCATTTCCGTTGCCCACGCCCGCCCATTGCGGCAGGCGGTCTATCAGGCGGTAGGTGATGAAATTGCCGTCCTTAGGGGCCAGAACCACAGCAAACAGAGTGTCCTTGAACACAAAGGCCACCACGGTGCACACCACCACCGCCACCACTATTTTTATCAGATAGCCGCGCAGGATGTCGAGATGCTCCCAAAAGCTGAACTCCTTGTTGTCAGGCGTTTGGCTGTTGCTCATTGTTTTTTGAAGCAGTATCGTGCTTTTCCTTGTCGGAACTTTCATCGATGCCGTTCATGCCATCCTTGAAATTTTTCACCCCTTGTCCCATGCTGCGCATCAGCTTGGGAATGCGGCTTGCGCCGAAAAGCAACAGCACCACCAGCGCTATTATCAGTATCTCCCAAAATCCTAAATTCATAAAACAGAAAGTCATAAAAATTGTTTATTTTCGTTTGCGACATACTTTTAACGGCGAAAAAGCGTTTTTATTGCGTTGCACATAGGCAAAAAACCTCAACGGTGCAACGTTTTTATTTGTTGATATAAAATATTGAAACATAATATGATGCGAAAGATACACAATGCTTGGATGGGGAAGAACGGTTACAATTGTTTTGGCTGTTGCCCCACCAATCCCGAGGGTTTGCGAATGGAGTTTTACGAGGATGGCGACGAGATAGTGTCGCAGTGGCAGCCCACCCACAACACTCAGGGGTGGATCAACGTTTTGCACGGGGGAATTCAGGCCACCCTTGCCGACGAGATTGCCTCGTGGGTGGTGTTCCGCAAGCTGCAGACCACCGGTGTTACCGCACGGTTGGATGTGCGTTACCGCAAGTCCATCGACATACGCGACGGCAAGCTAACCCTTCGCGCCAAGCTTGTGGGCCGGCGCCGCGCTTTGGCCGACATCGAGGTGAAGATTTTCGATGCTCATGGCGACCTCTGCACCGAGGTTACAGCTGTTTATTTCGCAGCCAACGAGCAGCAGGCCAAGGAGATGGGGTTTACGCCCTTTGAACTGGAGGAGGATGTGGAAATTCGGAATTAAGAGTTAGTAGTTGGGAGTTTGTAGTTGGGAGTTAAGAGTTGGGAGTTGGACGGTAGGAGTTAGGAGTTGGACGGTAGCCGGATGGTGCGAGGTGATGGATTTGAAAGGGTGGGGTGTTATTTTTGTCTGTTGGCCGACATAAGGCTTATGGGGTAAACTTTGTTTTTTGTGATGTGATTAATTGGCGCTCAAAGCAGATTATATGGTTTGGCTTTGGGTGATGTGCCATTGTTGTTGTTCTATATGCTTGTAACACAAAAAAAAAGCGGCATTTGGCGCCGCTTTTTCAATGATGAAAAAATAAAACTTTTATTACACGTTTAATTGTTTCGGTAAACGGGCAGTTTGTAGCCTAACGAGAATATGAAAGCTTGGTTGTTGCCGCTGAAGGCTTTGCGTTTGCCATCGAGGTCGGAGATGTCTATCTCGTCGTAAAGCACCATAAAGCCGTGGTCGTAGTAAACATCGAAGGTGAAATTGCGCCAGTGCAGTCCGATGCCCATTATGGCGTTCACGTCCAAGCGGTTTACCACATCGAAAGCTTTCGCTTCGTGGTCGTAGTTTTCCGAGGATTGTGCGTAGGTGGGAGCCACCTTGCGTTCGCGAGCGTCGCCCCACAGTCCCACGCTCACTGCCGGACCCACGTAGGCGTGCAGATAGAACGGGTCGTCGATGTAGGGGATTTTGGGCAACTCGAACTGGAAAGCGGCGAGTACAGGCACCTGAGCGTACCACATGTCGTAAAAGCCTTCGCGGATGGCGCCCATGGTGTATCCGGTGTAGGTCTGCGAACAATAGCCTCCGCGGCGCATCAGCGAAACACCGGTCTGCAAGTAGAAAGTGTTGCGCAGATAGCTCTCGCTCTGGCCGAAACCGTAGTTTATGTAGGCCGTAAAGTTGTAACCCACAATGCCGCGGCGCATCAGTATGTCGTCGCTGATGTTGGCAAAGCCCATGCCGGCGCGAAAACCAAAGTACGTCCATTGAGCACTGGCAAACATGGCGGTAAAGACGAACAATAATATAAAAACCTTTTTCTTCATTTGTATGGGTTTTGTTCTTTCCGAAAAAAATCGGGTGCAAATATACGAATTTTCAGACAATATTTTAATTTATTTTTTGTATTTTAATCACAACGCGATGTTATTTGATTGATGATTAGGATGTTATAGCTTGCGGAAAATAAAGTCGGTCATCAGGGTGTAAAGGTTTAGACGGGTGTAGCCGCCGTAGATGCTGTGGTTTTTGTTGGGGTAAATTCGCATTTCGAACTGTTTGTTGGCGTTTTCCAATGCCGAAATCATGTCGGCGGCGTTTTGGAAATGCACGTTGTCGTCGCCGGTGCCGTGCACTATCAGGTAGTTGCCTTTCAGCTGTTTTACGAAGTTGAGTGGCGAGTTTTGGTCGTAGCCTTCGGGGTTGTCCTGCGGACGTTGCAGAAAACGTTCGGTGTAGATGTTGTCGTAGTAGCGCCATGTGGTTACGGGAGCCACAGCTATGGCGGCCTTGAACACGTCGTTGCCTTTGAGTATGGCCAGCGATGACAGGTATCCGCCGAAGCTCCATCCGAAAATGCCTATGCGCTCTGCATTGACCCACGGTTTGGCGGCAAACCATTTGGCGGCGCCAATCACGTCGATGCACTCGTATTTGCCCAGCTGCTTGTATGTTACTTTCTTGAATTCGGCTCCGCGTCCGCCGGTGCCGCGTCCGTCAACGCACACCACAATGTATCCGTGCTGTGCCAGCATGCGGTGCCAGTAGTAGTCGCTGTAGCCGTAGCTGTTGGTAACCTGCTGGTGGCCGGGGCCGCCGTACACGTACATGAAAACGGGGTATTGCTTGCAGCTGTCGAAATCGGCGGGCTTTATTGTGTAGTAGTTCAGGGTGATGTTTTCGGCGGTGGTAAGTTGGCCGAACTCTTTGGTCTCGGCGCCGTATTCAGCCATACGTTGTTTAAGGGTGGCGTTGTCCTCGAGCATCACAATCTGTTTGCCTTTGTTGTCGTGGATGGTGAACTGCGGTGGTGTGTTGGCGTCGCTGAAATTGCTTATGTAGTATCTGCAACCGCTGCCGAAATTGATGCGGTAGGTGCCGGGCTTGTCGCTGAGCTTGGTCTTTTTCTTGCCAGTAAAGTCGATGACGTAAAGTTCCGTGTTGATGGCCGAACTTTCGTGCGAGGTGAAGTATATACGTTTGGCTTTTTCGTCGATGCCGCACACGGCAGCCACGTCGAAGTTCCCTTTGGTTATCTGGCGAACCTCTTTGCCGTCCATGCCATACATATATATATGGTTGTATCCGTCCTTTTCGCTGTTGATGATGAAGTTTTTCCCGTCCTTGAGGAAAATCCATGTTTCGGGCACTTCCACGTAGGTGTTGTTCTCTTCTGTGTAAAGTGGTGAAATGCTGCCTGTTGTGGCGTCGGCAAGCAGCAGCTCCATTTTGTTTTGCAGGCGGTTCATACGCATAAACGACAGGATGTTGGGGTTTTGTGTCCATTTTATGCGGGGAATGTATTGGTCGTTTTGGCTGCCCACGTCAAGTTTCAGCGTCTTGCCCGAGGACAGGTCGTAGATAAGCACGTCAACCACCGAGTTGTCCTCGCCGGCCTTGGGGTATTTGAAGGTGTAGTCCTCGGGGTAAAGCTCGCCCCACATCTGCATGTTGTATTGTTTCACGGCACTTTCGTCGAAACGGTAGAAGGCAATTTTTTTGCTGTCGGGCGACCAGTAGAAGCCTTTGGTGATGGAAAATTCCTCTTCGTAAACCCAGTCGGTGGTGCCGTTGATAATGGCGTTGAACTTTCCGTCGAAAGTTACCTGCGTTTCTTTCAAAGTTTCCAAATTGCAGATATACAGGTTGTTGTCGCGCACAAAGGCCGTTTTTTTGCCGTCGGGCGAAAACTGTGTCAAACGTTGTTTGCCGTTTTCGGACAGCTTTTTGCAGGTCTTGTTGTTGAGGTCGTACAGGTAGTAGTCCGACACGCCGGAGTGGCGGTACAGCGGTTCGAATCCCGACGAGAGTAGAAGTTGAGTCTCGTTGGCGTTGAGCTGATACGACTCCACGCGCGGAAACTTGGCGTCAATGTCGGAAAAAACGCACAGCGACTCCACTTTCTCGCCCGTTTTGTAAGAGTATTTGTCCACGCTGTTGCGTGTAAGCACACAGTAGTGCTCGCCGTCGGTCATGGAGTTTATCTCGCTTATGCCGCGCGCCGAAAAAGTGCCGCGCGCCCAAATGTCTTCCAAGGTGATTTGTTTCTGACCAAAGGCCGTCAAACAGCAGACGGTGGTCGTGGCTATTGCCAAAAAAGTTTTTCTCATATCCGTAAAGTGTTGTATGTCAGTAGATGTGTGTTCGTGGAACTCCGTTGGAACCTTTTGCAAAAATACGCAAAAAAAATAATTTTCCCAAACGATAATAATATTTGCAATAAAAATACTGCAAAGGGCGTTATCATTATTCATTTGTATAAAACTATAAACGTTGTAATAAAATGGAGAATAAGAAAAAATGGACATGGGTGATAGTCGCCGCAGTGGTGATTTTTATTGTTGCCTTTTCTGTAAATAAGTACAATAACATGGTAAGTATGGACGAATCCGTGCAAAACGCTTGGTCGCAGGTTGAAACGCAGTACCAGCGTCGTGCCGACCTTATACCGCAGTTGGTTAATGTGGTGAAAGGTGCTGCCGACTACGAGCGCAAGACTCTGGAAGCTGTTATCGAGGCTCGTAGCAAAGCTACTTCCGTACAGCTTTCCGCCGACGAACTCACAGAGGAGAATCTGGCAAAATTCCAAAAGGCACAGGACCAGCTCAGCTCGGCACTAAGCCACCTCATGGCTATCCACGAGGCCTATCCTGAGCTTAAAGCCAACGAGAATTTCCGCTACCTTCAGACCCAGCTCGAAAGCACCGAAAACCGCATCGCCGTTGCACGTAAAGATTTCAACGAGGCAGTGAAGGGCTACAACGCTTACATTCGCCGTTTCCCGGCCAATATTTTTGCCGACATGTTCGGTTTCGACAAAAAGTCATATTTCAAATCCGCCGAAGGCTCCGAAAAAGCTCCAGAAGTGGAATTTAATTTCGATTAGTTTGAAAATCAATGGGTTATTTCACCGAACAACGTAAACAACACATCGTTGACGCCATTCGTGCCGCCGAGCTCAACACATCGGGCGAGATACGTGTGCATGTGGACAGTTATTGTCGCGGCGAGGTGCAGCAACGCGCATTGGCAGTGTTCAAAAAACTGAAAATGGAGGCTACCCGTCAGCGCAACGGGGTGCTGGTGTACGTGGCCATGAAGTCGCACAAAACGGCAATAATAGGCGACGAGGGCGTGAATGCTGTTGTCCCCACCGATTTTTGGAGCGACATCGTGGCCGATATGGTGAAAATGTTTGCTCAAGGCCAGTACGAGGAGGGCATCTCCGATGCAGTAACAGCCGTGGGTCAAGTGCTGAAACAGCATTTCCCGTATCAAAACGACGACATCAACGAGCTGCCCGACGAAATAAGCTTCGGCAACGAGGAGGAGTGAGCAATGTGCGATGGACAATAGACAATGGACAATGGACAATGGACAATGGACAATGGACGATGGACATCTGATCACAGTTCACTGCTTAACCCCCTTAGTTTCTTAACTTCTTAACTATAGTCAATCAAAATGTCAAAAGAGGCACTTTTCAACCGAAACTACTGCCTGCTTTGTCTGGCAAACTTTTTGTTTTTCTTTTCGTTCTACCTTATTTTGCCAGTAATGCCGCTATACCTTAGCGAGGCATTTGTGACCGACAAAAGCATTATTGGAGCTGTGATAGCCTGCTATTCCATAGCCACGCTGGTGGTGCGTCCGTTTTCGGGTTACATGATGGACTCGTTCAACCGCAAGGCTGTGTATATACTTGCTTTTGTGCTGTTTACAGCTGTGTTTGGCGGCTATGTGTTGGCCGAAAGCCTTATGGCCATAGTGGTAGTGCGCGTGCTTTACGGACTCACCTTCGGCCTTACCTCCGTTTCGAGCAACACGTTGGTTATCGACCTTGTTCCGTCGTCGCGAAGAGGGGAGGGGATAGGCTTTTTCGGCATCTCGTCAAATATCGCCATGGCTCTTGGCCCAATGGCCGGACTTATGATGCACGGAAAGGTGGGCTACCAGTGGATTTTTGGCATCTGCTTGATTGTCAGCATGGTGGGGGTGGTCATAGCCACACGCATACGCACCCGTTACCGTCCGCCCCTCATCCGTCCCAAAGTGTCCATCGACCGTTTTGTACTGCTCAAAGGCATCCCGGGTGGCATAGCCTACATACTTGTGGCGTTCCCCTACGGACAGATATCGAACTATGTGGCAATGTACATCTCCGAAAACAGTCTGACCCTCAGCGGCGGCATGTTTTTTGTGCTCTACTCCGTTGGTCTGATATTGTCGCGGCTATACGCCGGACGTATGGTGGACCGTGGCAAAACGCCGCAAACCGTGGCACTTGGCATTGCCATACTTGTGGTTGGCATAGCCCTGCTTGCGCAAATTCCTTATTTCGCTGGCAGGGATGGCCATTTGGCCGACTACGTGCTTGTGGCTTCAGCCGTGCTTTGCGGTGCGGGATACGGCACCATTTTCACATCGTTCAACACCATGTTTATCGACCTTGCCCACCACAACCAGCGCGGTTCCGCCACAGCCACCTACCTCACGGCATGGGATATTGGGCTGGGTCTTGGCGTGTTTGCCGGCGGTGCCATAGCCGAGCATTTCTCGTTCAGCACCGGATATGTGGTGGCCGACGCAGTGCTTATGGCCGGACTGCTGTTCTTTGTGGCCGTTGTTGTGCCGCACTATAAGCGTAACAAGGTGGCTGAAGGCTGATGCCAAGACCGGCTTTTTTTCTCTCTCTATTACCTGCTACGGTGCATCGCTTTTGGCATCGCCGTCAATAGTGTCCAAAATAATTTTGGGAGATTTTTGTGAATAGACAGAGAATGTT
>ERZ842401.6905-NODE-6905-length-11879-cov-8.862737_pt1 | contig 11879 bp, 8 predicted proteins | sample MGYA00521270_ERZ842401 | MGnify/ENA primary metagenome ERZ842401 (study PRJEB31892, sample SAMEA3878208) | bioreactor metagenome | biome: Moose rumen | place: Sweden | collected 2011-10 | study: EMG produced TPA metagenomics assembly of the PRJEB12797 data set... | reverse complement strand
GATACGGTGCCCTGTATTGCAGCACCCGCTTGTCTTTCAGTTTCTTAATGAGCAGCGGCAGGTAGATGATATGGAAGCCTATCATCTGCCCCCAGCCCTCCAGCACTTCTGTCCGTGTCTCGAACAGTTCCGTCAGAACCTTGTCCTCTTCACTGGCTATGTACACCAGTTCCTTTGGGGACAGTCTGCCATTGAGCGTGAATTCTATGGCGTTGTCTTCTATCGGCACTTGGTTTTGTGGTGGCAATTGTTGATAACCCACTGTTGTTTTCTTCTCCATTCGTTTCTCCAATACGAACAGCGCAATAAGCAGCACCGCCACCAGCACGTCAATCACGTTCCACGTCACCCTTCCCAGCGCAATCTTGTAGATGGGCTGAAACAGCAACGCCAGCACCCCGAACACCACTGCGGCTATCGCCTTGTTGTTTACGTAGTAGCGGTACGCCATCAGCCCAAACACCACCATTGCTACAAACCGCACCAGCATATAATATCCATACGGCATCGATGCGAGACACAGCAGCATCAAGGCTGCGAGAATGAGGTAGACCTGTTTCATCACTCTTCAAATTCAATATATCACGGCCTGCATTTTCTGCACGGCTCATAGCCAACATCTATCACGTTTGAACGTGAGGCCCGCTTCGTCTCATCCGATTGTCTGAGAACGTAGCACCCCTCTCTGTGATATTTCTTCCCCTTTGTCGTTATGAACACATCGCCTTTCGCATCAGCCTCGACCCTCTCATACATCCGTGTCTTTGCCTTATGCGACGCAGTATCAAAGAACGACGAAATTCCACTGTTACTATGACCAGACAAGGCGTTGATTCCCATGACCGAACAAACACCCATGACTGCCCCAACGATTCCGCTCGTGACATGACTCTTATCCAACTTCATAAATCATCATCTCCAATCATCTAAGTTTGAATAAGCCTCAACTTTCTCCTCAATACTGTTAGGTAGTTCAGGGAAGAAATCATAACCGGTTAGGCGCTCAACCTCATCGACGGTATTCACATATTGGTCTTTCTTCTTTGTTCCTGCATTATTCTTGACAACGAAACCGATAGCCTTTGGCTTTCCTTGCATGCAAAGTATCACCTTAAAGAATGCTTCTGGAACGACAACCTTATTCACCCCAATAGTTTCATGATCTTTGTTGTAAAACAATGGGCCGCATACGATATATACGCTACCATACTTTTGTGCCCATTTGCGGCAGTCCATCTCTATTCTGTTCCACAATCCGCTATTCAAGCCCCTGTCTTGTGGACACATATTTGACAGCAAGAAGGTTTCGCTCATCGCGTTGGCATCCCACTTGCAGTCACCCGCAGGGCACATGTGTCCTCTTGACCACGAACTTCCCCTGTAATCTTCATTGGTAGCCCTCGGTGCGGGAACATCGTAATCCTCCCGATAGTCGTTCGACCTGGCCCATTCACCATCTGCATGGTCAGCAGTCAAATTCCAAGCAACCCAATTGGGACAGCGTGTCTCCTTATTGTATGATAAGCAATATGCGGTGCGAGATAACAATTGACTGGGAATGTTTGATGGCAAGAGAATGATTCCAGTGACATCCACATCGTCCCTTTCTGTCGTTCCTTCTTGCTCTGGTACAATTTCTTTCTCGCTCTTTTCTTCTAACTCTTGGACGGGTGTAACAACATTCTCTTCACCTTCGTCTCTCTCTTCGGTGTAAGAAAATAGAGATGCCATCTCGCTATTGCCTTCCTCAGTTGTGTCATTACATTGTCCAATGACAAATGCAATAAAAAGGATAATACCGATGAAAAATGATATGAACTTCTTCATAACTCATGTTCTTTTCGCAATTAAAGACGGATATTGCCTATCACAGGAACAATGTGAATCAAGAAGCGTTGATTATTCGTTTCACGAAGTGAGTCACGTGGCATACCACCCTCACCGCTTCCACAAATCACCAGTTCGCATTTATCCATATTAGAAAAGTCAATATTGGCTTTATCTCTCCAAAAGTGGTGTAGGGCCAAAGCGCGTTGACAGCTTAATACATTATTGTTATGCCAATCATCTGTGTTGAATCCGTCTTTAGATGCCTGGCCTTCAATAACAACAAGATACTTGATGTCCTGTTTGATGGAGTCGTTATTCTGAAGCTTAACGATGGTAGAGCGTATCTCTTCACCAGCCTTGACAATCTGTTGTCTAAGGGAATCGGCACGTGCATAATTACCATTGGCATCATCCTCAAGTCTGTTGAGATCAAACTGCCCCCGCTGATAGGTCACCTGTATTTTGAAGATATGTTTTACAAATGTAGGATTGAATTCGAAATACTGAGGATTGATATTCTCCACAGCGGCATAGATAGACCTGATCTCGTTGTACTTATCCTTGAATACTTGTAGGCTGTCGTTCATTTCAACGAGGTTTCTTTCGCGTCCTTTGAAACGCCCATAAGAGATAGTGAAGAGTACAAGCATGATGGCAAACAACGTTGTCATGATGTCAACGTAGCTTGGCCAAAAGGCACCGTTTTTCCCTGTCAGTCTATCCATTACTCTTGTCCGTTGGCTTTACTTATTCCGTCTATCATTTCACCAAGCGTCTTTTTAACGCTTTCGTTGAGTTCGTCAACGACTGCCTCAACATTGTTTTTTCCTGTTGCCGTCAGTGTGTCTATGATGTTCTTCTGAGCTTGATATGATGTTTTTTGAACCTGTTCATCAACTTTTTTTGTTTGTTCCTCTATGACAGAACGTATAGCCAACGCCCCCTTTCCTACATTAATACCCAAATCCGCTATATCCTTTTGGGTTTGACGAGTGGTGACATTTGCGTCATCTATGTGCTTCAACAATTCTGTTGACTTCCTTTCCATCTCGCTATGTAAGGTCTTTAGCTCCGAATATGTCTCATCGGCAACTTTAATGATTCTGTCAGCACCAGACTCTATTAGCAATCTGTTCTGTCGGTTTTCTTCCTGCAAAGTGTTGGTTACTGCTTCCTGATGCTGAATAGTGGCTTCCTTAATATCAGCAGATAACAATGTCCGTTCGAAAGCTATCGTATTGACTTGTAATGTCGATGCAGAATTAAAGGCTTTCTCTAACTGTGTAATGTTCGAGAGCAGTGATTCAAATTGCTGTTTCAAATCTTTCTCTTTAACGATGACCTCCTCTACATCGCTGAGTTTTTCTGAAATTTCTGGCAAAGTCTTTAAGTGTGAGAACATGGCGTTCACACGGCTCACATCGAAAGCGTTTTCCAGATGGTTGAGCAAATCGGCCTTCTTCTTACTGATGATTTGTAATGTCTCCCTGACAAACGAGCTAAGCTCATTGCGCTCATCTTCTAATTGCTGTTGGTAATTATCAAAGATAGCTTTCACCAACTTTCCCTGTTGAATGAATATCTCCTTCAACTCGTCGTTGCTTGTGTCAAGGAATCTATCGGCCAACTGCTTCTTTTCGTCCAGACTTTCCAAATGGCGTTGTATCAATGATAGTTCCTTGTTACCCAGCATTTCTGCCTGTGCAATATTCTCGCCTACAGCATTCACGTTCTGCTCAAACGTAGTTATACGGTCAAGCAGACTATTGAGCCTCAAGACTAATTCTTTTGGTATTTGGAGGGACTTGCTGAACTCGTCCTGCTTAACTATAACCTGCTGGGTTGTCATCATCAGATTACTAAGCAGAGCGTTATACTCTTCTATCGAATGTGTTGACAGTTGGAATGTTTCTGCTGCATCAACGAACTGCTGCAAAGTCTCGAACATCTTCTCCGAGCGAAGCTCTTCAAGCAGTTTCCGTTGGTTCTCCACATTCGATGTGATATGTCCGATGCTGTCATTAAGCGTTGCGACAGTTTTTGAAATGAGAGATGTGTTGGCCCGGAACTCTGTTCCGAAATTGTTAGTACACTCGTCGAAAGTGTCCTTAAAGCGGGAAATTACTCCTGAAAAGGTTCGTTCAAAGTTGTTGATGACCACATCGAACTTTGGCACGAAACCCTCCATAGTTTGCTGAAGGGTCTTGACGGTTGTCTGTAGTTGCGGAATAAGCTCCAGCTGTATGAAATCGAGAAAACTGTTCTTTTGGTCATCGAGTTGTTTCTTCGACAGAGCAGCTATGTGGTTAGAATGTGTTGTCAGAATCAGTCCAAATAGACTTGTTGCCATCGATACCAGCACACCAGCAATCAGGTTGGTCACTTTATTCTCGTCGGACAGGTCGCTTCCACTGGCCAAAAAACCGACAAGGCCAATAAAAGTACCCGTGAAAGTACCCATGAGACCTATGTATGTGGGAAATGACAGCTCTGCTGTAGCATGCTCATACAGGGATTCTATCTTTCGTTCTGCCTTATTCTGTATAATATTAAAGTCAGCGGTGCCAACGCTCTTCCTGACATACAGGTTGATTTCCTTTATTAGGGAATTCAGTGGGGAATGGCTGGCTTCGTCCGCAAGACCCACAAGACAGATTTCGTCATGCTGCTCGGTCTTATAGTGAGTAGGATTTTTTAAGAAGAAGTCGCATAAGGACGCTATCATGCGCTTGTTCTTAATGTAAAAATGCCACTGAAGCGATGCAAACAGGCAGGTCACAATACTGCTGACTGCCAGGGCAATCCAATGCTCTGCAAAAAATGTAATCATTGTCAAGATTGTTTCAGGGATGCTTCGTTCAAGTGGGTCAGTTTTTCTATCCGTGCCGTAACAGGCAAGAAGAACAACGAATCATTGTATAATGGATTATCGAAGACTTCGTTGCGCATGATAGTGTCTAAGGATATAGGTTGGCGGACGATGGCCGCTATTCTCTTCTTGTCTATATCAGATAGCTGTTCTCGTTGCACCAGCAAATCCAAGGCTTTCAGGAACAGACCGTCTATCTGATTCATCCATGCCAGCAGCCCCTTCTTTAAGCTTCCTTCTTCGTAGTCCCGTTTGATAGCTTCAACATCGTTATACTCCTTATTTTCTGTTCCGATGAAGAAATACGGTTCTGGCGACGGTGACTTTCCATCGTGATATAGGCCTCCATAGCAAGTGCTTTCCTTGCGCTCTTCCGGCATGACAAGTTGGATAGAGTCATTGGCCTTCCCTAATACACTTTCCATGACCATACGTGTAATGTCTTGCAACAGCGTCTTGTTGCCTGTAAGATACTCGTCTATATAGCGACTGCCGTTTCCGCTGTATGTGATGGCTGTAGGACATTCCAGCCCCTTCGATTTCAGTACTTGTGCAACATAGAAGATGATGGAAGAATAATGATATAGGAATACTGGTTTGAAGAAAGCACGGAACTGCTGTGTGACGTGCGATTCGTCATCGTTGCTGATCCAGAAATTAATAATATCTGTTGTGGCATATCTGCTGCCTTCCTGGCACATTCTGTCATTAATCAGTTTGAGTGTCTCGTCCTTGAATGTCACCTTATCCTTGCAATGGCAGAATACGCCATTAGCCGTATGGTCGTTAGCCATTCGGTTGAATCCGCCAGACCACATAACGTCGCATCCGAAGTGAACGGAGTTCGCCATCGTCAACTTGTTTCCTGAGAAATGCACCATGTCTGTTGAGCCGCCGCCAATATCAAGCACAAGCACAGAACGGTTTTCTTCAAACGTCCGCTTTTCGTGGTAATAATAATATGGTGCCTCTGACTCTGTGTAACACTTGACTTGGTCTGGGGATATTCCAAGTACCCTACGCGCCTCCTCAATCCAAAAGCGCATATACGACTCTTTCTGTTGTGGTTTGAAACTTAGCGGTCTGAACCACACAATGTTTGTATGCTTCAGATTACCGCCAGATTGAAGCACGTCTGCACGGATAATCATCAGCAACTCACGAACAAAGATTCGGTCATCATCGTCATTGCCATCCCATTTGATATTGGTACGTACAAAGTTGTCGCCAGTTGTTACTGCCTTCTCATAGGCAAAGGCGATATTGGTGTTGCCAAAGAGATTAAGGACATCAACTGCCTGACGACGCTGAGTCATGGCTGTACGCAGCGGGAACTTGTATTTTGTTCCATCGATAAATGCCGGCAGAAACTCAGTTTGCAGCGCCTGCTTTGCCTCGACAAAGGGCATTGTCTCCCATCGGTTCACTGCGGACTTTTGTGCTGAATCATCTTTTCTATGAAGATAGCTCGTCATGGCATCAGCCATTTTCAACTGTTCAGGGACGTTAGCCTCACCTGCCTCTCGACGTGACACGTATGTGTTGGTTGTGCCGAAGTCAATAGCGTATGTATAGTGCTTGTCGGTCTTTACGGCTCTTTTGAACTTTGGCAAGATCACTCCAGAGAATGTCTGTTCGTCGAAACACAGACTTACCATGACGGCATCAAAGGTTGTGTTGAACATTTCAAAATACTTGGAGCTATAACCAGACTGTTCACTTTGAACGGAACGAACGGCAGAAGCATGCACACCATAGTCGGCCACCTTGTCATCTGCCTCGAAGATGTGCTCAAAGCCTTCATCGCCTGCTCTGTAGAAATCGCAATGAGTTTTGCTTATGTCAAATGTCTTTCGTTTATTACCTTCTTGAACTATCAAGGCAACTTTGAAATAATTGTTGTCAGCAACCTCTGGTGATAAAATATTAGGGAAGAAAGCCATGTCAAACCTTATATTCACCTGTTCGGTATCAAGCAGGTAGCCCTCACCCATCCTCGGTTCAGTGGAATAGATGTGTTTGTAAGTCTCTCCTTGATGCCTCAGAGCTACGGTAACGCGGTCGCCTCTTATATTCTCCTGGATGGAAAGATGAATGTCATCAGGCCGTAATACTTCCAGTGCTTCTGCTGTAAGTGGCAGCAGATAATCGTGGTCAACACCTACTGGACTATCCTCCTCACGGAGAAAGGTTATGAAATTGTCCGAGGATATGCCGTATGGAATCTTTACAATATTCTCGGTGAAGAAATTAGTGGCATCCATGCCATCGTTGCAAGTTATGGGAAGTCCGTAGAGATTAAGTTTCTCACCATTGCCAAGGGGGATTGATTTTCCTCTGAAAGAGTACGAAGAACCGCTCTTGAGATCATCATCGTTGTCGCGGAAAGAGAAGATATAGTTACGTAGACTCTCGAACGATTCAGGACATGCAGGATTGCCTGCTATTTTGTGCAGCATATAGTTCTTAAAACCAGCAGAGCGTTCCTTGAACATACGGCAGTCTCGGAAATACGCACCACGTTGTCCACCTGCCCGTTTTATTGCCGGGAAGTACATAGAATTGTAGCGTTCACCTACAAACTTAACCTTCAGTGATGTATCTGACTGCCCATACTTGTCTAAGTCTGGCGGAGTTACCCACCCTGTCTTGGGCGAACTACATGCTAGCAGGAAATCCTTGTCTTTGTTTTTCAGGACGAGGAATATCAAGCGGCGCTCCTTGGAGATGTCATCAGAAAAATAGTTGTCTAATGGCAGCCCCAGAAGTGGCACTCGTTGCTTTAGCCCCACAAGAGCCTCCTCCGTCCACACCCTAAACTCCAGTTTGTAATCTTCCTGTTTCCAATGATTCTCGTTATACAGCCAGTTATAAAGCAGTTCAAATACATCAAGACAGTCTGACACCATGCGCTTGTAAGACAAACCTGCATCTATGCCGTCCTTTCTCTCATTAGTGACAAGGCGGAAAGCATCCTCCATCAGGAAGAAGCGGGCAAAAGGCGTTGGCAGCGCATTCTGTGAGCTGGTGTTGTCTGTACGCTGGTCAACAACCTTGTTTAGGTTTTCCTTTGTGATTACTCCAGATTCGGCAGTCCAGTTTGTTCCTTTTAAACCACGCTGGCAAATATTCAGGTCAATACTTTTCATATTTCTTATTTCTGTGCAACGTTTTGAGTGAAGTGATGAATAGCCTGATGGGCAAAGTTCAACAGATGGCGTAGCCTGTTGTCATGGTTTTCTTCTTTTGGAGCACGGTTGCTGGCCTTAATCATCTCCAAAAGATAGAAGGAGTCGTCGTGTGCAGCCAATTCGTTACCATTTATCCAACCAGAAAGCGACTGGTCGGAAGAAATTATGTTAAGAGGGGCAAACGCCCGCTGATTGTCTGCCAGTTCTTCGTACCACGTTTGGAAGCGCAGCATAAATTCTTGTAGTCGTTTGTATGCAGCATCACGATAGAATGTTTCTGTAAGTTTCCGTTCTATGCGCAGAGGGAAATATCGCTCTTTCTCAAGAACACCCATTAGCAAATTTAGTAACGAAAGGTCAGCAATGCATTTTGTCATGCCTGCATATCCTGACCCCATGCTTTTCAAGTCTAACACCTGTTGGTCATCAGCAATAGCACGGGACATGAAAGTTGGCTTCTGTTGCTTTTCTTTGTCGGGCTGATACAAGAAATCGAATAAGGCTGTTGCTGCAACAAGTTCTATGAAATGGGCCTTATCATCTTGTACCTCCTCATTATTTTCGTACTCTGTATTCATTCTCTGATCACCAATATAGTAAAAGTAATCGGAGCGTACGCTGTCTTGATAATACGAGAGGGCTGCTTTCGTCTTGGTAATGAAACTACAAGAATCAATGTCACTGCCTGTAGTTTCTGGATTCTTCAAAGAGAAATACGGCTGCACAGAAACAGCCCCCATTGTTGCAGCACTCAGAATAGGTGTGTCATTCATTTCTCGTATAGTTTTCTCCAATAGCGGATAGCCTGAGGCACCTGTTCCTCCAAAAATTGAACTGATGATGAAGATGCGGTCACCGTCTTGGAAGGAGTCTGTAAACGCCTTCATCCAGTCGGCACCTTTCATAATGTTCGATAATACAACCGTTCCCACGTTAGGGTTTCCCTTGAAGCCCACAGAAAGTCTGTTGTCGAGGCTCCTGCGAGTAAACAGTGTGTCCACGAGTAAGTTGTTGATATCGTCTGGTGAAAGGTTCTGCAGGCCAAGATACTCTCCGAACGGCCGTTGCTCGGAGAATGATGTGTGGACATCGTTCTCACGCCCGTTCAGCTCTTCGTATGACTCCATTGGTGTTGCGAAGAATCCATCCAAAGCCGGCAGAGTTTGTTGCCCATGCACGGTATCACGCTGTATGCGTTCGTAAAGTTCAATGAGGCTGTTTAGTTGTTTCTTCTCTTCCAGGTCTAAGTGGGGGTCGATGACTACGGGCACTACTTCATAGTCATTAGCCTTCATACCTGCAGCCATAAGCATTACAACAGACTTCATGACACGTATGCCTGTGCCGCCAATACAAAATGTATATACCTTTTTCATTACTTTTTCAGTTTTAGGAAACGATAAGCATTCGTAGGGAACCAATTACACCAAACAAATGATGTGACAAAAAATACACCTGCCGCATAGAGCGCATTAGCCACTGCAATCTTCAATTCCAGCAGGAAAGCTCCATTAAGTTTGGGCTCTACAGCCCAGTACTCAAACCCCAATGTAACGAAAAACGTTACTATTACGGTAACAAGAAGCATGAGTGCCCAATGTTTTGGGGTGTAACGTCTTCCTGGCCTGTTGTTATACTGTGTATAATAGTAGGCTGCCAAAGAAAATCCAAGCACTATAAATATAATCACAATGAAGGCAGAAACATTATCTAACTTGTTCCAGAAAGCTCTTGCCTGGTTATACAAAGCTTTGTTCTCCGAGAAGGGCTTTGTAAAATCTGCCATCGAACCAGTAATCCAGCCGTATAGTTTCAGGAGTTTCATACGCTACGAGTTTTTAGATATTAGGATATGATTTGGTTTCAAAGTCTTGTTAACAACACCTCCGTAAAACATTCCTTTAACAAAGTCTGCAACAGAATATGATTTTATAGGGTCGTATTCATCTACTGCTCCATCAAAGAATGGGCTAAAAAGGGTATAGTCTGTATCTGGAAGCTCTAATGACCACTCAAGAACTTCTGAGTCCATTGCCATATCGAACACTTTCACTTCTGCAATAGCGGTAGCCGTGCGGACAAGTTCCTTGTCTGTTATATTCTTGATGTCAATTTCAACCTTGCCGACTTCGACATTCGAGCCATAAAGAGCTTTTATCTTAAATGCATTTTTGAAATACTGTCCTGAGGCAATAATCCAACGATAGCCTTCAAGATGAACTTCCATCTTTATCGTACATGTATCATTGGCTGACTCGTCAAATCCTACAAAAGTTGGGGTCGTATCATCCAACTGCCAGCAGTTGTCTGGAATACCAAAGGAGCATGATGGTACGCCATAATCAAAACCGCTCTCAATATTGTCTATAAATCGCTTATTGTTATCAAGCATTGTAGAAATACCATTACGAATGAATGCCACCTGTTCACCATTGCCAATGACAAAGAAATAATACGGAGACTTATCAGTCAGTATATTGCCTCTCTTGTCTAAATAATCGGAGGTAGCACCTATTAGACTGACAGCTTTCTTTCTTGTGCCAAGTATTTTGCTAATATCGGTACTGTATTGACTCATTAAAACCTGTGGCGCAGCAGCGCCAACAGGACTGTATTTCATGTCTGAAATCAAAACTGCTACTTCTCCTTCGTCTGTGTTTAGATTGTCGAAAATTGATTCCAGCATCAAAGGTACTCTGGTTGAGGCAGAACTAACAAACGCCCCTGTATTCATTAACGTTTGAAATTGTGATTGAGAATAGCTGCTACCCACGTTTCCGTCGTTTGTTAGGATGGTAATCTCAGGGGCCAATGCAGAGTAGTAGCTAAGAATCTGCCACACGTCTTTCTTAAAGTCTGTGGTTTTATTAGCCCTAAAAAAGCCGTTCATGCTTCCAGAAACTTCCACATAGAACTTGACTTTCGTGGGAACAGAAGGTTTCAAAGTTATTGTGTCAACCGAATCTGCCAATGTTCCATCAGCATTAAAGCGTGGGTCGCCTACGGTGTTAATGTCACCGCCACAAGAAGAAACCATTGCAATCACACCGACTGCAAGCAGACTACTTAACGCCAGAATTTTCTTTTTCATTTTTATGAAATTTCTTTCTCAATTTATTGTCACTCATGCATACACACGAAAAACGTGGAGCCAGTTCTGTGCCCGGTCCACGTGTTGAGGCTCTCGCATCGCCCTTGTAGTCGTACCGAGCAACGCTGAAAGCCCCACGCCAGTGTATATACTATAACCTATCACTAAGACAGGCATAATAATCTACACCTCAAGGGGCGTTCCCGTTGCTTTGGTTTTGACTACAAGTTTGAATTTGCGAGATTCCAACACGTCAAACCCAAAGCGTCCAGAAAACGCCTTTGTATGTATGTGTCCCACCCTCCTGTGATTACCCAGAGGGCCACTGCTGACCGTCGGTCATCCGTCCCAAGGGACTTTCAGCATTCAGAAAGGACGCTGCAAAGTTACAAAAATTCTATGAACTACAACATTATTTATACAAAAATAACTATTTTCACAAGCCTTGTGAACGCAAATTTCTTCATTTTTCTGCAAAAACACCCTAAAAAGCAATGGAAGATAACAGAAAAAACATTCGAACAAATTTTTATCGTTATGCGAACCTTCGCATAACAACAAAAATTCGACAAAATCAAATAAATTAAGACCTACGATGACGCAAAATTTAGCACTACATTTTCTCGCATCCTAAAGCTGTCTGCCTGAGCTGTTCAATTTTCAGATATGCGGGTTTCTTCGTACCCAGTTTTTTTGCGATTTCCCTAAGCTGCTTATTAGGAGTTACTATGCCGTATTCTTCTGTCGTATTATTGCATTGACCAATGGCAAATGCAAGAAGAAGGATTACAACGATGAATAATGAGATGAACTTCTTCATAACTCCTGTTTTTTGCGGCTATCTCCTGTTTTCCTCCCACGAGGAACCCAACAGGCCAAAAGTAAAAATTATTGACAA
>ERZ842401.6904-NODE-6904-length-11879-cov-26.275288_pt1 | contig 11879 bp, 3 predicted proteins | sample MGYA00521270_ERZ842401 | MGnify/ENA primary metagenome ERZ842401 (study PRJEB31892, sample SAMEA3878208) | bioreactor metagenome | biome: Moose rumen | place: Sweden | collected 2011-10 | study: EMG produced TPA metagenomics assembly of the PRJEB12797 data set... | reverse complement strand
ACTACGATGACGACATCAAGAACTTACAGACTCAGATCGACGGTCTCAAGACGACTCTGGACGCCATTCAGACGCAGATCAACAATGGCGCTATCCTGACGAGCGTGACCCCGACCACCGGTGGTGTTACGATTACCCTGAGTAATGGCAAGACTTATGACATTACCAACGGTAAGGACGGCGCCAATGGTAAGGACGGCGTTGACGGTAAGGACGGTGTTGACGGTAAGGACGGTAAGGACGGCGTCGACGGTAAGGACGGTAAGGACGGTGCCAACGGTACAGTCTGGACCATCGGTGACGACGGTTACTGGTACAAGGACGGTGTCAAGACCGACTACAAAGCCATTGGCCAGGACGGTAAGGACGGTAAGGATGGTAAAGACGGCGTTGACGGCAAGGACGGTAAAGACGGTTCTGACGGTTCCGACGGTCAGGATGGCCAGAGCGGCTCAAGCGCTGGCACTGGCATCTACTACGTTCCCAACTCTGAGAGAGGTACGTTCGACATCTATAAGAACGGCGAGTTCGTAGAGCACACTGACATCAGCTTCCTGTCTGATTCTAACAACACTCCGAGTGGTGTGATTACCGGTGTTAAAGATAAGGAATATCTGACGCTGTACGGTGTTGAAGGTGGTTCTGGCCAGCTTAAGATTGTGACAATTTCTCTGTCAACTGACCTGAAGGGTCTGGTATTCGTACCTCACCTCTATATGGACGGTATCGAGAGTATTGAGTATCCTTGGCTGGGTGACACCATCCTCCGCGCAGTAGCTCTGCCTGAGACTTGGAACAACATCAGCCACCACACTTCTGAGGACAATGGTGCTGAGAGACGACAGGATATCAAGTTCTATACTGGCAATAATGAGTTTGGACAGCCCCAGAACGGTAACGACTATCGTCCCAACTGGCTGGGTCGCCAGCTTTACTACGATGGAACATCTGATGGTAATGTCATTCTGACTGCCAAGTATGTGCGCAAGACTGCCGATGCAGATGCGACTCATCGTATTTACTGGCGTGATCCTGTTTGGCCTACTGACCAGTGGATTTATGGTCCCGCATGGGAGCTGCAGTATCACCTGAATCCTTCAAGTGCTGCTGTTAGCGAGAAGAGCAATCCCCAGTTCAATGTACTGGAGCCTGATGTTGTTTACTATAACACCCGTGCTGCTAAAACTGCTTTGGGCGTAACGTCTCCCTCTACCTTCTATGAGCTGTACGACTATTCAAAGAAGAGCGGCAACAACTATGCTCGTGGCAAGTGGTACACCGCTACTGACATTCCCAACACCAAGTCATTTGGTAAGGATGGTAACGGAATTGTTTATGTAGGTATTCAGATTGCTAACCCCAACAAGTTGGCTCCCTGGCCCACAGACGAGACCATCAATCCGAACGGCAATACTAACAGCAATGTAAGCTATCCTGAGAATGCTAGTGTCAATTCAGATAAGACTACTGATGGTCCTACTGGTGCTTTTGTTGGCGGAAAGACTGCAGAGTCTGATTCTTACTTCGGCAGTTGGTATGGCTGGACTCGCTACGAGTACGACAAGAACAACTCTGACAACACTGTTGCTCTACAGATGACGAGCAATACTGATGAGATTGTAACTTCTGACTATGCTCTGATTGTTCCGACTCATGTTCAGCTCGAGGGTCTGATTTGGGATCAGGATTATATCAAGAATAATAAAATCTATACTGAGCCTAAGCTCAATAGCTTCGCTGGTGGTCCTGGCACTCGTAAGGGTGACGAAGAAGGTTGGGCTATCGACGAAAAGCAGAACTGTACAACTGTTGATGCTGCTACATCTCGTATCCACATCTGGGATACTCCTCAGGAGGCTATTGCCGATCCCGACGGTGCCGCTCTCGAGCTCTATGCTCAGTGTGCTGAAGGTATTGACCTGAAGCCTTACATTGCTGTTCACTATCTGCGTGAGAGCCTGAAGAAGCGTGAGACTGCTCCTGGTGTTTACAACGAGCATGCATATGATATCGAGACACTGCACTTCGGTGAGGAGAAGGCATGGGGTCTGCACTATGAGTTCGAGTTCGTTGATTATGAAGACAGCTCTAATAAGACTCGTGACTCTCGTTATGCTTCATTCTCTGAGTGGGTTGAAGGCCTGTCGGTTGGTAATGAGGTTGACGGTTGGAACAAGACCACTTCTGCTTCTGGTATTGTTATTGCCAAGAGTGTTAATGCCGATGGTAAGACTATCAACACCCGTTCTACTTCTTCTGTAGACCGTGAGCCGCTGGTTCGCGTGATGCTGAAGACAGGTACTGAGCACGGTAAGGGAGATGTCCTGCTCGATGGTTACATCCTGCTGCACATCAACTATACTCCGGTTAACCTCGTTATCGACAACTATCCCGCATACAACGTTACGTTCGATCTCTGCAATCCTATCCGTCAGATGACTACATGGGCTGAGTTCTCTAAGTACATCCTGCAGGATAAGCTGGCTGGTCGCTTCGTAGTTGACGGTGCTGTTGACAACGCTGGTATGGAGATTCTGTCATTCGACGACTACTACTGGGCAGTATGTAAGGAAGGAACTGACGCTGTGGCAGATCCTGATCAGAAGTATGTTACTCCGAAGGCATTCATTGTTAATGACCCGACTATCCAGGATACTCACATGCGTGGATATGAGCTGAAGCTCTTCAACTTTGACACAAGTGCTGATGAAAAGGTACGTATTTATGGTCTGAATGGTACACCTCCTCAGCGTGGTTTCGCAGCGGCTGAAACTTCAAATGTCTTCGAGGATGATGACCTTGGTACTGCTATCTACTATCCTAACGGTGAGGGTACAACCAACCATATGTTCTCTTGGACGCTGTCTGAGGAAGAGATTGAGTATCTGACTCATGACAAGGAAGAGAAGGATTATCCCGTTCAGGTTACTCGCTGGTTCGCATTCGTTGCTAAGGACGAGGTTCGTGACCGTGAGGTGAACAACTACAGTGCTCCGTATCCTTACCTCTGGGTTAAGATGACGCTAAACATCACTCGCGACATGGTTACTCTGAAGTATAAAGAGAAGATCAACAACTACTGGTACAACTATCAGAATGCTGTTGATGCGACAGGTTGGTCTGGTATCATCTTCGATATCATGGCTCCGGGTAACAGCGTTACTACCAGTATCAAGGATAAGCGTTGGACTAACCGCATCAGCTCTACTATGACTGCTGACGGTGTTCAGAACCACTTCACGCTGACTAAATCTGAGGGTAAGCAGGAATACTGTGGTCATGCCAAGTACTTCTTCGCTCCTAAGACCTATGAGATTAGCACCAGAAGTAACATCTACGGCTATACAAATGCCAAGGGTATTGCTGAGTACACGATTACTCCTCTGAATGGTGTTTCTAATTCTGACGTCTATGCTTATGTAGAGAACTCTGCCGTTGCTAAGAATCGTAAATTCTTCGCTCCTGGTAACAGAAGATATCCGAACCTTGCACAGAGTAAGGATGGCGATACTCACGACTATCGTAATGCTGACACTTGGAATATGCTGTTCTGTAAGTATGTTCCCAACTGGACAAAGAACACTGGCATCAACCGCAATGGTGACGGTATCATGCACACTGTATGGGGTAAAGTTTATCATAATAATCCTGCCCATGCAGACAGTGTTACAATCGCTCCTGAAAAGTATGAGAATGTTAACATTCTTAATTCTGAGTGGTGGAAGGATCCGTCTAAGACCACAGGACGTCTTGCAGCTCAGAAGAATCCTGTTTCAATCTACAACACAGAGAAGGCTCGTCATATTGGTCATAAGTGGGATCCCGCAGCTTCTACTGCTGATATCAAGAAGGACGAGCAGCTGAAACATTACCTGCAGACCTGTGCTATCAAGTACAACGACGGTGTGTTCAACGACTCTATCCTCTATGCTTACAACCATGAGTCTAAGGAGTATACTCCTATTGCTAAGTTCGTCAAGTACGAGCAGAACAAGAAGGATCAGACTACATGGGAGAATGCTGGTTCACTCGAGCTGATTCACTATCTGCCTATCGGTTCTGATGCAACTGACGTAGCTGCTGGTAAAGCTATCGAGAACCTCGTTGTTTACGATGTGCTGAATGCTTTGGGATATCCCATGAAGTATGATGACAAGGGCTCCGTTACTGAATGCGACTTCGCTAACGCTCATAAGTTCGTCAACAAGCAGATGCGTGCATGGGTTGGTGTCATCGCCAACAACGGTTGCGACGTTGCTCTGTATGTTGAGCAGGATCAGTACGATGAGTACAACAAGGCTAACGACTTCACTGTTGAGCAGACCTACTGGACAGCTAAGGGACAGGATACTTACACTGCTGCTCCTCTGGATCCGCACACCTACTCACCGATGGCAACTTTCCTGACCTCTTGGGAGCGTCCTATCAACCTCCGCGAGACAGAGATTAAGGCTGCTCTTGATGCTAACACCGGAGAGAATACCATCTACCTGCTCGACTACCTGAAGCTGTTCGACTGGCGTGGTGATAAGAGTCATCAGGGCTACATGTACGACGGTACACCTAACCACTGGTGGTTCTGGGGTTACTACAACGTGAAGGGTATTGCAGTTGACATGCGTACTTCTGAGGTATGGACCAATATGCATCAGGCTGATGAAAACACCTTCGTGAAACTGAACCAGGTTACTACACAGGCTCGTCTGTATGCCGGTGAACCTTACATGTCTAACACTTGGGCAATGTTCGGTCTTGGTTGGGATGAGTACGGTAACCGTTGGGAGGGTACAGCTCCTGCTAACGATTGGGGTCTGTGGAACTACTCATCTCAGGCACAGGAGGCTGCTCTTGAGGTCTACATGGGCATTAGTCCGCGTAACACCACGAACCTGGCTAAGTTTGGTAGTATCTACTACGAGAACAACGCTGACAACGTGACCGAGTTCGACGTCATCATCCCGATCACCATCTTCTACGAGTGGGGTTCTCAGAAGTACTACACCAAGTGGCACATCGATACCACTCACGGTTATTAATAAGTATTAAAACGAAGATTATAAAATAATCATCTAATGCTCTAACAGGAGAGTGCGTCTCGCAGAGAGCGGACGCACTCTCTTTTTTACTTCAAATAGGAATCAAAAAGAAAATGAGAAAGTTAAATTACTTACTGATTGCAGTAGCTTTGCTTTGCCTGGGTACTGCCTGTTCAAACAAGAAGAAGTCGCGCGAGGAGCGCATAGAGGAGTTCCGTAGCATGCTGACAGCCAATGACACCACGCAGATGCTTCAGCTGGCTGACAATGCCATGGAGCTGCTGAAAGGTAAGAAGATTGATGAGGTGATAGCATCACTTTATGAGTATAATGACAGTACGGAGGAGTTGAGTGAGCTGACTGATGTAACGAAGAAGCGTCTTGCCCGTCGTTTCAAGATGTATCCCGTGCTGGCCTATAACCGTCAGTACTATTCGTTCATGCTGGAGGGCTGCAACGATGTGAAGTACGAGGTAACGTTTGCCACTCCCGAACAGACGGGTGCTGACTCTGCCAAGACGATGTATATGTTTAATCCCATTCTAATTGACGGGGTTTGGAAACTATGTGTGAAGTCAGCAGCTGACGAACATGATGTTTCATTTGAATAGAAACTATTTTTAATCTTATATATATTAATTCAAGATGAAGAAGTTATTGTTAGCCCTGATGTCGCTGTTTACCATGCAGGTTAATGCCATGGTAGAGGAAGCGGTCAGCTTCAATTTTAAGGAGCCGCTGAATCTTACTATTAATCCAGAACTGTCTGTTACTGATAAAAATCTTCTCAGTAGTGGCGATGGTCTTTTGCTGAATGTTTCCAACAGGACAATTACCGACGGTCCAGTCACGCTTAGTTTTGACAGACCGTCAGGCACGCCAGGAGTCGGATTCGGTCATTATGGTGAAAATTCCCCATATTGTTTCGAGTTAGGCAGAATGGTTTCTTTGAAGTTTAGTGTGTCCGGCGGTTGTGTGTTGACATCTGTGAAATTTGATCAAGACACAGATATTATACTGCCTTCCGGACAGCCTGGTAGCTGGAACTATATGAGCAATACGTGGACAGCATCTGACAACAATACGACTTCTGTTACACTGACCAATGGCGATCAGGCTGCAAAGATATATCTCATTACCGTTAAGTATCAGAGACCGTCCACGCCGATGAACTTTGTTTCCAGCAGTCCTGCAGCCAACGAGCAGGTGATGGGTACATTCAAGACTATGACCATGAGCTTCAGTTCTTCAGTGGCACAGATTAACAATGCTTCTTCTATTAAGTTGACTGGCAAAGACATCGAGGGTACTGCTATCGATCAGGTGATGACAGTTGCTGCTTTTGGTAGCACTGTGACGCTGACAGCTCCCAATGCCATCAGTAAAGATTCAGAATTGAAAGTAACCGTTCCCGCAGGTACATTCGAGAACTCTGAGGGAGCCGTAAATATGGAAGATATCGTCATTAACTTCAGCCTGTTGGCCAAGCGCGACATCTTCAATCCAACCACCATCGAACCAGCTGAAGGAACTGTAGCAGAGTTACCTCAGGAAATCCGGCTTACCTTCAACAACTTTGTAAAGATTGGCACAGGCGTTGTCAAGTTCAAACAGCAGAACGGCGAACTGTCGTTCCCTGCAACTCTTGAAGTAGATGCGGAGAATACCATGGTAGCCATTATTAAGCATGCCAACGGTCGACAGGTTGAGGCTGCCACTTGGACAGTTGAAATCCCTGCCAAAGTGTTCCACAACCAGTATTTTGAAGTTGATGAAACTGAGGACCGCTGGAATGAGGCTAAGACGCTGACTTATATCATTGACGGAACACAAGCTGGCCCTCAGGACTCAGAGACGATGAAAGCAGCCAAGGCGATGCTTCAAAAGACCGGGGTGGGCTATCCCAAGACGACAGATGCTGCCTGGGTAGCCTTGAACACACTTGTCAACGCTGAAGAGACCCCTTCAGACGATGCCCTGAAGGAAGCTATGGGCACTCTCTACAATGTGACCGACGTGACATTGCCTGAGGTGGACAAGTGGTATAGTATTACTGGCTTTAACAGTGATAACAAGAAGATTTATCTGACTTTCAGCGAAGACAAAACGAAAGTTGTGCTTGGCACTAATGCCACTGTTGCCGCATCTTTCAAGGTTAAGTCTGTAGAAGGTGACCAAGTCGTGTTCCAGACCAAAGAGGGTCTGTTCTTGCATATACCGACAGTATTGCCCCAGCATGTGGGCACGACTGATGCCAACCTGACAGCCGAGGAGTCAGGCGTTAACAAGTTGACCTTGGCTAAATTTAAGGCAAGCAGCGTTGAAGGTGCTGATTCCGTAGCCCTATATGGTGCATTTACCCTTTATGGTAGCCTGGGAACAGTGACAGGTTTGGAGGTGGAAGACTTTGCCTATGCCATGCTGGACTACGACAATACCAAGGTTGCCACCTATCCGAACATTCCGCTTGCCTTCAACGGCAAGATGTCCAGCGCCTTTATGCTGACAGATTCCACTGAGCCCATGGAGGTGATAGATCTAATCTATCCTACTGTAGGATTTATACCTGATGTCATTGATAATCCCGGTGACGGCATGAAGATGAAGGTTAACGGACCTTCAACGACTACGATTGCCGATGCCTCGTTGATTTATTTTACGAAGTATACAGAGGGAGAGGACAATGGTACGAAAGTGGATTTCACCGGCACGATACTTTCGCCTACCTCTGAGGCTAATATCTTCAATGTGAATACCGCAGGCCTGGCATCAGGCATGTATAGCTTGGTGATGGAAAACGGTGCCTTTACCTATACGGTTCCTGCAGGCAAGGGTGTTCGCCCTATCAGTATTGTGGGCGGGCCGCTGACTATCAAGTCCGGTAGCGGTGAAGTGATTCCCGTTGCCACCCTCTCAAGAACAAGTCTGGAGGCCGGCGATGCCATGGTGATCACCATCGGAAATGTTGGAAAGGCCGCGCTAAAGACACCAACCGCTCCCTATTATGAGTATGCAGACGGTGAGAATATGGGTACAAAGGTTGATTTTGTAGGTACCATCCTGACATCGAAAGCCAATACTACTGCTACGTTCAATGTCAATACGGCAGGACTCACCCCTGGCAATTACAAGCTGGTGCTGCCCTCTGAGACATTCACCTTTGAGGCTGGCGAGGATGGAAAGACCATCAAGGAGAACGTAACGCTGACAGTTTCCTTTGAGATTACTGAACCGTCTGGCCCCGCACCGGAGGACTTTCAGTATGTTGATTTTGCCTATGTCTCGTATTTCCCAGCTTCACGTATCCGCACCGGTGGTTATTACAAGGACACCGACTTGAATGAGCTTTATCTCTATGTCTATGATTCCATGGGTACAGGTTTGGTGGCTAATCCGGAGAAGAAGGTATCAGTGGTTACTTTTGGTGGAGCTGTTGCAACCATAGGACATTTTGAAAACTATCCGACCTTTATCCAGGATAATACGGCCTACTTAGGTGACTTGACAGGCACAACGGCTATTAAGTTTGTTCCTGACACACCTTTGAAAGAAGGCGACCTTGACAACTGGAGTGGTATCTACTATTATCGCTCCGAAGCAGGTGCCTTTGGTGATGCTAATTATGGGAAGTGGTTGAACGACCCCTCGAGCGTGTCGCCTTCATCTTGCCGTGTCAATCGCCTGATGGACGTTGGTGGCTACCAAATCAACAATGCCCGTGTTACAGGTATTTCCACTGTTACCGCCGACGAGACACCGGAAGTCGTTTATGATTTGCAGGGTCGCCGTGTAGAGAATATGTCCAGGAAAGGCATTTATGTCGTAAACGGTAAGAAAGTTATTATTAAATAAAAATTATAGTATATGTATCAGAAATTACTGAAGATGGTGCTGATGTCCGCATTGCTGCTGACAGGTTCAGTCACCATGTGGGCTGACATTGACACGCCGCAGTCGGCAGACAATGGCAAGGTAAGGTATTTGGTTGGTCAGGGCGGAGCAGGCTTTGACATTCGTATCAACTACAACAACCAGTGGCTGCAGACCACCTACAAGAGCTATGGCTACCATACGGTAGTGAGCTTCGACGGCGGTGCGACGCGTACTGGTATCGGTTTCAATGACAACAACTACTGGGCTGGCGGTACGTTCCAGCTCGGAAAGACCTACACGGTCAACGGTATTGAGGTGACCATCGTAGCCGATATCCCCGATCAGAACGCGGGTGCCGTAACCATCAGGTACCTTGTGACTAACACCAGTGCTGAGACCAAGACATTCAAGCTTGGCACCTATGCCGACACACAGGTGGGCGATAACGATCGCTGTAAGGTGTATCAGGAAGGTGCGCAGACAGTGGTCATGGAGCACGATAACAATGGGTCGCCCCAGTATGGAGCCATCTACAAACTGACTGCTGTTACCCCGTTTTCTACGATGTGGTTCGGCAACTGGAGCAAGAGCGTATTGCCTACCAAGACATTCGTGAATTCTTTTGAGTATACTCCAGGTTCAGACAGTGCTGTTGCATGGTCGTGGGATATTACTCTGGCTCCAGGCGAGTCGATAGTAAAGATTATAGGTACAGGTGAGACTGTAGCGCCTGAAGTATTTGGAAATACTGACGAGATTGACGTGGACGTGCCAGAGTTCCTGGGCCCCAACGGAACGGCTACGGACCTTTATGAGTTCCTGCAGTTCTACCTGAGCCAGTCGTCCAATCCCTACTATATCAAGCTGCGTCTGCACTCCAATGCCAACTACGTCATTACCAAGCCTATTGAGGTTTTGACGGCTATTGACATTGTGGGTATGGACGAAAAGTACCCTGCCACCATTGACGCTTCGGCTTTGACAGGACCTTTCGTGCAGATAAACAATGGCAAGTCCTCTGTGTTTACTAACGTCAAGAACTACTATATCTCTATATATGGTGTGACGTTCAAGAACTTTATCCTGAAAGGACTGAAGCACCAGCTGTTCTATGCCAACCAGAAGAACTACTGCATCCCGTACTTTACGGTCGACAACTGTGTCGTACGCATGGAGGGTGCATCCCAGAAAAGCTTCTTCGACTTCAGCGGAGGTGGCTATCTGGAGCGTCTGACTATCAACAACTCTACACTCAGTGGCGATGCCAATACGACGTGGGGTAACGGCGGACTGTTCAACTGCTCTAATGGCGCTACGTTTGCAGCCAGCGGTGCCCAGACACAGTCGCTCACACTGACTAACAGCACACTTTATAACGTGGCCAAGGGACAGCTGCCTTCTGCACTGGTCGAGAACTCGCAGAAGTTCCAGTCGTTCACAGTGACAAACAACGTGATAGTCAATGTCGGCCGTAAGGGTGAGTTCATCAAGGGACTGAATGGCGGATTCAACAGCGCTGCGCCCAAGTGGGAGGTCTATTATAACTCTTTCATGTGGTCTGATGACGATATTCTCTTTGCAGATGTCAACAATCTTGAACTGGCAAATGCAGCTGATGCCAACATCACAGGCAGCGTAGGGTGTGAGGATATTGTCGGTCAGGACAGCGATGGCAACTATATCAGAGGTTACGTTGTCAACACGCTCTATTCCAATGGAAGCGAGGGTGTGCAGACAGGTAACTACTCGATGAACGACGTACCCCAAAAGACGGCCAAGATAGGTGACCCGCGCTGGTTGCAGCCCTCAAAGCTGGAGAAATACATCACCTATGCCGAGCTGGACGACGGAAAGGATCTGGCCAACGATATCAATAAGTATATCAAGGAAGGCTATACAGTGTTCACACTGGAAGACAATGGCCATTATGAGGTGAAGCAGCCCATCGTGGCAGACAGAAGCCTGCTCATCAAGGGTAAGAACGTGCGTATCGACGCGCCGAACAACGACGGTGAAGCCTTTATCCTGCTGAGCAAGACGCCTGGCGTGGGTCTGACCAACAACTACTACCGTATGGGTGAGATTACGCTGAAGGGTCTGACCATTACCGGTCTGAAGGGCTCGCTGCTGTACGACAACGGCGTGCAGTACTGCGTGCCTACGATGACCATCGACGACTGCGTCATCGGCCTGGCTACCGAGACGGTGCAGAACGAGGCCATCATCTCGTTCAAGCAGGGCGGTGTGAAGGACTTCACCATCAAGAACTCTACCGTCTATGGCAACAACGCCGTGGCCAAGTACTTCATCCGTTATAACAACTCTGCCCGTCTGGACCGCTACGGCTACGACAAGGACACCGAGTTCCAGACCATGACCTATACGGACAACACGTTCTACGGCCTGCTGGTGGCTGACGGCCAGTGGGGCAACTACAACGGCATCAGCGGACAGGTCTACTCGAAGTTCGACGTTGAGCGTAACATCTGGTACAACTGCGGCAAGGACATCATTCGCCGCATGGCCGGTGGCCGTTTCAACGGCTCGAACCCGATGACGTTCGACAAGAACACCTATTTCAACGGTGACGTCAGCACGGCAGAGAGCGAGGCCGGCTACGACAAGAGCGGTACCATCCTGACCTCGAACCCCGGTTTCCTGAAGCCCGCCAATGGCGACTTCACGCTCAGCGCCTACTCAGACCAGTTCATGCAGACCACTGGCGACCCGCGCTGGTATAAGGATGGCGGTCACTATCAGCCCGTCACAGGCATTGAGAACGTAACGACTGATGGCGACAATGCCGGAAAGGTTATCTACGACCTGCAGGGCCGCCGTGTGACCGACACTTCGAAGAAGGGTGTCTATATCATCAACGGCAAAAAAATACTCAAATAAACTAAGTAATCCTTACGGGACTTACAATAAAAGTAGTGGCATCCAAACAGGGGCCACTACTTTTTTTAACGC
>ERZ842401.6903-NODE-6903-length-11880-cov-3.076956_pt1 | contig 11880 bp, 7 predicted proteins | sample MGYA00521270_ERZ842401 | MGnify/ENA primary metagenome ERZ842401 (study PRJEB31892, sample SAMEA3878208) | bioreactor metagenome | biome: Moose rumen | place: Sweden | collected 2011-10 | study: EMG produced TPA metagenomics assembly of the PRJEB12797 data set... | reverse complement strand
GTCCAGATTCTCCTGGATGGTCTGCTTCTGGGGTGAAAGGGTGAACATAAGCTCGTGAAATCGTGTCACATGGTCGCGGATTTCCACATCCTTGGACAGTATGGCGTCCGTCTGCAGGGCAAGCAGCAGGGATTTCCCCTGGTCAAGCACATAGATTCTCTGTCGCTGCTTTTCCGCGTAGTTGAGAGAGCATACGCCCACAACCAGTGCAAACAGCAGTGAGCCGGCGACGGCGACAATAGTGAGGGAATTGAGCCTTTTGAAGGACTTCTCAATATCCGCTGTAAGTAGTTGGATCTTGTTCATATCGACGGTTTTTAAAGTTTTCCTTTCAGCATGAAGGCCTTGGCGGCCGTATTGGCAATCTGGCGGTTCACATCGGAGGCTCCGGCGCTTGAAACTATCCATGCGCAGAGGCTGGGGATGCCCAGCAGACAGATAATGGTAAGCAGGTCAAGAACAATCAGGTGAAGGGGATAAGCGAGTTTGGCCGCGAAGCCGGCTTTCCAGAATTCCAGTATCAGAGCATCTTTCATCTTGAAATTCACAAAGTCTACAATGGAGACCATCGGCATCCAGAACGATATTTGGATGTAGCGGGCAATCCAGTTATGGATACCATTGGTGAATCCCGGCATCAGTGCAAAAGCGAAAACGAAAGGGCCGATGAATCCCATGATGATAAGGTAAATGCTGGAAAGGGCCATCAGGATATACTGTACCAGTTTTGCCAAGATGGAAATAGTCCAGGAGAAAATAGTCCCGACATCGTTAATGACGCTACCCACCTTTACGCTGACGGCCATTTTGAGGCCCTCCCACATTTTTTTGAAAAAACCGGGTTTTCGGGCGGTGGTCGACACGGAAGCTTCGGTGAGCGATTCCAACATGGACGAGCTCTCGCCGGAGGACTGCGTATCTTCGGCAGTAGCCGACGAAAGGCTGCCGGACATTTCCTCCTCGAATTCTCCGGAGAGGGTTTCCTTGTTTCTGGAATTCTGGATATCGGCATAAACTTCATTCACCTTTCCCCATAAGCCCGTGTTGTCTTTGTCTACATAGGCTGAAACACCTTTGGTTACATAATGCGTAACGGAGTCGAAAGGAATCAGTACGAAGCTGTAGAAGTTGCAAGTAAGGAAGAGGATGGCACCGCTCCTTACGATGGAACGCACGTCCAGGCGGCCGTAGGGGTCGTTAAGCATGGTATTGTACCACCACAGGAGGGATACCATAGCGGCGATGCAGGCTACGGCGCAGGCAAGGGAATAGATACCGCTGTGGTCTCCGGTAAAGATGCTCATCTTGATGTTCTGGAGCATGTCGGGGTAGTTCAGTTGTATCATAGGGAATCAGTATTTGACGGTAAATGCCTGCTCGAAACTGTCCACTGCGTCCAATATTTCCTGGGCTGTGTCGATTGCTTCGTACGAGCCTTTGATATGGTTGTACATGGCGGCGTTGGCAAACGAAACACTCTTGCTGCAGTCATGCAGTCCCTTGAGCCGTTCCTCCTCGCTGATCTGCGAATTCTTTGAAAGGTCCTCCCGCGCACGTTTGATTTCCCGTGATGCGAAGAGAAGATATTGGAATCCTTCGTTCACCATGGCGCGGGTCTGGTAATAGGACATTACCGAAGAATCGACTTTCTTCAGCCTTTGCACGTAGCGGGTGAACATGCGGGCCATCATTTCGTAGTTGTTGGCGATGCGGATAACATCCTGCGCTTTATAAAGGTCGCTGCGAACCTCACGATAGCGCTTGTCCATCTCTTGAAGGAACTCCAGCTGTTCCTTTGCAACGCCCAGATTTTCAAGGAACTGCGAAGTGTTCAATGCCATGTTGTCACCGTCTTGCAGAAAACTCAGCACCGCCTGAGCCAGATTTGAAGCATCAAACGTTGCAAACTGTGCTGCCGACTTATGCCCGGTTCCGAGTAGCATCAGAATAATCACAATTGTTATTCTGAGCGAAGCGAACAATCTTTTTTTCATGCTTCTTTCCTCCTGTCATGTCCATCCTTTTAGCACCAGACATGTATAAGCCTAATTCTTGGACAGTTATTTTTTTAGGATCAAATTCACCAACGATTTCTCCTTCAAACATAACTAATATTCTATCTGATAAGTTCATAACTTCATCAAGCTCTAATGATACTAATAATACAGCATCACCTTCATCACGTTTTTTAACGATTTCTTTATGAATAAATTCAATGGCACCAACATCCAATCCTCTTGTTGGTTGAACAGCAATTAATAGTTTATGAGGTTTGTCCATCTCCCTAGCCACAATCGCTTTTTGTTGATTCCCACCAGACATACTTCTTGTAACAGTTATAGAACCTTCACCACTTCTTACATCATATTCTTCTATTAACTTATCAGAATATTTTCTAACTTCATCAAATTTAATAAATCCTTTTTTATTAAATTGTGGTTCAAAATAACGCTCTAAAACCATATTTTGTTCTAATGTATAGTCAAGTATAAGTCCATGTTTATGACGATCTTCAGGTATATGACTAAACCCATTAACATTTCTATATCTGATAGATTTATGTGTAATATCTTCATTAAATAAATAAACAGCACCAGAATCAATTTTCCTCAAACCTGTTAAAGCATGAACAAATTCTGTTTGACCATTGCCATCTATTCCAGCAATACAAACAATTTCACCTTTTCTTACTTTCAAAGAAACATTATTAATTGATCCTTTTTTATTATGTTTATTGTTAACACATAAATCTTTGATTTCTAAAACAACTTCTTGAGGCTTTGCCTCATCTTTTTCCACAACCAAATTAACATCATGACCAACCATCATGCTTGATAATTCTTCGATTGAGGTTTCATTAGTATTAACAGTTCCAATATATTTCCCTTTTCTTAAAACTGAACATCGATCAGATACTTCCATTATTTCATTAAGTTTATGAGAAATAAATAAAATTGTTTTACCTTCATTAGCTAAATATCTCATAGTCTTCATTAAATCATCAATTTCTTGAGGAGTTAATACAGCAGTTGGTTCATCGAAAATTAAAATATTATTATCTCTAAATAACATTTTTAATATTTCTGTTCTTTGTTGCATCCCGACAGTTACTTCATCAATCCTAGCATCAAGGTCAACAGAAATACCATATTTTTCTGATAAGGCTAGCACTTTTTCTCTAGCCGCTTTTTTACTAACAATCCCAAATTTTGTATCTTCTGCTCCTAATATTATATTTTCTAAAACAGTAAAGCATTCTACAAGCTTAAAATGTTGATGAACCATACCAATTCCAAGCCTTGTAGCATCATTAGGATTATTTATGTTGACTTTATTTCCTTCGAAATAAATTTCACCTTCTTCTGGTTGATATAAGCCAAACAAAATACTCATTAAAGTAGATTTACCAGCACCATTTTCACCTAAAAGAGCGTGAATTTCTCCATTTTTAAGTTTTAATGTAACATTATCATTAGCCACAATTCCAGGGAAAACTTTAGTAATGTTACGCATTTCAATAATATAATTATCGGCCATAAAATTCACCTTTTAATAATTTTTTTAAAAAAAGAGCAACATACCCTATAAAGGTACATTGCTCTTAATAATTTCAATGATTATTTTTCAAAATCAATAATTACACCTAAAAGTTCTAAATTCTTAGCAAGCCAGAATGCAGAATCATTAACATCACTAGGTAAATCAGCATCAGGTGTAACTGTACCATTTTTAATTGAGTTAAATAATGTATTGTATTGTTCTAAAGTAAATGAAGTGAATCTCCAAGAACCTTCAGCAGTTGGTAAACCAGTTGCATCTTCAGCAGCACCTAAGTTTTGAGCAACGTTAGCAAGTTTAGCATCCCATTCGCCAGCATAGTATTGTTTTAATACTAATTCAACAGAAGCTGTTAAACCTTTAACTGCAGAAGTGATAACTCTTTCGCTTAAACCAGATTGGTCAACGTCAACACCGATAACTTTTCCATTTTCAGTTGAGTTAGCAGCACTAATAACACTTGTTACCATACTACCACCACAAGCAAATACAACTTCTGTTCCAGCTTTGTACCATCCAGTGATTTGAGTTTCTAATTCAGAACTAGCACTAAATGAATCACCATATTTAAAACTCAATTTACAATCAACTACTTTGCCTAATTCTAAAGCAGCAGCATTTGCACCTTGTAAGAAACCATAAGCAAAACGATTACAAGCAGGGTTAGATCCACCACCACCGAATGTTCCACCAAGTTTAGTAAAGCCATCTTTAACAGCAGCATAACCTGCTAAATAGCCTGATTCTTGTTCTTTATAAACGATTGCTGTAACATTATCTAAACCTAATGCCCAACCATCAACGAATACGAATTTAACATCTGGGTTTTCAGCAGCAACAGTAGAAATTGCATTAGCTTGTAAAAAGCCAGGAGTTACGATAACTTTTGCACCATTTTGAATAGCTAAACGCATAGCAGCAACACGGTCATCATCAGTAGCATTAGCACCATTTTCAGGTTGATAATATTGATAAGTCTTGTTATTAGCTTCAGCGTAATTCTTAACACCTTCATAAGTTCCTTGGTTAAAACCACCATCCATTAATTGACCAACATCAGTAACAACAGCTAATTCATAAGTTTTTTCTTCTTTGCCACAAGCTGTGAAAACGAAAGCACATAATAGTGCAACAAAAGTGAGACAAGTCAATAATACTTTTTTCATAATTCCTCCATCTTTTGATTTTTAGTGTCTCAACACCATAATTATGATATCATATTTCTTTTTAATTATCAAGATACAAAAAAAAGAAATGGTTTTCATTATAACCATTTCTTTATTTTTATTATCTATTAGTACCATTAGTACCCCATTTACTTGCATAGTCAAGTAATTCTTGTCTAATAATATCCCAAGATGCCTCACCAGTTTCAAGTAAAATTGTGTGGAATACTTTGTCACTATAATAAACACCCATTAATTCTTTGAATTCAGCTTTCATATCAAGAATTAAGCAAGCGCCTAAATAATATTTCAAATAATTTGAAGGAACTTCAACGAAACGATAATAAATACCTTCGAAATCATCATAAGATACTGTATCACCACTTGTCCAAGTATATCTTCCGCTATTAACATCTTCAAGTGTTAATCCATAATATTCAATAATGTCTTCAACATCCCAACCTTGATAGTTAATTCCGATATCTAATTTACAATAAGCAAGTGAACTATAAAGATCATATAAGAACATTTGTTGTGCACCATAATCATCAATTACATATTTAGGTACATAATTTTCAACGTATTCTGCCCAACCTTCAGCGTAACTTGTATAACTAATAACTTTACGAATATCATGGTTATCAGTTTCTTTAAAGTAAACTGTTTGATATAAATGTCCAGGCCATGCTTCATGTGAAACAGTTTGATACATATAATTACCTAATTCACTAAACTCAGGTGGGTTAATGTAGAAGAATTCATTAGTAGTAGCATCAATTGGAGAAGTCATATAATAAGCTGGAGATGAATTTTCTTGTAATGCTTCAGGAATTTCATTGATTTTAATGTTTTCTCCAACAACATAACTAGCTTTAACTGATGGGAAGTCTGCAGCACATTTTTCTTGGTTAAATGGAATAATACTATATAATGATGCATAGTAATCTTGTTTCTTACCATCATATTTAATTAATCCAGCATCACTCATTAAGTTACCACTATAACTTGTCCAAATTGCTTTATCAGCAAGTTCTTCTTTTGCGGCAATATATTCAATCAATTCATCAATTGTCATATCAGTACCACATTGACTTTGGAAATATACTTGATAATATTCTTTACCATATTCTAAATTAGCTAATCCACCAGATTTAGAATCATCATTAATATCTTTTAATTCAGTTAATTGTTCTTTTAACCAAGCATAAGCAGGAATGAAATATTCATTAATATATTTTTCATTCTTTTCTTGATATTCTTTTGCTTCTTCTTCAGTTAAGAAATCATAATCATAAATACGATCATTAAATAAAGTAATTAAATAGTTAACTTCATCTGTATTAATAAAGTTATCACATTGTTCAATAACTAAATCAATAACAAAGTCAGCTATTTGATTTCCTTCACCAGATTCAATCTTTGATTTTTCAAAATAATAAATAGCTTCAAAATCACTCTTAGTATAGTACATGAAATCTAGATAATCATCGATATCTTTCTTGTCATCAAAACGATAGTCGCTTAATAATGATGGTAATTGTGCTTGATATCCTAAATAACTACCTAATTGTATACCATAATAAAATAATAAATTCTTTCCATTGTCATCAAATAAGAAAAAGTTCATTGATCTTTGGATCTTATCTAAAATAACTTTATAAGCAATCTTTTCTGAATGACTTAATGTATCATAATCAAAAGCTTCAACTTGAGCTTTAACATCTAATAATTCTTGATAATATTCAAGTTCAGCTTCAGGAGTCATGTCCTCAAGACTAGATGGTTCAACCTTAGCATTAACTAAATCAGTACCATATTTTTCATCAAATGCTTTTACATCATAAATCAAATAGTTAATATCAAATGGATTATCACCTAAGAACCATAATAATAATTCATCAAGTAAAGCTTCGAATTCTTCATTCTTTTCACCTTCTTCAGGACGATGATATTCATCAGCTAAACTAACATAACTAACTTTTGAATCAGTTGTAATAAAGATAGCATTATTATTTTCATATTTTGCGGCTAAAACTTTTTCAAATGTAACTTCATGAGTAACACATAATTGAGCTAAAGTACAATATAATGCTTGTGTAAATGTATCATCAGTATCTTTTGGTACAACAACAGTAATTTCATCAGTTCCATCAGTTACTTTAAATACACAGTCACTATTAGAACTAAATACAGTAGGAACAACAGATACTTTTGTACCTACTAAATCAACATAACTATAAAGATTAGAACTAATATCACTAGATTTATTAATCTCTTTAACATCATTAACGTCAACACTATTACCAGTTGATGTAATACCACAAACACCAGTAACTGTAGCTAAACCTTCGTTACTAGCTTTATAACCAACTAATAATACTTCTTTACCATCATCTAATAAACCAGATGTATGAGCAGAGCTTGTTAATCCAGAAATAGCTGTAGCATATGTTCCACTAGTACTATCAAAAATGTAGATTGTAGATGAAGAATATGTAGTTACATATGCTTTAACAGCAATAATTTGTCCATCAGCAACACCACTTAAATCACCTAAAGCGATAATTAAATCTTTATCATTTTTGTATTCTAATGTAGTAGTCTTACCAGAATAATTAATTGTAAATGATTTATCACCAGCAGTATATAATTCTGCAATTTCACGCATTGTGAACATTGATGATGCTAAAGGCATAGATGTTCTTGTGTTATTAGTATAAACTAAATCAATATTAATACTAGTAAAATCAAAATAATCAGCACTTAAAGCAGCTTTTAATGATTCTTCATTAACTTCGATTCCATATAATGAACTACGTGGAATATTAATTGAGAATGAACAACTCTTACCACCAAAAGTAACTTCAATTTTCTTTCTACCAAAAGCAGTAATTTTTGATAATTCAGCTTCTGATAGCATACTATCATCAAGATTTAAGTTTTCTGTAGTTCCATCAGCATATGTAACAACAATCAAAATATTATGATAATTGAAAATTTCTTCTTTTAGAACTGCATCAACACTATCTTGATCTACTTCAATAGATGCAACTTCTTTTACCACTACAGGAGTAGGAGTTTCAGTATTTCCGCTAGGAACAACAGGAGTGGGAGTTTCTGTATTATTACCAGGATCTACAACAGGAGTTTTTGTCCCTTCATTAGTTTTAGTTTTTTCTTCCCCACAAGCAACAAAAGAAAGTGCTAAAAGCGATAAAAGAAAAAACATAAATAAAAACTTAAAATTAAATTTTTTCACTATTTTCCTCCTTAAAAAATTTTACAAATATTTTATCATACAATATTTAAAAATATCAATATATTTTTAATTATTTTTAAATTTATTTTGGCATTTATAGATTAAAATTAAAGTCTTCGCATCTACAATCTTACCATTATTTATCATTTCCATAACTTCATCATAATTATATTCATATCTATCAAGATCTTCATCATCATCAAAATGTGTGCTACATTCTTGATATTCATCAATATAAAATAAATGAATAACCTCATCAGTATAACCAGGAGATGGATACATATAACCCATTTCTTCAATATGAAGAGGTATAATTCCAACTTCTTCACTTACTTCTCTTGCAATAGTTTCTATTGGTTTCTCCCCAATTTCACATTTTCCAGCTGGTAGTTCTAAAGTAAAATCATTATATGCATAACGAAATTGATGTACAAATATTATTTTATCATCTTTAGTTTTAATTAAAGCTGAACATCCACCATTATGATGAATGACCTCTCGATAACTAATATCGTCTTTCCCTTCGATTGCAATTTTATCAACCCTAAGTTTTACAACTTTACCATTATATATTTCTTTTGTTTCTATCTTCGTTTCTTTTTTTGCCATAATTATTCTAAGTATGAAGCAATTAAATTAATTACTTCATTAATCCCTGTTTTTTCTTGAGCTGAAGTCAAATAAATATCATCTTGATTACATTCAAGTTTAGTATAAATTGCTTTTTTATATTGTAATATCTTACTTCTTCCAACTTTATCAGATTTCGTAGCCACAATCTTTACAAATAGATTATAATGTTTTAAATAATTATACATAAGGATATCATCTTTTGTAGGACCAACAAAAGTATCAATTAGTAAAAATACAACTTTTAAATTTGAATTATTAATTAGATAATCTTCAATCGCAGCCCCAAAATCAATTCTTGTTCCATAGCTTCTTGAGGCATATCCATAACCAGGTGCATCACATAAATAAAATTTATCATCAATTAGGAAATAATTGATTGTTAAAGTCTTACCAGGTTTAGATGAAGTTCGGGCTAACATCTTCCTATTTGTTATAGCATTAATGAAACTACTCTTTCCCACATTACTTCTTCCAAGAAAAATAAATTCCGGTAAATTATTAACATTAGGACTTTGTTTCCTTGAGGTTGTGGAAATAATATAATCACATTTATTAAACATAATTATCACCTTTTTAAAAAATCCCTGAAAACCAGGGAGGAATGCATTCTATAAGCCTTGTTCTGTAAATTAAATAATTTGGTAATCATTTATCTCAGTATAAACTGCCTTCAAGTCGGTTCATTTTCCCTTGAAGATTCCCCTACCATAATTTGGGTTTCTAACTTATGGGGTTTACCCGTTTCACTCCTTCCGTTTCCAGAAGTCTCGTCACTGTGGCACTTTATGAAAAATCATCCATTTGAGGACTTTCTTTCGCCGTCGCTTTCCAAAGCGCCCTAATTTATTTATTATTTAGGCATAAACACTACCGCATCTCAGCGGTGTTAGCAAGGACTTTCCTAACCAAAGCGGCTCGATTACCCGAATGCATCTTAATTATATCATTTTTTAAAATAATAAGCAAATTTTTAAAAAAAGGTAAATAAATTATTTATTATTATTTATTTACCTTTATAAAATTATTTTTCTTTTTTAAATGATTTCTTTTTATCTTTGAAATCTTTTTATGCTTCTTTTTTCTTGTTTTCGTAAGCATCTTTGCAAGCTAGATTTACTCGACCTTTTTCATCGATTTCCGTTACCACAACCATGATTTCATCACCGATTGCTAAAGCGTCTTCAATCTTTTCAACTCTTTCAGCTGATACTTTCGAAATATGAAGTAATCCTTCGCATCCTTCCCATAGTTCTACAAAAGCACCAAATTTTTCAAGTCTAGTTACTTTACCTAAATAATAAGTACCAACTTCAGGAGCACGAACGATATTTTCAATCATTGAAATAGCTTTATCAACGTATTGTAAATCTTGATGCATTACATATACATGACCATCTTGTTCAATATCAATCTTAACATCATTGCATTGGGCAATAATTTCATTGATAACTTTTCCACCACTACCAATAACATCACGAATCTTTTCTGGATCAATACGTAATGATTTAACTTTTGGTGCATAATCTGAGACATTATCACGATATGTAGGAATAGTATTAAGCATATGGCCTAAAATAGTTAATCTGCCTTCTTTAGCTTGGGCTAAAGCTTCTTTTAGGATTTGTTTATCAATTCCTTCAATCTTAATATCCATTTGTAAAGCTGTGATACCATTTCTTGTCCCCGCAACCTTAAAGTCCATATCACCATAATGGTCTTCCATACCTTGAATATCAGTTAAGATAGTATATTTACTACCATCACTTATTAATCCCATAGCAATTCCAGCAACAGGTGCTTTAATTGGCACACCAGCAGCCATTAAAGCCATAGTTCCAGCACAAATAGTTGCTTGTGATGATGAACCATTAGATTCAAGAATTTCAGAAACGACACGAATAGTATAAGGGAATTCTTCTTCTGATGGAATTACTTGGGCTAAAGCTCTTTCACCTAAAGCCCCGTGACCAATTTCACGACGTCCAGGAGAACCATAACGACCAATTTCACCAACAGAAAATGCTGGGAAATTATAATGAAGCATGAATCGTTTGCCTTCTTCGACACCTAAACCATCAATAATTTGATATTCATTTAATGATCCTAATGTAACAGTTGCTAAAGCTTGAGTTTGTCCACGAGTAAATAAAGCACTACCATGTGTACGAGCAAAAATATCAACACGACTACTTAATGGACGAATTTCATTTACTTTTCTACCATCAGGACGAACTTTATCTTCAGTAATTAATCTTCTAACTTCATTAGCGACGATTAATTCTAATAATTCCTTTACAAAACTCATTCTTTCTTCAAAGTCTTCTAAAGGTTTCCACTTTTCTGTTAATTCTTCAATAACACGTTCATTAATAGCATCAATCTTAGCAGCACGTTCTAATTTATCAACAGTAGATACTGCAGCTACTAATTCTTTTTCGCACATTTCACGAACTAAACTATTTATTTCTTCAGGAATAGTTCTTAATTCAATTTCTACTTTTTCTTTACCAATTTCTTTAACTATTTCTTCTTCCCAAGCACAAATACGTTTAATTTCCTCATGACCGAATAATAATGCTTCTAGCATATCTTCTTCGCTTACTTCATGAGCGCCAGCTTCAACCATGTTAATAGCGTCTTTCGTTCCGGCAACGATTAAATTAATATCACTCTTTTCAAGTTCATCAGGTGTTGGGTTAATAATTAATTTTCCATCAACTTTACCTACTACTACTCCGGCAATAGGACCATTAAAAGGAATATCAGATGTAACTAAAGATAGTGATGCTCCTAATAAAGCAGCCATTTGACTTGAACAATTAGGATCACTACACATAACAGTGTTAATAACTTGGACTTCGTTTCTAAATCCTTCAGCGAATAAAGGTCTAACAGGTCTATCAATTAAACGAGAAGTCAAAGTTTCAAATTCGCTTGGACGACCTTCACGTTTTAAGAAACCACCAGGGATTTTTCCAGCCGCATATAATTTTTCTTGATACATGACAGTTAAAGGGAAGAAATCACCAGTGCCTTTGTTTTTTCCTAGGACAGCAGCACTTAAAACAGCAGTGTCACCAAATCTTACTAGGACAGCTCCGTTTGCTTGTTTGGCAAGTTCTCCAAACTCAGCAGTAAATGTACGATCACCTTGAACGTACGTAAACACTCTTTTTTCACTCATTTTACAATTTCTCCTAAAATTTATATAATAAACAAAAACAAATATTTAAATATTTATTTTTGTTTTTAATTTCTTAGTAA
>ERZ842401.6902-NODE-6902-length-11880-cov-8.024440_pt1 | contig 11880 bp, 6 predicted proteins | sample MGYA00521270_ERZ842401 | MGnify/ENA primary metagenome ERZ842401 (study PRJEB31892, sample SAMEA3878208) | bioreactor metagenome | biome: Moose rumen | place: Sweden | collected 2011-10 | study: EMG produced TPA metagenomics assembly of the PRJEB12797 data set... | reverse complement strand
TCATGCTTGAAATTGTACCACATTCCGCTTTTCTTGGGAATTTCTAGAGATGCCCTAATGAAGGTAAAAAGTATTATTGGAAGAAAGAACATCAAATAAAAATTTTTGCAAATGAGTTTTTACCAATAGGTTTTAACATCAAGCATAAACAAGATGCCTTGGAACGCTATTCAGAAGAATTACTGGAATTCATAGACCCGAAGAAAACTCATAAATTCTATTGGGAAAAACCTATACGAAGAAAGACAAAACCACATCATCCTTGCGAAAATGATGATGTTCTTCCAATTGAGATTCGAGGAAAACATTTTGAATCTTGGACAGATTTAGCAGGACTTTTAGGCTATGGCGAATAATGTAAAGAAAGAATTTGAATTATACGAACCAATGAGACTTTGGCTTCAAAAATATCTTGAAGAAAAGTATAAAGGCTGGAAAATTACAACTATTGATTCTCATGCAAGAACACTTGATTCTTTTTTAGAAGAAAATGGTGTAATTTCAAATTATCCTCAGTCTGTTGGACTTGATATCCAAATAGATGTTTTAGGGATTTTGGAAAAAGGATCTAAAACAAACATCGTTTTTATTGAAGCAAAAAAAACATCATTAAATCTTCATGATTTAGGTCAACTTTGGGCATATTGCAAATTGTGTGACCCGCTTGAAGCGTTTCTACTTTCTTCAAAAGATTTAGGAAGTTTAAACAAAATATTCAACAATCTTAACCGCACAGATTTGCTTGAATTTGGTGATGGCAAAACAATAAAGAAAATGCAAGTTGGAAAATGGGATATAACTAAGAATTCAATAGATTATAAAACATTAGTTCCAAAAGTATAAATACACATAATACAAGGTACATACGGAGATGTTTCTATGAGACGAAAAAGGCTTCCTGTCATCACAAAAAAGATTCTTTCTCTTGTCATTGTTTCGGGATTTTTGCTCTGCTCGCTTGTGTTTGCAACGGGATATTTTGCATTTACGAGGCAGTTCCGCACGCAGTATGATGCTTCAATCCGCGCGATTGCCGCCGCGAGCCGTGAGACTTTGAATCCCGATGCGTTTTCTTCCTATCTTGCCACGCGCGAAAAAGATACGGCGTACGAGGGAGTTCACCGCATCTTGCAGGATTTTGTCGATAAGTTTGAACTGAATATGATTTATGTCTCAGCCGTTCAGCCGCCCGATTACACGCACATCGCATACATCTACAATCTGGTGAAAAAAGGCGGCAGATTCAGCGAATATCCGCTCGGCTACGAGGAAGATTATTTTGAGCCGAACTACAACGCCTCCACCAAGCGCGTCTTTGAGGAGGGGGCGACCATCGTTCGCCACACGATGAAAACTCGGAGCGGCTCTCACATCACGGCGCAGATTCCCGTCATGGACTCCAGCGGAAAAATCATCGCCGTGCTTGGCGTTCAGAAAAATATTCAGGAATTCGTGGATGCTCGTTCATCGTTCGTCAATTTTGTCATTGTGATGGAAATCATTTTCGCAGTGCTGTTCGTCGGATTTTTCGTCGTCTATTTTAACAAACGCTTCATAAAACCGATTGCCCTCATCACCCGCGAGACCGACCATTTTGCTTCTTATGGCGGTGAGCCGAGTGACCGCTTGCTTTCGGTAAAAAATCATGATGAAATCGGAACGCTTGCACATTCGGTGCATCAAATGGAATACGATGTGTGCCGAAATATTCGTGAACTCACGCGCGTTACCGCCGAAAAAGAACGGATTTCAACGGAACTTTCGGTGGCGGCAAAAATCCAGCTCGACATGCTCCCGAAAGAGTATCCCGCATTCCCCGAGCGTACGGATTTTGACCTTTTCGCAACGATGTCGCCCGCAAAGGAAGTCGGCGGCGATTTGTACGATTATCTCCTGCTTGACGACGACCACCTGATGATTACGGTGGGCGATGTTTCGGGGAAGGGAATGCCCGCCGCGCTTTTTATGGGAAAGAGCAAGGTTCTACTTGACTTTTATGCGATGCTTGGTCTTTCCCCAAAAGAAATTTTTGACCGTGCGAACAACCAGCTGTGCAAGAACAACGATTCGGGGCTGTTCGTCACTTGCTGGCTCGGAATCTTCTGCTTTTCGACTGGCGAACTCCGCTTTGTGAACGCAGGGCATCCGTATCCCGTGCTGTATCATGAGGGTGAATTCTCGTATCTTAGGGAAAAGCCGAATTTCGTTCTCGGTGGCATGGAAGATTTCCCGTATGTTGAGCATACAATCACGCTTTCAAAGGGCGACCGCATTTTCGTCTATTCCGACGGCGTGACCGAAGCAACGAACAGCGAGAAACAGCTTTTTGAGGAAGAACGGCTTTTAGAGGCGATGAAAACGACTGAAAATCTTTCTGCTCCCGATGTGCTAAAAAAAGTCCGCGAAAAAATCGATGAATTCGTGGGAGAAGCGGAGCAGTTTGACGACATTACCATGCTTCAATTTGTGTGGAGTGCATAAATCGCGTATGAGAAAATGTTCTTTTTTTGCGCTCGCAGTTTTCTTTTTGCTCCTGCTTTCAGCCTGTTCAACGACGACAAAAATTTCTTCCGCAAAAAAGGAATTCAATCTCTCGGATGCACGGACGATTCTTTCCCAAATGACGATTGAAGAAAAAGTCGCCCAGCTTTTCGTGATTATGCCCGAGCAGCGTGATTTTGACTGCCCAGTCGGTGGCTTTATCCTCTTTGCACAGCATATCAAAGACCCGAAGCAGCTTCGCTCGTTCACGGCGTCCCTTAAAGATTCCTGCTCGATTCCGCCGATTATTGCCGTTGATGAGGAAGGCGGAAGGGTCGCACGATTGGCGAAAAGCGAGCAGTTTTTCCTTCCGAGATTCAAGAATATGGCTGAAGTCGGAAAGTCGGGGAATCCCGAAAATGCGCGGGGAGTCGGGCAGATAATCGGCTCGTATCTGCTTTCCTACGGTTTTACGATGGATTTTGCCCCTGTTGCCGATGTGAACACGAATCCACAGAATGTGGTTATCGGTGAGCGTGCCTTTGGCTCTGACCCGCAGCTTGTTTCAAAAATGGACGCGGCTTTTTTGAGCGGATTGCGGTCAACGGGAATCAAAGGCTGTATCAAGCATTTTCCCGGGCACGGAGACACGAAAGGCGACACGCATTCAGATTATGTTGCCGTCACGAAGACCTGGGACGAAATCTTAGGCTGCGAGATTGTGCCTTTTATCGAGAATTTTAAGAATACGGACAGCGTGATGATCGCACATGTCACTTTTGTCGATGTTGATGCCGACTATCCGGCTTCGCTTTCAAAAAAACTGATTTCCGAAAAATTGCGCGGTGAGCTTGGCTATACGGGGCTTGTGCTTACCGATGCGCTCAACATGGGTGCAATCGAAAAAAATTATGGCTCGGGCGAGGGGGCGGTGCTTGCGTTCGAGGCAGGAAACGACATTTTGCTCATGCCGAAACATTTTTCTGCCGCGTATGAGGCCATGCTTTCTGCTGTGCGCTCGGGAAGAATCAGCGAGGCGCGGCTTGACGAGAGCGTGCTGAGAATTCTCCATTTAAAAGGATTCTAATTTCTTTTTTTTATCTAAAAATACAAAAATGATGTATACTGATAGTATGCACTCAATTCAGAATCTTTTACGAGAACAAATTTCAAATCAGAATGCCGTTTTTGTCTTTCCGACGGACATTGCCTGCCAAAAATGGGCGGACTGGGTGATTAAAAACACGCCTGTCAAAGCCGTGGCGATGGAGCGGTTCTTGGCGTGGGATAAATTCAAGGGCGAGTGCATCCGCGCGAAGGCTGAGAATCTGCGCACCGTGCCGTCGCTCATGCGAAAAATCTTTTCGGACTGTCTCATTCAGAAAAACGCGGAAAGTCCGTTCTTTAAAAGCCTTATCGTTGAAGCCTACGCGAAGGAGTCGGGGGGATTTGCCTCATGGATTGCTTCGATTCTGCCGTCCTTGCAACTGTGGAAAAAATTGCGGGATACGCAGTTGGAAGCTTGCGGTTCTGAAAGTGTCGAACAAACTTTTTCTGATTCTGAGGACGACGCGCATCTCAAAGCGTTCTACGATTCTTACAAGGCGGCGGGCTTTACCGATGACGAAGACCGTGATTTTCAGATTCTGTACGATGAATACAAGGCATTTTTGCACGCGCATTCGCTTTTTGACCCCGCATGGATTGAGCCAGACTTTTCGGGAGACGGGCGCGAGTATTTTTTGATTTATCCCGAGACGCTTGAAGACTGGGAGCAGTACCGCCACAAACTTTCGGGAATCGAAAAAATCCATTTTGTGGGCGTTCCCGAAGAAGAATGCGCGTACGAGGCGTATTTCTTTGAGAATTCGGGCTTGGAATTGAAAGATGTCGCGCTTTTTTTGCGTGAAATGCACGAGCAGAACGGGATTGAGTGGAGCGACATGGCGGTGAATGTGCCGAACCTTGACAACTTCGGCTCGTACCTTGACCGTGAATTCTCGCTTTACGAGATTCCGCATTCCGTCCGCTACAGCCGACCGCTTTCTTCGTACGGCGCGGGCGCGTTCTTTTCCCAGCTTCAGGAGTGCGTGGAGAATCAGTTTTCGTATGAGAGCCTGAAAAATCTTCTGCTAAACGAGGATATTCCGTGGGCGAATAAGGCGACGATTGAAAATCTTTTGCTTTTCGGGCGCATGAACAATTGCATTTGCACGGCGGGCGAGCTTCGCTTTGAGAAAAATCGGGCGGTCACGGTGTGGGACGAGGCGTTCGCTCACCCGAAGGACGACCGGGGAACGCTGCTCAATTCCGACGAGCTGATTAAAAATCTTTATAAGAATCTTGCCGAGCTGATTCCGCCGATGGTTCGCGCAAAAAAATTCTCCGAGATTCGTGAAGGCTACGAGCGGTTCAAGGAAAATTTCTTTGACATGGCGGCGTTCCAAGAAATGCCGTTGAGCAACAATGTGCTGAGCCGATGCATCACTTCGCTGAATGAAATCGTCGATTTGGAAGAAGAATTTCACGACTATGCGGTGGCTTCTCCGTTCTCGTTTTTTGTTTCGCATCTTTCCACGGTGCAGTACCTTTCGCAGGGGGAGAGTAGGGCGGTGCAGGTCTATCCGTACAAAAGTGCGCCCGCCGCTCCGTACAAAATCCATGTGGTGGTGGACTCAACGCAGGATTCGCTTTCGGTGGCGGATTCTTTCAAGCCGCTTGATTTTTTGAACGAGAACAAACGGCGGATTTTCATGAAGATGGGCGAAATCGACCAGTCGCTCGGATTTTCTGATTCTGACCCGACTTTTGACTTTGTGAAGCTCTACCAGCATTCCGCGCTCGAAAAAGCATATTTCACCGCGTCGCGCCATGCCTACAACGGCGAGTACGGCTTTTTCTACGGAAAACTGAGCGAAACGGACGGAAAATCCTCAAAAAATCGCACGGATTCATTCGCCGAAGAAAAAAAATCTCTTCTTTCGGAAAATCCGTATTCGAATCTCAAAAAAGTGTACGCAAAACAGGCGGCAGGGCTTTCTTTATGGAAGAAATCGCATATTTCTGAGAAAAAAGATTCGGGTCTCTTTGAAAAAAACGAGAAATTCACCGCGCTCATTCAGAATCGGCTTCATTTTTTGAAGGAAAATGCTTCTTCTCACCGCGCGAAAAATCCGCTTCTTCTTGAAAAAATCGAAGTCACGCCCACGACCTTAAAGCAATACTTCACTTGCCCGCGGAAATGGCTCTTTAAAAATGTGCTTCGCCTTGCCCCGCTCGACAACGAAGCCGAATTGATTGACGAATATATTCTCGGAACGGTGAACCACAAAATCTTCGAGCTGTTCTCAAAAAAACTCATGGAAGCAAAAAAGCCGCTCTGCACGGGCGAAACTGCCGACCATTTGGGAAGCGAATACCGAAAAATTCTGATTGACTCGATAAACGAAGCGGTCTCACCCGAGCATAAAAATTCCGCGTTCAAAGAGATTTTTTCTGAAGTAAACGAGCGAACGCAGGCAAGCCAGACGACAATCAAAATCATCTCTTCGCAATACAAAATCACCGACGAAGCGCGCGCCGAAGAAAACGCGAATTTCCGAATGCTCGAAAAAAGCCTTTCCCACTTGTGCGACATTTTCCGCGGGTTTACGGTGTATGCCGTCGAAAAGGAAGTGTGCGCCCTTCCGCCCGAAAGTGAAAGCGGGGAGTGCGGCTATTATCTTGCGGGCAAAATCGACTGCATTCTCGCTTCTCCGAATGAAACGGAATTCGCCATCGTTGACTACAAAACTTCTTCCGTGCCGAAAAATCTGAAAGTCAAGGAGCAAGAGCCGAACAAAAAAGAAAAAATCATCGACTTCCAGCTTCCGCTCTATTTGTACTTGCTCGAAAACAATGTGAACGAGTCCGAACGCCTCGCCGTCACAATCGCACAATTCTATTCGATAAAAAACGCCGCCGAAACGCCCTTCTTGGGGCAGACCGAAAACGGTAAGGCGAACAAAATCACCGACGAAGAAGTGAATCTCGCAAAAGCCGAAATGCTCAAATACGCCCGCCGATTCTACGAAGAAGTGGCGAACGAACAATTTGCCGTGACCGCGCTGAACCAAAGCCGTACCGTCTGCACCGCCAAAGGCGAATTTGACAACTGCATTGACTATCAGGCACTATGCAGGCGATATTTCACGGTAAGCGGGGAGTGAGGGGGAGAAAATGATAGAAATTGGTAACACGCTCATTGACAATTCAGAAAGTCTGAAACTCGTGGATATTGTGAACAAAATTATAGCAGATGAGTCAATTACGCAGATTGATATTGCCACGGGCTATTGGGATATTCCAGGTCTTGCGCTTATTTTTGGCACATTGAAGGATTTTTTGCAGAGAGAAAAAGCGAAACTTCGTATTCTTATCGGAAAAGACCCGTATCTGTATGCGAAATACAACAAAAATCCGAAGTATGGAGACGCAAAGCAATTTCCTGAAGATTTTATAAAAACCGACATAAATGAAATTGAAGTAAAAGATGATTATATAGAGGCTGTTGCATTTCTTCTCAAAAATCTTGGAAATACTGAAAAGTTTGAAGTGCATATTTTTAAAAAGAATGAGAACGATGAAGTTCAATTCTTGCATTCAAAGTGCTGGATTTTTAGAACCGAAAAAGGTGTCGAAAATGAAAAAGCGTATGGAATTGTCGGAAGCAGTAATTTTACTAAAAACGGACTTTTTGAGAATGCAGAACTGAATTATCTTGAATCAAATTGGTTGCATGTTGTAGGCAGTGGAACGAAAAAACATAAAACCCATACTCAGTGGTTTGAAGAAAAATGGAAATTGTCGAATCCCTGGGAAGGAGTATTTCTTGAAGAAATTCTTCGTCCGTCAAAAATCGGGCGGGCAGCAGAAAAGGTTTGTTCACCTGAAAATCAGTTTGATTTCGCCCTCCTTTCTCCCAAAGACGCCTACCGCAAGTTGCTCATCACGCAGTTTGCTTCCTATCTTGATTCTGCGGGAAAAATCGCGCCGTCGGAGTATGTGCCGCGCGACCCGAAATTCAAGTCGCTCTCGTATCAGCTTCAGGCGGTCAACCAGGCGTTCGGCATTCTGGAAAAGCACCACGGCATGATTCTTGCGGATGTGGTGGGTTTGGGAAAGACTTTTACCGCGCTGATGATTGTGAAACGCTCCCTTTTGGAAAGCGATTTTGCAAAGCCCGTTCTGATTATCACGCCGCCCGCCGTCAAAAAAAGCTGGCAGGATTCGATTGACTATTTTGACAAGGGCGCAGAGAAGAAAATCGGCTCGTACATCACGCTCACGACAATCGGCTGTCTTGATTCTGTCGGTGACACGGGCGGCGCAGAAAATGACGAAGACTTAGCCCAGACCGATGATTTTGATTCCGAATTCGTAAAAAAAGCGTACGGCATGGTCGTCGTGGACGAAAGCCACCGCTTCCGCAACAGCGGCACGATTATGTATCAGAAACTTGAAGATTTGCTTGCCGAAACAAAGCCTTTTGTCGTGCTGCTTTCCGCGACCCCACAGAACAACCGCCCGTCCGACATCGCAAATCAGCTCTATCTTTTTGAGCATGACCGCCGCCATTCTACGCTCACGGCTCTTGGGCAGCATGAAAGCAATCTGGAGTCGTATTTTTCCGAAAAAGAAAAGGTGTACGAGGCGTGTATCCGCGACTGGAGCGAAAAAGACGGCGAGGGGAACAAGATCCCTAAGACAAAGGCGCAGAAAAAACAGGACATGCTCACGCTGAAAGAACTTGCCGACCAGATACGAGACGATGTGCTGAACCAGCTCGTTATCCGCCGCACCCGCACTGATTTGCAGTCTGACTTGTACAAAGCGGACATGGAAAAGCAGGGCATCGTGTTCCCCAAAATTCAGCCGCCGGAGGGCTTGCCCTACGAGATGACAGGCTCGCTCGCCAAGCTTTTTGTGCATACGCTTGATGTGATTGCGCCGAAAGTCTCCCGTGTTGATGTGGACGAAAACGGAATGCAGGAGCTTGACTTCCGCGAAGAAGGCGTGAACTGCTTGGGCTACTACCGCTACCGCGCGATTCAGTATTTGAAAGACGCGAAAAACCGCAGACGCTACGAATATGACTCAAAGCGGGGCAGGGAAGCGAGCGGCACGATTACCGCCGAGGGAATTTCCGAGCGGCTTGCGGGCTTGATGGAACTGCATCTTGTAAAACGCCTTGAAAGCAGCCGCGATGCCTTTGAAGAGTCGCTCAAAAATCTGTATGCAAACACGCAGAACATGCTCCGAATGTTTGAGAGCGACAGCGTGTTTGTCTGCCCGGACTTTGACATTCATAAGATTCTCAATGCGTATTCAGTAAGCGAGCGGGAAAAAGCCTTTGCGGAAATCAGGGCGAAAATCGCCACCTACAACAAAAAGCACCAGACTGACCGAAATGCGGAATACAGGGCGAAAGATTTTACCGATGAATATGTGCAGAATCTACAGAATGATCTTGCGCTCATCGGCTCGCTTGTGGACGAGTGGGCACGAAACAAAAACGATAAGAAGCGCGACACATTTGTGATGAACATCGAAAGCAAATTCTTGAACAAGAAGCGCAATCCGAATCAAAAAATCGTGGTCTTTACCGAATGCATTGCCACGCAAAACATGCTCTACGAGTTTTTGAACGAAAACTACCCTGGGCAAGTGCTCAAAATCACGGCGAAGAACCGCACGGACATGCAGGAAGTTTTGGAGGCGAATTTCGACGCGAACTACAAGGGAACGCCTCAGGACACCTACAAAATCCTTGTGACGACCGATGTGCTTGCCGAGGGCGTGAACCTTCACCGCGCGAACACGCTGATTAATTACGATTCCCCGTGGAATTCCACGCGGCTCATGCAGCGGCTCGGGCGAATCAACCGCATCGGCTCTACATCAGAAAAAATCTACAGCTACAACTTTTATCCGTCCACGCTTGGCGACAATCAGATTAACCTGTACAAGCGCACGCTCATAAAGTTGCAGGCGTTTCACAACATGTTCGGCGAGGACAGCCAGATTTACACGCAGGACGAGGAGCTTGTGGAAATCGAACGCCCCGACTTTGCGGAAGCCGAAAGTCTTGACCCCAAAATCGAATTCATTACGGAGCTTCGGGATTTTAAGGAAAAAGAACCGGCGAAATACGCTGACTTGCTCGCCATAAAAAAGCCCGTGGTGACGGCAGTTGCGCAGAACAACGGCGGGCAAAATCATTCCGGCATGTATTCTCTTGTGCAGAACGGATTTTTCTGTGTGGACGAAGCGCACACGACAGGCTTTTATGCGCCGAATCAGATTGCGTTTTGCCGGACAATCCGCGAATTGGCGAAAAATGAGATGCGGGAGCTTTCCGTTTCTGAATACAAGGACTGTCAGCAGAAGTGCCTTGTCGCATTCCAAACACAGCGGAGCAATGAGGGGTTGAGCGTAAAGTCAAAAACGCGCGTGAATGAGAAAGACCGCCTTTCTGCGATGAAAAAACTGGACGAGCTGAAAAAGCACTACTCGCTTTCCGCCGAGGTGCTTCCGCTTTTCAACGACATAAAAGCAAGCGTCCGTGGAAACAATGCGCCGCTCATCAGAAAAATCCTTGATGCGGATTGCAACGGGCTTCTGGAAATTGATTCGCTGTTGCAGGACTGGTACGCCATGCTTGCAAGGAAAGTGAACGGTGCGATGCCCGAGGTGCGTTTTATGCTGGTGGCGAAGGAGTAGAATATGGCAGAAAATAACACAAATCTCATAATGTATACCACAGAAGACGGCATCACGAGGATTCAGGCGACTTTTGATAACGACACAGTTTGGCTTTCGCTCGACCAGATGGCGGAGCTGTTTCAGCGCGACAAGTCAACAATCTCCCGCCATATAAAAAATATTTTTGAAGAAGGGGAACTGCTTCAAAATCGAACTGTTGCAAATTTTGCAACAGTTCAAAACGAAGGCGGGCGCGTAGTTGAGCGAACTATTGACTACTACAACCTTGATGTCATTATCTCCGTGGGCTATCGGGTCAAATCGCTCCGGGGAACGCAGTTTCGCATTTGGGCAATGCAGATTCTGAAGGAATATATGCAGAAGGGATTCTCGCTTGACGACAGGCGACTCAAAGAACTCGGCGGCGGAAATTACTTTGACGAACTCCTCGCGCGAATCCGCGACATCCGCTCTAGCGAAAAAGTCTTTTGGCGCAAGGTGCTTGAAATATACGCGACGAGCATCGACTACAATCCGAGCGCAGAAAGTTCCGTTGCCTTCTTCAAGCAAGTACAGAACAAAATGCACTGGGCGGCACACAAACACACGGCGGCTGAAATCATCTATCAGCGGGCAGATGCCGAAAAGCAGAACATGGGGCTGACTTCATGGAGCGGGAAAGAAATCAGAAAAACGGATGTTGAGATTGCGAAAAATTATCTTTCCGAGCAAGAACTTGACGCGCTCAACAAAATCGTCACGGCATATCTCGATATTGCCGAAGTCCGCGCCTTGAACCATGAGCCGATGTACATGAAAGACTGGCTTGAAACAATCGATGACTACCTCAAAATGACCCGCCGTGAAATCCTCTCGACAGCAGGGCGCGTTTCCCATCAAGAGGCATTGGACAAGGCGCATGAGGAATACAAAAAATTCAAAGCGAAGGAACAGGACAAACTTTCCCTTGTGGAGAAGCATTTTTTGGAGAGTATTGATAAACTGGAGAGCATAGGAGAGCAAAAATGAGCGAAGCAGTACAGAATCAGTTCAAGGCATTGTTTGAAGGCGACTATCCCGGAATCGAAACGCTCCGCGAACAGCTCATCGCGCCCTTGTGGGCTGGCATTGACCGTCCTTCCCTGCGCGTTCCCGTGGAAGAAAAGGACGCGGGCAAAATCAAAGCCATCACGATTTTTGCGAACCAGAGCTCCGACATAAACTTTGTGGATGTGGAACTCGCCGAGTCCGTGGTGCTCAAAAACAACCGCGTCACGATTAACCGCTACATCACAAAATCAATCGTCGATGCCTACCAGAGTGCGCTCATCTTTTTCCATTACACCGACCCGTCAAAAGAATGGCGCGTAAGCTATGTGTACAAGGGCGCGACGGTTTCCGAGACGACGAACCTCAAACGCTACACCTACCTCTGCGGAAGCGGAATGCACTGCCGAACCGCCGCAGAACGATTCGCAGACTTGGCAAAAGCGGGCGGCTACCCCGACAACGAAGCGATGACCGCCGCTTTCAGCCTCGAAGCCCTTACCGAAGACTTCTACAAAGAACTGTTCGACTGGTATGAATGGGCGGTGGAAACGGCAAAATATCCTGTGGGAAGCGGCTCTAAAGTCACGCTTGTTTCCGAAACTGAAA
>ERZ842401.6901-NODE-6901-length-11883-cov-28.788299_pt1 | contig 11883 bp, 9 predicted proteins | sample MGYA00521270_ERZ842401 | MGnify/ENA primary metagenome ERZ842401 (study PRJEB31892, sample SAMEA3878208) | bioreactor metagenome | biome: Moose rumen | place: Sweden | collected 2011-10 | study: EMG produced TPA metagenomics assembly of the PRJEB12797 data set... | reverse complement strand
GGTATCGGTATCGGCATCGACCGTCTGGTGATGCTGCTCACAGGCAAGTTCGCCATTGGCGAGGTGATGCTGTTCCCGCAGATGAAGCCTGAGAAGAAGGCCCCACAGAGCAGCATACAGGAATGGGCCGGGATAGGCGTTGCCGAGGACTGGGTCTATGTGCTTCGCAAAGCCGGCTTCTACCTTATCCAAGACATCAAGGACGAGAAGCCTCAGGGGCTGCAGCAGAAGATTGGCGAGATTGTGAAGAAATACAAACTCGCCCTGCAGAAGCCCGGCGTGGACGAAGTTCAGCGCTGGATTGAAAAGGCGCAAGCCTAATTGTCAATTATCAATTGTCAATTATCAATTAGAAAGATGTACGACGTTGGTAAGATAGCAATCATTGGTGGAGGCTCGTGGGCAACGGCTATAGCCAAGATTGTGGTGCAACACACACACCACATAGGTTGGTATATGCGCCGCGACGACCAGATCAACGACTTCCGCCGACTGGGACACAACCCCTCGTACCTGACCAGCGTTCACTTCGACCTGAACGAGATTACGTTCAACAGCGATCTGAACAAGATCATCGACGCTTACGACACGCTGGTTTTCGTGGTGCCGTCGCCCTATCTGAAGAACCACCTGCGCAAGCTGAAGGTCAGGCTGAAGGACAAGTTCATCGTCACAGCTATCAAGGGCATCGTGCCCGACGAGAACCTGATCTGCACAGAGTACTTCCACCAGGTGTTCGACGTGCCCCACGACAACCTGGCCTGCATCGGCGGACCATCGCATGCCGAGGAGGTGGCCCTGGAGCGCCTCAGTTATCTGACCGTGGGCTGTTCGGACATGGAGAAAGCGCAGGCCTTTGCCTACGTGCTGAACAGCCAGTTTATCAAGACCAAGACCTCGACAGACGTCATCGGCATCGAGTACTCGTCGGTGCTGAAGAATGTGTACGCCATTGCTGCCGGAATATGCAGCGGCCTGAAGTTCGGCGACAACTTCCAGGCGGTGCTCATGGCCAATGCCGTGCAGGAGATGGCACGCTTCCTGCAGAGCGTGCACCCCATAGAGCGCAACGTGTATGACAGCGTCTATCTGGGCGACCTGCTGGTGACAGGCTACTCGAACTTCTCGCGCAACCGCGTCTTCGGCACCATGATTGGCAAGGGCTACAGCGTAAAAAGTGCACAGATGGAGATGGAGATGATTGCCGAGGGCTATTTCGGTACGAAGTGCATGAAGGAAATCAACCGCCATTGGCACGTGAACATGCCCATCCTGGACGCTGTCTACAACATACTCTACGAGCGCATAGCCCCGCAGATAGAGATCAAACTGCTCACCGACTCTTTCCGCTAAGTCCCCGGCTCCTGTTTCTTTTGCAGGAACTGCAGATGGGGCGTCATCTCAAGGATGCCGTCAACGATAAAGTTGTTGCCTTCGTTGACGCCGTTGACCAGTTCGAAGATAGCCAGCAGGTCACGCCGTCCGTCGCCCTCCTTCAAGGCATGCACAATACACAGGTTAAGCAGGCCCACCGACTCGGAAAGCACGTCGAGGTCTGTGACAGCCAACTGCTGCAAAGCCATCTCGTAGGCATCGTCCTCGTTGGCTTCCAGGAAATGGGTGATGTCGCCCAGGGTCTCGAAGCCGAAATGCTCCATCACACGATAGTAAGCCATCAGCGGCGCAGGCACTATCTCGGCCTGGTTGACGGCAGCGATACGCTTGTTGAGCCGGTCGAAGGGATGCAGGTTGACGAAGTTCCTGAACGACTCCTTCGTCAGGGGCACCTCGTCCAGACGTCCCGAGGTCTCAAGGCTCTGCACGCGGCGCCGGTAGTCGGCTACGGAGACACGCAGACGACTGAACTCGTCGTCGATAAGTTCCAGCATACCTGCCAGCCGACTGAACTGACGCAGGTAGGGTTTGGGCACCTTAATGCCCTTGTAGCCGATGTCGTGCTCCATGGTAGACCACACATGCTGCAAGGCTGTACGCATCTGCAGTTCAAAGCGAAACTCGTTGAGTTCCGGCATGTCGGGGTCGTCCACCAGGGTCTTCGGCAGCCTGCAGATATAGTGGAGCGAGTTGTAGCCAAAACTGGTGAGCTCGTGCATCTTACGTTTGTCGACAGAGTCCTTCCAGTCCACGTCGAACAGCTGCTTGACGATGGCAGCCACCTTGTCAACATCGTCGGTATAGAACGTGATGATGCGGATGCCCATCAGGTCGGTGATATCCTTCAGCGTCCTGTACTTCGAGCCCTTGAGCTCGAGTTTTCCCGACAGCGAGTGCTCGGCTTTGATGCGCGACTCGATAGCAGTCACATATAGTCCCTTCTGTTTCAAAGCCTCCGAAAGCTGTTCGTAGGCAATCTTCTCCATGCGCTGAAACAGCGGCTTATGCTCTATAAACTGTGCCAGCAACTTCTCGCCATGGGCGTCTAACTGATATTTCATTCCTTCTTGCATAGTCATATATTGGTTTTAATGGTTTAACTCACTCAGATCGTCGATGATTCGGTCTGCCACGCTGCCGTCTACAGGCTCGTCGGTCCACTGCTCGCCCCGCAGCCAGGTCGTCTGGCAGCCAGCCTGATGCGCCGGCACGATGTCCTTGCTGACGGAGTCGCCCACCACCATCACCTCGCAAGGAGACAGTTGCAGGACCTCAACGCCAAGACTGAAGATACGCGGGTCGGGCTTGCGTATGCCTACTACCGCCGACTCGATGACCTGCCGGAAGAGGTGCGACAGTCCGAACTCGTGCAGCACCACGCCGATATTCCCATAAAAATTGCTCACCAGCACCAGCGGGTACTGTTCTGCCAACTGTTGCAGCACCTCGCGGCTATGGGCTGTGTGGCGGCTGGCAACGGCATAGGCCTCGTTAAGCACGGCAGCATCGTAGTCCGTCAGCGACAGGTATTCCATCTGCAGTTGCAGCTTCGCCTGCAACGTCTGGCGGAAGGTGAAGTCGGAACCAATGATGGGTTGCCGCCCCAGCATACGTTCGGCATAGACGTAGGCCTGGCGGAACTGCGACTCACTCACCGGCACCCGCCAGCGCTGGTAGGCGTGCCAGAGCACTTTGCCCCAATGGCATCCGCCCGTGTCGAGCGTGCCTCCGTAGTCGAAGATATAGGCCTTGGGTGTTTGCATCTTTTCTCTCGTCGAATTACTGATTAAACGTGAACTCCCTGCAGAACTTCTCGTGGCGGTATTTCATATAGTAATAGAGGGCTGCTAGCACCGTGATCTCAAACACGGGATAAATCCAGGGCACACCAGCCAGACAGCCTATGTAGAGCACGGTGGCACGGGTGTTGTGGGTCAACACATTCGTCATCCACATCAGCGGCAGACTCTTGCTGCGTACCGCCTGGCGCAGCTCCTCGGGCATGTCGGCAGCGCTGGGGTAGCGTTCCTTCACCTTTGCGAAGAACTTCTGGAACTCAGGGGTGTTGCGCTCCTGCTTCTTACACCAGCCCATATAGAAATAGTGGAACACGCGCGACCAGAAGGCCCCCCGCTTAGGCAGGCTCTCGTAGACAGCCCGCTCCGCAGCATAGCTGTTCAGTTCGCTGCCCGCCTCGCCTTTCACGAAGTAGAGGTGAATCTGGCGGTAGTAGTCGGCCAGCTGGCATTGGCGTGCATGCCAATAGAAGCCGGCATAGCCGCAGAGCAGAAACGAGCCTATGCCCCAGGGGATGTCCGTCAGCGGGATGGGCTCGTGCCACAACCTGAGGGCTATCCCCAGATAGCAGCAGAAGAACCACACGTCGCTGGCAAAGCCGTCGAGCATGCGTCCTATCAGCGTCTTGTGATTCGTCAGGCGAGCCATCTGCCCGTCGGTAGAGTCGCAGAAATTGGCCAGCATCAGCAGCACCACGCCACCCACATTCCACCACAGTTCGGTGTGGTAGAAGCAGAAGCCGGCCCCCGCCCCCAGAAACATTGAGAGGATAGTGACGAAATTAGGCGTCACGCCAATCCATATCCACATCATGGCAAAGGCAAGGCCTATGGGACGGGTGAACCACACGTCGAGCCACTCCTCGGTATCGTTCGACTTGAACGACTCGTGCAACAATTGCTTAAAACTCTTCTCCATATTTTTCCTTCAATAGACAGACGATGGCATCGGCAGCCTCATCGCGACAACGCGAAAAGCTGGGCCAGTCGTTGAAATCAATCACACAGTAAGAACCGTCGGGTCTGACGATGGCATCGCCGCCATAGACGTCGAGACCCAGCGCGGCAGCCAGACGCGTGGCATCGGACTGCAGTTGAGCCGCGCTGAAGGGATGATGGGCTGCGGTGCCATTGTGCACCTCGTCGCCAAACTTCGTGTCGCCGTCGTCGGTGGGATAGAACCAACGGAAGAAAGGCGTGCCGCGCACGCCGTAGAACTTCAGCAGGTCGCCCTCCACATGGGCACAGACCACAGCATCGGTGATGCCCCGCTCTGCGAAGCACCGCTGCTGCAGCTGCAACTCGACAACATCGCGGCAGTAGACAACGTCGCCCTGCTGACAGGCGCTACCGTCGCCCCGCTTCAGCCAATAGCCGGCAGTACCCTCGGCGGGTGGTGCAGGTATGTGCAACTGGCTCATTAACTGATTGATATGACGGCGCGAACAGCCTGCCACCGCCTCTGGACGGTTGATGATGACACCCTGCTGTCGGCCCAGCCAGGCGAGGGTCTCCGGCATCCGGTCCATCGAGAGGATGACATCATAGGGTTTGCTCCGTGCAAACTCCCAGTTTGCTCCGTGCAAACTCCCAGTTTGCTCCGTGCAAACTCCCAGTTTGCTCAGACGTGCCACCACGGCCTGCATGATGGCGCGGTCTTTCTCTACCGAGTTGGGCGAAAAACGGGGATGGCGATACACGGCAAGCACTCTCATCGTAGGAACTGTTCTGCTTTCTCCACATCGCCGGCATGGTCGATGTCGAGAACATGGGTAAACGGAAATGCCTGCAGACGCAAGCCGTCGGAGAGCAGGGCACGCTGGAAATTGCGCATACGGCTGTCGCCACGGGCTATGCAGGCCTGAAGCGTCAGCAGAGCCGCCGGCGTCAGTCCGTAGATACCTGCGCTGACATAGTGGGGATGGGCATCGCTGTCGAGGAAGGCTCGTATGCGCCTGTCATCGTCCACGCTGACGTACAGGGGCTTCTCGTCGTCAATATAGTCAGTAACTCCCATCAGTCCGTCTGCTTCGCCGCTGGCAAGCAGCCGCTGGAACGCATCGACATAGGCCGCGAACTCCGACTCGCGGAAAACGGTGTCGACGGTAGTCAGCACAAAGGGCTCGTCCTGCAGACAAGGACTCAGCGCATAGAGCGAATGCATGGAACTGGGCGTGGTCTGCACGACGACATGCAAGGGAAAAGGAAGCTTGGCGGCACGCTGTCTCAAGTGATGCTGCACGTGGTCTGTCAGGTCGTTGCACACCACCACAATCTCGCTGGCACCGACAGCCACGAAGATGCGCAGCAGACGGTCAACAAGGGGTTCGCCCCCTACCCTGACCAACGGTTTGGGCACATCGATGCCCTCCTGGGCCAGTCGTGCCCCTTCTCCCGCTGCCAGAATAGCATATCTCATAAAAAAGTGGAATACTATCTGATAGGTATCTCCACCTTGAAGGTGGAACCCTCGCCTAACTTCGACTTAACAGTCACGTTGCCTCCCAGACTGAATGCCATCGTGCGGCAGATACTCAGCCCGAGGCCTGCGCCGGGGATAAACTCGTCGACCTTGTAGAAACGCTCGAAGACGCGCTCCAGATTCTCTTCGGCAATGCCCTTGCCGCTGTCGCTCACCCAGATATGGATGCGTCCGTCGGCAGGCTGCTTGTAGCCCACCTCGATGAAGCCCTGCGACGTGAACTTCACAGCGTTGGCAAGCAGATGCTTGAGTATCTCGTTCAGGCGGTTGTAGTCGGTGGTTATCTCCTGCACCTCCTGGGCAAAGTTGGTTTTCATCTGCACCTGAGGGGGCAGATCTTTGGCATAGCGGTCTACGTTCTCGCGCAACAGCAGGTTCAGGTCGAAGGTCGACATGACCAGCTCTTCCTGTCCCGACTCAATCTTCGAGATGCTGACCACATCGTCCACGATGCGCAGCAGCTTCTGCGTATTCTCGTGAATCAGGTCCAGCAGCCCCTGACGCTCGGCGGCATCGTCCACATCGGGAAGCACGCTGGTGAATCCCACGATGGCATTCAGAGGCGTGCGTATCTCGTGACTCATGTTAGCAATAAAAGCGGTCTTCAGGCGGTCGCTCTCCTCAGCGCGGTTTCGAGCCTGTACCAGGGCTTCCTCCATCGCCTTGCGGTCGTCTATGCGCATCGTGGTACCTACGATCTTCGTGGGTATGCCGTCAACATCGCGCTCGGCTACCGTGGCATAGCTCTCCTCCCAGTAATAGGAATTGTTGATCTGTACCGGCACACGATAAATCTCATGGTAATAGTTCGAATGACCCGAGCAGAGGTCTGACATCGACTTACCTACCCGCTCGGCATCGCGAGGGTCTATCACCATCACGCTCTCACCCAGCGACATGCCGTCGACATTGGTAAAGAAGCGCTCGCCCTTCTCGCGAAAATCCTGCTCGAAGGTCAGCGCCATTGTCTTCATGTCAAGGTGCCAGATAGACAGGCGCATGGCTTCCAGCACAAACTCGTACTCCACATTGTGCTTGCTCACCTTCTCCAGCAACTCCAGTTCGGACTTCAGCTGCTTGCTGTAACGCAACTGACGCCAGACGAGAAAAACCAAAGCGACAAAAACCAGCGCAAACAGCACCAAAAGGGCTGCTTCCTGGACAAGAATCCGCAACAACAGGTTAGAAAGCATTAGTATCATCATTGGTGCAAAATTACGAATTATTTTTGAAACGCAAAAATAAATCGGCATTTATTTTGTTTTTCCCGCCTTTTACCGTAACTTTGCACCTCGAAATACATAGAAATGATGAACCAAGTATTAGATTCGAGCAAAGCTCACTTGCCTCAAGAGCAAGAACTCATCGCCAAAACGTTCATGGGACTGGAACCTGTGCTGGCGAAAGAACTGACCCAATTGGGGGCCAACAACATCAAGATAGGTAGACGAATGGTGTCGTTTACGGGAGACAAAGAGATGATGTATCGCGCCAACTTCTCGCTGCATACAGCCATCAAGATACTGAAACCCATACACCGCTTCAAAGCGCAGGGTGCCGACGACGTCTACGAGGAAATCAAGAAGATAGACTGGAGCGAGTATCTGAACGGCGACTCAACGTTTGCCGTCGACTCCGTGGTGTTCTCCGAAGAGTTCCGACACTCCAAGTTCGTCAGCTACAAGGTAAAGGATGCCATCGTTGACCAGTTTCGTGAAAAGACAGGCAAACGACCTAACATCTCGGTAGCTAACCCCGACCTGCGGCTGCACATACACATCGCCGACATAGCTCCAGGGAAGAGCGAGTGCACACTCTGCCTCGACTCCAGCGGAGAGTCGCTGCACCGCAGGGGCTACAGGCAGGAGAGCGTAGAAGCCCCGCTGAACGAGGTGCTGGCTGCCGGCATGATACTGATGACGGGCTGGCAGGGCGACACCGACTTCATAGACCCCATGTGTGGCAGCGGCACGCTACTTATCGAGGCTGCACTCATCGCCCGCAACATGGCTCCTGGTCTGTTCCGCAAGGAATATGCCTTCGAGAAATGGCCTGACTTCGATGCCGACCTGTTCGACCAGATATACAACGACGATTCCAAGGAGCGCGAGTTCAAACACCACATCTATGGCTACGACATCGACATGAAAGCTGTCAACACCGCACGACTCAATGTCAAGGCTGCCGGACTCACCGCCGACATCACCATAGAGCAGCAGGACTTCAAGGATTTCACACAGCCCAAGGAGAAGAGCATACTGGTTTGCAACCCGCCCTACGGCGAGCGCATCTCAACACCCGACCTGCTTGGCACCTACCGCATGATAGGCGAGCGCCTGAAACATCAGTTCCTTGACAATGATGCCTGGATACTCTCCTACCGCGAGGAGTGCTTCGAACAGATTGGTCTGAAGCCCAGCATCAAGATACCCCTCTTCAACGGCTCGCTGGAGTGCGAGTTCCGCAAGTACCAGATCTTCGACGGCAAGCTGAAAGCGTTTCGTAGCGAAGGCGGCAGCGTGAAGACCGACGAGGAGAAGCGCCAGATGGCTGAGAAACACCGCTTCAAGAAGAACCGCGAGTTCAAGCAGCGTCTGGACGAACAGGAGGAAAACGAGCACAGCGATATCCGCTCGTTCACCTTCCACCGTCACGAAGTGCAGAAGGCTCCCCGCGAACCCCGCGAATTCAGGGAGCCCCGCGAACCCCGTGGCTACAAGTCGCAGAGGGAGCCCCGCGAGTCCCGAGACACCCGAGGCTACAAGAAAAAGAACTTCAAGGACAGTTTCGACCGCAACGGCAAAGGCCGGAAAACCAACCGACGATTCAACCATGATGAAGATTAAGCCGATACTCACCGTCCTGATGACACTCGCTGCCTTATCGCTGCCCATGAGCGCCCAACAGAAACACTTCACGCTGGAAGACCTGAACTTCGGAGGCAAGAACTACCATAGCCTGCGTCCGCAGAACATCTTCCTCACCTGGTGGGGCGAAAAGCTGATGTATCAGGATGCCGAGGAGGGAGGCACCATCGATGACCAGGGAGAGAGAAAAGCCGTCTTTCAGCTGGCAGACTTAGGCGAGGGGTGGCACTCGGCTATGAATGCCACCTATCCATATGCCGACCAGCCGCTGGTGCTGCTGCAAAACAGCCGGCAGCGCGTGCTCTATAACTTCCAGAAAAAACAGGTGGTGTGGAGTCAGGCGGCAGGCAGCGATGAGGACAACCAGGCCTGGTGCCAGACGTCAAAGGCACTGGCCTTCACCCGCAACAGCCAGCTGTATGTACGCAACGCCGAAGGACAGGAGACGCAACTCACCACCGACGGCTCACGCCTGATAGTCTATGGCGAAGCCGTACATCGCAACGAATTTGGCATCGACAACGGACTCTTCTGGAGCCCCGACGGACAGCGGCTGGCCTTCTACCGCATGGACCAGTCGATGGTGACGGACTATCCGCAAGTGAACATAGCCCCCCGTATAGCTGCCGAGGAACCCGACAAATACCCGATGGCAGGCATGACCAGCCACGTAGTCACCGTAGGCATCTACGACCTGCAGGCCAAGACTACAGTCTACCTGCAGGCAGGCGATTCCACCGACCGCTACTTCACCAACATCGCATGGAGTCCCGACTCGAAGACCATCTACATGCAGGAGCTGAACCGCGACCAGAACGACTGCCGACTGGTGAGCTACGATGCCGCCACGGGCCGGCGTCTGGCTGAACTCTATCGCGAGACCGATGACAAATATGTAGAACCGATGCACCCCATCCTGTTCCTGCCCTGGGACAAGAGTCTGTTTATCATGCAGAGCCAGCGCGACGGCTTCAACCACCTATACCTATTTAATATAAAGGGCGAGCAGGTGAGGCAGTTGACAAAAGGGCCGTGGGTGGTAACCGATGTGCTGGGATTCAACAAGAAGCAGAAAGCCGTCGTCATAGCATCCAACGAGAAGCACCCCCTGCAGCGCAACCTCTATTCCGTCAGCGTTGACAACGGCAAGCGCACGCCGCTCGACAACGGCGAAGGCATACACAGGGGCAAGCTTTCAGCTACAGGTGCTGCCCTGTACGACAAGTGGCAGACCCCCGACACACCCAACAACATCGACGTGGTCAGACTGAACAAACGACTGCATACTGCCCGACTTTTGACGGCTCCCGACCCGTGGCAGGCATTCATCGTGCCGCGCTATGAGAACGGTACCATCAAAGCTGCTGACGGCACCACCGACCTCTACTGGCGCATGGTGAAGCCAGCCGACTTCGACCCTGCCAGGAAATATCCCACGGTGGTCTATGTCTACGGCGGACCGCACGCACATTGCGTCGATGCCTCGTGGCATTGGGGCAGCAGGTCGTGGGAGACGTATATGGCACAGAAGGGCTACATCGTCTTTATTCTCGATAACCGGGGCTCTGAGAACCGGGGACGCGACTTCGAGCAGGTCACCTTCCGACAACTGGGACAGATTGAGATGCAGGACCAGATGCGCGGCGTCGACTTCCTGCGCACCCTACCCTATGTCGACATGTCACGACTGGGTGTACACGGCTGGTCGTTTGGCGGATTCATGACCATCTCGCTGATGACCAACTACCCCGACGTGTTCAAAGTAGGCGTCGCCGGCGGACCTGTCATCGACTGGAAATGGTACGAAGTGATGTACGGCGAACGCTACATGGACACGCCGGAGACCAATCCTGAGGGCTATGCCAAAACCAGCCTCATCAGCAAGGCTGGCAGTCTGAAGGGACGCCTGCAGATCATCATTGGCTACAACGACCCCACCGTCGTGCCACAGCACGCACTCTCATTCCTCAAGGCCTGTGCAGAGGCAGGCACCCAGCCCGACTTCTTCGCCTACCCCGGCGAAGGGCACAACATGAAGGGACACAACAGCGTGCACCTGCACGAACGCATCACCCAGTATTTCGAGGACTATCTGAAATAATTGTCGCCCCGATAGCGACAATCTGTCATCGTGCCGCGCCATTCTGACACATTCAGAAGGGGCGGCACACTCTTTGTTCGCTTGTTTACAAACAATTAAGCATTAAGAATAAAACATTATAACTATGACAATCGACAAGTTTACAATCAAAGCACAAGAGGTCGTTCAGCAGGCAGTAAACATTGCCCGACAGAACGGTCAGCAGTCCATAGAACCTGTCCACCTGCTCAAGTCGCTCATGGACAAGGCGCAGGACATCACATCGTTTATTTTCCAGAAGTTGGGGGTCAACACGCAACAGCTCGACATGCTGGCCTCACAGGAAATGCAACATCTGGCCCGCGTTCAGGGCGGAGAGCCTTATTTCTCGAACGACAGTCAGAAGGTACTTCAAAAAGCCGAGGACCTGGCACACGAGATGAGTGACGACTTCGTCTCTTGCGAGCCAATTCTATTGGCTCTATTATCGGTAAATTCCACCGTGAGCCGCATGCTGAAGGATGCCGGTGCCAACGAGAAGGACATGCGTCAGGCCATCCTCGAGCTGCGTCAGGGACAACGTGTGCAGAATCAGAGTGCCGACGATAACTACCAATCGCTGGAGAAGTACGCCAAGAACCTCGTCGACCTGGCTCGTCAGGGTAAGCTCGACCCTGTCATCGGACGCGACGACGAGATCCGTCGTGTGCTGCAAATCCTGTCGCGCCGCACCAAGAACAATCCTATCCTGATTGGTGAACCCGGTACGGGTAAGACGGCTATCGTAGAGGGGTTGGCCCAGCGCATCATGCGTGGCGATGTGCCCGAAAACCTGAAGGACAAGCAACTCTTCTCGCTCGATATGGGTGCCCTAGTGGCTGGTGCCAAATACAAGGGCGAGTTCGAGGAGCGTCTGAAGAGCGTCATCAATGAGGTGACGGCATCTGAGGGGCGCATCATCCTCTTCATCGACGAAATTCACACACTGGTTGGTGCTGGCAAAGGCGAGGGAGCTATGGATGCTGCCAACATCCTGAAACCCGCATTGGCACGAGGCGAACTACGCTCTATCGGTGCCACTACGTTGAATGAGTATCAGAAGTATTTCGAGAAGGACAAGGCCCTCGAGCGTCGTTTCCAGACCGTCATGGTCGATGAGCCCGATGAACTCTCTGCCATCTCCATCCTTCGTGGCTTGAAGGAGCGCTACGAGAACCACCACAAGGTGCGCATACAGGACGATGCCTGTATCGCTGCCGTGCA
>ERZ842401.6900-NODE-6900-length-11884-cov-5.211430_pt1 | contig 11884 bp, 10 predicted proteins | sample MGYA00521270_ERZ842401 | MGnify/ENA primary metagenome ERZ842401 (study PRJEB31892, sample SAMEA3878208) | bioreactor metagenome | biome: Moose rumen | place: Sweden | collected 2011-10 | study: EMG produced TPA metagenomics assembly of the PRJEB12797 data set... | reverse complement strand
TAAATGTAATCCCTGTGGAAGTCAAGAAAGGCAAGAAAGTGGATGCCATCAGTATGAATAACTTCAAAAAGACATACCATTGTCCTTTCGCCTATAGGATTTCCGGTAAGAATTTCGGATTCGCGAATGATATCAAATCCGTTCCCCTTTACGCTGTATTCTGCATTGAGGCAAAAGAGGATATGAATTAGAATAGCGTCTTATCACAGGGCAACAACCCTGGATACCCCGGAGCCAACTTATAAAATGTAGCCAACTTTTGGAAAGCAAATGCCCCTACAACTATCTGTAGAGGCATTTTTGGAGGTGCGAAGCGGAATCGAACCGCTGTAGCAGGTTTTGCAGACCTGTGCCTAACCGCTCGGCCATCGCACCATGGTTCCGTTCGGGAATTGCAAATATAATAAACTTCAGCCGATATTGCAACGTCCGGGAAGAAGAATCACCTGCATCACTGTCCGCTCCGATATCAGGTGCCGCCGTGAGGGCGACGGGAGGAAAAGTGATGCAGGTGATTCTTCTTCGAGATATTACTTCCTGACAGGAATCTCCTTGAGCAAGGCCTTGAGGAAGGTCCAGGCATTGGCGACGGTGTCTATCTTGACACGCTCGTCAGGAGAATGCGGGTGAACGATGGTAGGGCCGACGGAAACCATTTCCCAGTTGGGATACTTGGCTCCGAGAAGGGCGCACTCCAGGCCGCCGTGAGTTGCCACGACCGCCATATCCTTGCCGCTGAAGTCCTTCCAGACCTTCTTGACGACATCATAGACCGGGGTGTCCGGCTTGGGGGTCCAGCCGCAGTAGCCGCCGGAAGTGGTGAAGGTGGCGCCGGCGAGTTCAAACACGGCACGCATCTCCTCGGAGAAGAACTCCTTGGCGGAATCGACTGCGCTGCGCATCAAGGACTGTACCTTGATATGGCCCTTTTCCTGACGGATAATGGCAAGGTTGGTGGAAGTCTCGATAAGGCCGGGCATCGTGTCGCTCATCCTCTTCACGCCGTTCGGGCAGGCGAGGACGGCCTTGATCACGCGGCGCATGACGCTGTCCTGAATGAATCTGGCTGGTACGGAGGCCTGTTTGGTGAAGTGATACTCCCCTGCCGGATCGGTATGCTGGAATTCGAACTTGACCGTGGAGAAAATGCCGTCAACAGCCTTCTTGACCGCTTTAACTTCGGCGGCAGGAACGAGCACGACAGCTTCTGCCTCGAAAGGAATGGCATTGCGAAGGCTTCCGCCCTTGATCTCAGCCACTTTGACTCCATGCTCGAAAACCAGAGGAAGGAGGACGCGCGCAAGGATCTTGTTGGCATTGGCGTATCCCTCGGCTATATCCATTCCGGAATGACCGCCATGCAGGCCCTTGATGACAATCTTGTAAGCTTCCACTCCTGCAGGGGTTGCATAGGAACGGTACTTGAAGTCGGCGGTTCCGTCAAGGCCGCCTGCGCAGCCGATGCACAGTTCTCCCTCGGTCTCGGAGTCGAGATTGAGGAATATGTCGCCCTTGAAAAGTCCGGGGGCGAGCTTATGGGCACCTGTCATACCGGTTTCCTCATCATAGGTCACAAGAACCTCGATGGGGCCGTGCTCGAGAGTGTCGTCTTCGAGGACCGAGAGGGCCAGGGCGACGCCGATACCGTTGTCAGCACCGAGAGTGGTACCTTCCGCCGCGACCCATTCGCCCACTATCTTAGTCTTGATGGGGTCCTTGAGGAAATCATGCTGTGTCTGGGCGGTTTTCTGGGGGACCATGTCCATGTGTCCCTGGAGTATAACTCCGCGACGGTTCTCGTAACCTTTGGTCGCAGGCTTGCGGATGATGATATTGCCCGTTTCGTCCTTGATGGTTTCAAGACCCTTGGCCTTGCCCCAGTTGTAAAGGTACTCAATAACCTTTTCCTCATGCTTTGAAGGACGGGGAATCTGAGTGAGACCGTAGAAATTATTCCAAACGATCTTCGGTTCCAAATCTTTGATTGTCATAACCTTGATATTTAAGTTAAACTATTTCGTGACTATGGGAAGGGAACTCTGGACTCCGAGCTGATACACCAGGAAACGGCTCCTGAAAAGCGTGGAGACCCCGTCGGTAAGCCTTACATCGCAGGCGGCTGGAATGCGGTAGAACACCTCGGGAGCCTTGCGGGCACGGTCCTGGGCCTGAGGCTCTGACAGGGGCTCCGGAGACAGTTCGAGAAGATAAGGCTTCCCGGACAGTTCAGATGCCGCCACGAGCCCTTCAGTATCGGAGACACGGAAGGCTACATAGGTCTGGCTTTTGGAAGACTCAGACGGGATAACATCGAAAGTCATATGCTGGACAGTGACGTCCGGATATCCATAGAACATTGAAAGATACTCGTTTTCAAGCTTCTCAAGTCCCTGGACGGCAGCCCCGAGCGCCTCACCTGAATAGTAGGCCGCGTCCGTATCGCCGGTAAGGATCTGAATCCGTTTGTTACGCAGGTTCACTATCATCGCGGCAGCGTCACGGGCCCTGTCTTCGAGAGATTTCGATACGGTTATCTGCTGCTGGATTTCAGCGATGCCGCCGTCATCCTTCAAGAGCCCGCCGTAAAGGGTAGTGGAAGCTTCGCGCAGGTTTGTCGTAACCCCGCGGGCATGGAAATCGGCATCTTTCGAGGCCGGGAAACTCCAGGCAGCAGCCGCAGGAGAACCTCCTTCCACGGCCACGAGCCCCTGCGCAGAAAGGGACATCAGCGAAGCCGACGCACCTGCAGATGACAGCGAATACCTGGCCTGGGGATCGGCTTCGGTAAGACATACTGCATCGACCTGGCGCACAGTCCACCTGACGGAGCTCTCGCCACGGGCTTCATTTCCGAGATACTTTGCGGCGTACCTGGCATACGGCCCGGCATGGAAGACTTCCTTTTCGGCAGTCACCGTAAGACGTATCACCGTACGCGGAAGGCTGTATGTCAGCATACCCTCCGGATCCCTGGCCGGGACTGCCAGAGGCAGGCATATCAATATGGCGGCAAGAAAGTTCTTCATCATTTCCATCTTTTATGGCTCCAGAGGTAATTGGCCGGATCGGCCTTGATATCCTCCTCGAGCAGGGAGTAAAACTTTGTCATTATCGCCTCGGGGGATGTCCCGGAAGCGTCATCTGTAATCTTCACGAAACGGGCGGAATACTTTCCCCTGGATTTCCTGGCAATCGCAAGGTAGAATACGGCGTACCCGAACTTGCGTGCAATGGCCGCAGCGCCTGTCATGGATTTTGTCGGCTGCCCCATGAAAGACGGAATCTCGCACCTGGATGTCCCCTTATACGGAAACTGGTCCGTCGGGAATACGTAGAGGTTCTTTTCCCCCTTCCGGGAAATGGCATAGCGCAGCACGTCGTATGTCTCCACATACCCCTTGAAGGCCGGAATCGCGGAACAGCGGTTCTTTGCCATGAATCCGTCTATAGCCTTCGACTTCATCTTCTTGTAAACGACGCACACTGTATCCGGATCGACGGTCCCCCGGGGATACTTTTCGGAAGGACAGTCATAGGCATATTCGACACAGCCACCCGTAAGTTCCCAGTTGCCCAGATGCGAATTGAGGACGACCACTCCCGGACGGGACTGATAGGCATCCATTAGTTCCGAAACCGACTCATACCTGCAGATATCCTGTTTCATCAGCCGGGAAACGTCTCCCCTGCAGCCTCCGAACCACATCGCCTCGGCAAATATCTGGCCCATATGGTCATACGCACGGTCAGCCAGGCGCCTTATTTCCTTATAGCCCTTTTCCGGGAAGGCCCGGCTAAGATTCTGGACTATGACGTCCCGGCGATAATGAAGGATGTCCCGGGCTATGAAAGCGAAGACCCGGCCCCAGAAATAGTGGAAGCCGAGAGGCAGCTTCTGGAAAGGCCAGGCTGCCGTCCACAGGATATCCGCCCCCGGAGATGCCATGTTATTCCTTCCCCTGGCTCTTGAAGACCGCGTAACTGCGCAGATACTGCTTCAGCGGGATGCACGGTGAGCCGAGAAGGACTTCACCGGGTTTGCGGATGCTGCCGATGACTCCGGCCTGCGCACCGAGCGTGGTGTTGTCGGCTATCGTAAGATGACCGGCAATGCCCACCTGCCCTGCCAGGATGCAGTTCTTCCCTATCTTGGTGGATCCGGCGATGCCGCATTGTGCCGCCATGACGGTATTGTCACCAATCTCCACGTTATGGGCAATCTGGCAGAGGTTGTCGATCTTCACGCCGTTGCCGATGATTGTGGATTCCATCTCAGCCCTGTCGATTGTGGTGCAGGCGCCTATCTCCACATTGTCGCCTATCACCACGTTTCCGAGATGCTCGATCTTCTCCCACGTGCCGTCAGGCTGGGGAGCATTGCCGAAGCCGTCCGAGCCTATCACGGCGTTTGAATGGATGATGACATTGTCACCTATCACCATGCCGGGATAAATGCTCACGCCCGGATAGATTATGCAGTTCTTTCCAATGACGGTGTCGTCACCCACATAGACATTCTCGTATATCTTGGTATTGTCACCAATCTTGGCATGATGGCCGACATAGGAATGGCTTCCGACATAGACGCCCTTGCCGAAACGGGTGGTCAGGAACCAGGAGAAAAAGCCCCTGTGACGGCCTTGGGTGCGTTTCTTGGTAGCAGCATACTTGAGAAGCTGGGCGACAGCCGTGTATGCGTCATCCACTCTTATCATGGTGGCCGAGACCGGCTCCTTCGGTTCGAAATCCTTGTTCACGAGAATAATGTCGGCCTTGCAGGTATAGACATACTGCTCGTACTTGGGGTTGGCATAGAAGCAAAGCTTGCCGGGCTTGCCGTGTTCAATCTTTGCGAAACCGTTGATTTTAACATCCGGATTGCCGTCAACGGTGCCTTTCAGAAGACCCGCCAACTGTTTTGCAGACAACTCTATCGCCATTTTCCAAAAACTAAGAAGCTGTTTAAATTTTATCCAATCAATCTTTTCTGGCCATTTCCGGCCATCTTCGTCCGTTTTCTCAGTCACATAGCTACGGCTATGCTCCTTCCAAAACGATAGAAGCTGCCTCGAAAATTGCTCATAAAATTTTTGACCAATAAATTTTAAACAGCTTCTAATTACACGTTTTGCTAATATAGCAAAAATGATGCAATTAGTGAAAATTCAGAGAGCCGATTTCTCGTCCAGTACGCAACGTCTCAGGGAATCATACCAGTGAGGGACGACCGCACCGAAATCACGGGCAGCCTTCGACTTATCCAGCACGGAGTAGGCAGGACGTCGCACCCCGGCAGGATAATCATCTGAAGAGCAAGGTTTTACATCGCACGAAGGAGCGCCCAGCAATTCGCTTCTCAAACGTATTATTCCGCAGGCGAAATCGTACCATGAGGCCACCCCGGCGCCGGAATAATTCACTATCCCGGGCTTGAAAGGCCCTCCGGAAAGGACTCGGCAAATGAAAGCCGCAAGGTCAGGCGCGTAAGTGGGCGACCCCACCTGGTCGGATACCATGGTAAGGTACGGCCTGCTGGCCGACAGCGCGGACACCGTCCTGTAGAAGTTTCTTCCCCAAAGGGAATACAGCCATGCAGTCCTGACAATCAGGTATCTGCATCCGGAATTGGTTATCGCGACCTCGCCGAGGAGTTTGGTGGCACCATAGACATTCAGAGGAGCCGGAGAAGCATCTTCACCGTATGGCAGGGAGGACTTTCCGTCAAAGACGTAATCCGTAGAAATATGGATAAGCGAAGCCCCGCAGGATGCAGCCACCCGGGCAAGTCCGGCTGCAGCCTTGTTGTTTACCAGGTCGGCAAGATAGGTATCCTTCTCTGCGGCAGCCACATCGGTGTATGCCGCGCAGTTCACTATCACATTTACCTTCTCGCTCCGGCATACCATCCCCACAGCCTGTTCGTCGGTGATGTCAAGGCAAAGTGTCTCTTCATCACCGGTACAGGTCAAATCGCTGAAAATGAAGCGGGAGCCTCCGACAGCCTTGCCCGCGGCACGCAGAGCCCTGCCCAGCTGTCCTCCGGAACCGGTAACCAGGACCGTATCCATCACGCAAAAAGTGTCCCTCCCATGAGCGGGCGGAGTTTCTCTGCGACTGACGGCTTCAGAGCCTTGTCAGAATACTGGGACTGTATGTTTTTCTCGCGATGACAGTCCGAGCCGACCATGGAATACCACCCCTTCTCAAGGATGAACAATGCCCTGGACTGCACCTCGCTGCCATAAAACCCGAGTACTGACGGATAGTTCAGCTGCAGGCGCACTCCCATGTTTATAAGACGGGAATAGTCCTGCTTCTTCATGTACATATACCGCTCCGGATGAGCGAGGATGGGGGTGTATCCGCAAAGCTGTGTATCAGACAGGGTTCCCCACAGGTCTATGGGCGGGGCCATGGTTGATGTCTCCACCAGCACGGTCATGCCGCCGTGGAGCAGCAGGTCACCGGCGTGAAGGCGCTCCGGATATAGGGTGTCCATCATATACTCCGCGGCAAGATGAAGGATGACAGGGCCGTTGTAAAGAGATTTAAGCTCTTCGAAACGTACAGTGAGCTTTTCGGTGGTATTGGGGACATCTTCCATTATATGGGGGGTGCACCACAATTCCCGTAGTCCGGCCTTCTCAAGGAAGGAAAGGATACGCAAAGACTCCTCGGGAGTTTTTACCCCGTCATCCACCCCATATAGCACGTGGGAGTGGTTATCCACCCCTCCCACAAGCAGCCCTGAAGCTTCAATCGATGTTTTCCTGGAAAAGAAAAGCATTATTCGTCGTCAGATGAATCGTCGGATGAGCCGTAATTGCCGTATTTGCCGTACTTGCCATAGCCATAGCGGCCATAGCCGTAACGTCCGTAACCATAACGGCCATAGCCATATCCGTAACCGTAGCCATAACCTGTGCTGCGGGGCTCCACGCCATTGAGGACGATGGTCATCCTGTTATAGTTGCCGCTGTTGTTGAGGGACTCGATATAAGGAAGGGCCCTCTTGTCGAACATTCCGGCACGGATGATGAAGATGGTCATGTCAACCTGCTGGGCGATGATGGCGGTATCCGCTACAATCTCCACAGGCGGGCAGTCCACGAAAATATACCTGAACTTGGAAGATATCCTGTCCATCATCTCGGCGAACCTGCTGGAGGCAAGAAGCTCGGCCGGGTTCGGAGGAAGGGTACCGACGGATATTATATATAGGTTGTCGGCGACCTGCTGAATGAGGCTCTCGATGTCGTCCGTCTTTCCGCTCAGGAATGCCGCTATGCCCTCGTTGTTCTTGTCTAGCTTCTTACTCAGGGTAGCCTTACGCATGTCGAGGTCGAGCAGGAGCACGGGAACCCCCTTCAAGGACATGGACCGCGCCATATTCATGATGACGAAGGTCTTACCGGAATCCGGGTTGAAGGATGTTACCATTATCTTGTTGCATCCCTCATGCCTTGCAGTCATGAGGTCCAGGTTGGTACGCAGCACCCGGAACGCCTCGTTTATACTGTTACGGGAACCTGGCTTGACGAAGATCTGGGTGTTGCTTTCATCGAGACGGTTGATCCTGCGCCTCTGGAACCAGTTGCCCTTGATGCCCTTCTGGGGTATCTCGGCGAGGAAAGGTATGGACAGATCAGCTATGTCTCCCCTGCCCTTCACCTTGGTATCAAGCTGATACATGATGAAGAAAATCACGAAAGGAAGTCCGAACCCGAGGATGAGGGCGAGAAGCAGGACAGTCTTGGACTTGGGTGCCACAGGGCTCGTGGTACCGTCGGGCATAACGATCATGCGGGTATTGCCCACGTTGACCATAGCCGCTATCTCATTCTCCTCACGTTTCTGGAGAAGGTATATGTAAAGCTGCTCCTTAACCTTCTGCTGACGGGCGATGGACTGGATCTGCAGGGCCTGACCGGAAGTCGAGGACATCCTGGAAAGAACTTCGCGCTCCTGCGCCATGACCCTGTTCTTCTGGTTGTTGAGAGTCGTGATAAGGTTGGAGATGGAGCTTATTATGGAAGAGCGGAGCTGCGCAAGCGCCTCAGTTATATAGACCACGTTGGGGTTGGACGGGGAACTCTCCTGGAGGAGTTTGTTGCGCTGGAGCATGCCGTCGTTGTACTTGACGATGCTGGAACCTATCTCCGTATTGGGCACATTGGAGTTGGCCGGAATGAGCTTGTCGGAATTGGCCGGGTCCTCAAGATAGGACTTGACCAGTTTGGCGTTCTCGATCTGTGTGTTCAGCTCAAACTGCTTTGCCGCATATTCTGAAGACTGGTCCAGATAAACCTTGGCGACCTCGTCGATATCGGTAATCTGGTTACGCGCCTTGTAATCCTTCAGGTCCGCCTCTACGCCGCCGAGGTCCTGCTCGATGACATTCAGCCTTTCGTTGATGAACCTGGTGGTGTACTTGGCGGCACGGTTCTTATTCTCGATCCACGACTCATTATATACAGAAACGAGAGTACTGATTACGCTTTCGGCCCTGGACGGGAAACGGTCGGTGAAAGACAGCACCACCACGGAAGACTCCTTGCCGGAAAGCGATACGCCGAGCCGGGCGGCATAAGACTTCGAAAGGCGCTTCGGCGAGGCATGGGTGACGGCAATGTCATTTTTCCATTCGGCGATGTTGACGGTAGGCACTATGACAATCTTACCGGCAGGCGTTACAAGGGTATCCCCGATGGCTCCGTCAATTTTTTCGTGCTTGACCCCATCTTCCCCAGAAATCTTCAGGTCCTTGATGGTGAAGGTTTCGTCACCGGTCTTGATGAGGTTGAAGGAGAACGCCTGGGCATTCTCTCCTGCAAGCTGGAGCTCCACAGGCGAGTTCTGGTACTTCTCACGGGTGCGGAAAAGCTGCTTTTCAACATAGATATTCTCAAGATGGAGCCTTTCGACGACCTTTACCATAAGGTCGGGTGAGGCAAGGGCCTCGATTTCGTTGTAAACGTTGGTACCCGACTGATAACGGTAACGGGACATTCCGCCCGCGAATGCCGTCAGGTCTCGCATGGTGGAATTCTCCGCGCTTTCGTCAACAATTACCTTTGCTACACGGCTGTAACTCTTCTGAGTACGATAAAGGTGGAACCCGGCCAACATGAGGCACAACAATATGGACAGGATGAACCATATCCTGTTGTTCCAGATTATTTCCCAGATATCTGCAAGCTTGATCGACTGCTGCTCTTCTTCCTGGACGGACTCGTGGGCCGTGGTATTCTTGAAGTTTTCGGACATAATTACCTATGGTGTAAAATGAAGGTTATCTTGTCAGCGTCACTAAGAGGTTGGCTGTGGTGATAGCAAGGGAAGTAATTGATACCCAGAAACCTGCGGACCTTATGCTGTTCTCGTTGATGGTGGACTGGCCGGCACGAACAGTATTGGGCTCCACATATACGACGTCATTCTGCTTGAGGTAATATGCCTCGGACTTGAAGATATCAGAACTGCGTAGATCCAGGACGTATATTTCCTTCTTGTCGCCCTTCTCCCTGATTACGGAGACGTTCTCCCTCTTGCCGTAGATGGTAAGGTCTCCGGCGAGGCTGATGGCCTCGAGGATGGTGATCTTGTCACCGGTGATGCTGTATGAACCGGGACGGGTGACCTCGCCCGTAACAACAATCTTGAAGTTCATGAACTCCACAGTGACGACAGGATTGCGGAGATAACCGCCTTCGGTAAGCTTTTCCTTCACCAGTTCGGAAACCTGCCAGCGGGTAAGCCCGGCCACATGGAGTTTGCCGAGGACAGGGAAATCGATGGTCCCGTCATTGCCCACGGAATATCCCATAAGGCGATACTGGCTGGCGGAAGCGGTTTCCGCACCCGCCTGATAACTTACGTTGGGCAGGTTGAACTGATATGCCAGTTCCGGATTCACGCCGGCAACGACAATCGATATCCAGTCCTTGGGCTGGATGATAATTCCTGCATTGTCTTTCATTGCGAAGGTGGTGTCCTTGCGGACATCCTGAAGATAGTTTATCTTCTGGTAAGTTTTCGTAGAGCATGATGCAAGGCCAACCAGGGCTGCAAGCAAGGCCGCTTTGAATAAAATATTGCGCATAAAACTATTGTTTACCAATCAAAAATACGGGTTCAGCCCGCTAAGTTACTTTTTATTATCGGATTTAACAACAGATTTTAGTAATTTCGCAACCGAAAATGGCAAATTCGGCTAATACTGGACAGGTCTCAAGGCCGCCCATCCGGCTATATACGGACGGCGCCGCTTCCGGCAACCCCGGCCCCGGAGGGTACGGAGCCGTACTGGAATGCGCCGGACTGCGGAAAGAACTCAGCGGCGGATTCGGGATGACCACAAACAACAGGATGGAACTCCTGGCCGTCATCGAAGGGCTTTCCGCCATCAGGTGGGACCACGCGGAGGTAGATGTATGGAGCGATTCATCCTATGTGGTCAATGCGATAAACAACGGATGGCTCCAGGGATGGTTGGCGAAGGATTTCAGGAAGGTGAAGAATCCGGACCTGTGGCACAGGCTGCTCCCGCTTCTTGACCGGCACCTGGTACGGTTCCACTGGATAAAGGGGCACGCCGGACATCCGCAGAATGAAAGATGCGACGCCCTTGCCGTAGCTGCCCGCAGCCTGCCCGCCCTGCCCCGGGATGAAGGTTATGCACCGGAAGAATGATTGATAATAACGATATGGCTGACAGAAAGATAGTTGTGGGGATAACCCAGGGAGATGCCAACGGCATCGGATATGAAGTTACGATAAAGGCTCTGGCCGACTCCAGGGCACTGGATATGTTCACGCCGGTCGTGTACGGCTCTGCAAAGGCCTTCAGTTTCTACAGGAAAGGCCTTCACGACATAGACCAGGTAGAGACCTATACCATCGGCAGCGCCCAGGAAGCGAAGCCAAGGCGCATCAACCTTGTCAACTGCGTGAGTGACAGTTTCTTCGTAGAGCCGGGGCAGATGACAAAGGCATCAGCGGAATCGGCAATCGCCAGCCTTGCGAAAGCCGTGGAGGATCTTCGTTCCGGCAATATAGATGTCCTGGTGACCGCTCCGATAAACAAGCAGGCTATGGCTTCCGGCGGATTCAGGTTTCCCGGGCATACCGAGTATCTGGCAGATGCCTTCGGCGGCGCCGAAGTGGAGATGATGCTCGTAAGCGAAGGGCTCCGCGTTGGAGTCGTAACCGGTCATATTCCCCTGAAAGACGTCCCAGGAACGATAAGCGAAGAACTGATACTCAAGAAGTTGCGCCTCATGTCAGCATCACTTCGCAGGGACTTCGGCATTGACCGGCCCAAAATCGCCGTCCTCGGCCTGAATCCACATTGCTCCGACGGAGGAGTCATAGGCTCCGAGGAAAACGAAATAATCATCCCGGCGCTCAGGAAAGCCGCCGAAGAAGGGATTGACGCTTTCGGCCCCTACCCTGCTGACGGTCTTTTCGGAAGCGATGCCGCCGCCGGCTTCGATGCCGTCCTCGCGATGTACCACGACCAGGGGCTGGCCCCGTTCAAGGCCCTGGCCTTCAGCACAGGGGTGAATTTCACAGCCGGCCTTCCGGCGGTACGGACATCTCCGGACCACGGCACGGCATTCGGCATAAGCGGAAAGGACATGGCCGACCCGTCATCAATGCGTGCGGCGATCAACCTTGCCATCGACATTTTCCGCAAGAGAAAGGCATTCGATGCACTCCAGGCAGGGAAACTTGACATCAAGCCCACCGAGCCGGACCGCAGCCGCTGGCAGTAAGTTCCGGCCCGTCAGAGTATGAAAAAGGAGCGGTTCCGACCGAATCGCTCCCTTAAGGGGTGGATGATGGGGCTCGAACCCACGACACTCGGAACCACAATCCGATG
>ERZ842401.6899-NODE-6899-length-11889-cov-3.941017_pt1 | contig 11889 bp, 11 predicted proteins | sample MGYA00521270_ERZ842401 | MGnify/ENA primary metagenome ERZ842401 (study PRJEB31892, sample SAMEA3878208) | bioreactor metagenome | biome: Moose rumen | place: Sweden | collected 2011-10 | study: EMG produced TPA metagenomics assembly of the PRJEB12797 data set... | reverse complement strand
AGTCATTGCCGTGGGAGGATGCATCATAACGGTCGCAACACTGTGGCTCGTCTGGGCCACCTCGAGCTTCGGCGGAGAGTTCACCATGTGGAACCTCAGGGAGAGGTACTTCTACGACATGAACAGCTTCGTCGCGGTTATCGCTACATCCGCACCGTTCGGAATCATGATATTCACACTGATCACGGTGGTCGAAGGCATAATCAATGCAAAACGTCCGGCTTACTACGGCGGCAACTATGGTCTATGGACGATCGTGAACGGCGTGTTCATGATCTTCTTCACGCTGTGCATCTTCCTGGCGGTAAGGGACCTCGAGCCCCCTGCCCGCGGTACACTGATACCCTACATAGCTGTCATCGGATCCGCCCTGGTGCTGGTAGCAGGCATTTTGGGCATGAAGGACGAGAGACACATCAAAGCTGCAGAATGAGGAGACACCACCCCTTCCCAACCCCTTCGCCTCCGGGTGCTCACATTTTATAAGCCGATTACATTGGACGCCCAATGACATCCGAACTCATCTTCGTTGGACTGGGCCTCAGCGGAACAGACGGTATGACCGTCAAAGCGCTCAACGCATTGAAGGAATGCGACAAGATCTATGCAGAATTCTACACCTCCCTGCTCATCGGAACAAAGGTGGAGGAGCTGGAGGAGGTCATCGGCAAGAAGATCAAGGTGCTGTACAGGGCACAGGTGGAGGAGAACGACGACATCATCAGGGATGCCCTCGAGATGAGGGTCGGTTTCGTCACCGCCGGCGATACGATGTCCGCCACGACCCATGTGGACCTGAGGATACAGGCAGCGGAGGCCGGGATCCCGGTCAGGCTGTTCAACGGCATAACCATATTCTCGGCATGCCCGACAGTGTTTGGATTGCAGAACTACAAGTTCGGAAGGGCTGTTACATTGCCTTTCATAGAGCAGGGATACCACCCCAAGTCGCCTTACGACCACATCATGCAGAACAAGAAGATGGGTCTGCACACGATGATCCTTCTGGACATCCATGCGGACGAGATGAAGTACATGACCGCACATGAGGCGATCGAATGGCTGATGCTAGGAGAGGAGAAGTGGCAGGAGGGTCTGATAGATGACAAGACCATCCTATGTGTCGCATCGCAGGTCGGATCGCCCAACGAGAAGATCTTCGCAAGATATCCTCAGGACCTCCTCAAGATGGATCTGGGAGAACCTCTGTTCACCCTCGTGCTTCCCGGTAACCTGCATTTCATGGAGCAGTACGCACTGGTCAAATTCGCTGGTGCTCCGGAAGATATCATCGAGGACGAGTGAATCGATTATAATTTGAAAATATCAAAAATCAGGAAGGGTCTTAGCCCTTCCTTTTTATGGTTTATTTCAAGCAGTCTTCTTGTTCTTCATGAGGTAGTATGCTGCACATGCGATGAGCAAGATAGCAACAATTGCGACTACGACATAGATAATGGGGAAGTCACTGGAGCTCGACTTAGATGCGGCGGGGAGTCTCTGGTACTCATAACCGCCTGACATTCCAGACTCTTTCCAGTTCTTCTGCTCTGCAGAACTGAGGCCGTTGTACTTCTCGGTAGAGATATATCCATTCTTCAGTTCGAAATCGACCTCGTTTCCAGAGGTGTACTGCTGGGCAGTCTTGGTAACACCGACCCACTCGCCCTTCTCCTTGACATACGTCGCATTGCTGTTGCTTCCATCGAAAATCAGGTAAATGGCTTCGTCGGAGATTTTGCTGAACTCTAGCTTGGTGAAGATGGAATTGTTGGAGATTGCTGCCTTGAGTCCATAGCACCATGCCCAGGCGTTGTTCTCGCTGGTAAATTTAATGACCTCGGTCGTGGTCTTGATCAGATCGTCATCAATCATGGTCAGGTTAACTTCGTATTCTGTCATTGCCCCGGTTTTGGCAGTTGCGGCAGGGATCTTAATGTATGCGTACGGATCTCCATACCCAGTCTCATTCCAGTTTGCCTGCTCCTCGACAGGAACAGCTGCATAAGTGGCTGTGTCAATGTAACCATTGTCAACAACCATTGCAAGTTTTGAATGGCTCAGATACTCACTGGTGGTATCACTTACAGTGACCCACTTACTGCCGTCAGAGAAGTAACTACCGTTGATATCATTCCCTCCAGCTTCGTATTCTATTCCAATCCAATCGTCGTAAAACAGCTTCAGATTGGTGAGACCAGCTGCCTTAAATGCTGCATTCGCAGCATCAACGAATTTTGCTGGGTCCTTTTCGGATTCAAAATAGACAAAGGCAGCATCATTAACACTTCCATTTGTTCCAATGATTTCCACATAGATCTCATAATTCTCTGTGGATGCTGCATCAGAGGAGTCCGCAGCAATGATGGCATATGCCGTGACACAGAAAAGGGCCACGACAGATGCGGCTATAATCTTCTTACTATCCAAGTAAATCACCTTTGGATGTATGTGTCACTGATTTACTGGATTATAAAGCCATACATTTTTTACCACATAATAACCTGTGTTAACACCCATATAGTCAATAGGATCTATTCAATGATTGGAATCAATTATCCGATTTATATGGCTTAACTTGGATTAACCTTCCCACTTAGCTATAAGTATATCAGAATCGTTTTCTGGACAATACAACCAACCATACTTTCCTAACAAAGGATGGGGGACAATCAAAAATGGTAGATAACACTTGGATCAAAAGGGATTCAGATCCCGGCTCATCGCAGAACAATGCGATGAGGACCAAGGTGATAATCACCGTTGTCATAATCCTCATAGGCATCATCGCAACCGTCGCCCTAAACGGGGTCGGATCCAATGCCACCCAATACCGCTCCCAAGGGGTAGTAGTCGATTACGGAGACTACCAGACCATGTGGACGGATGCGGATTTCAGGACGAACGATGATCCGGTGAGCCTCTTGGATACGGCAAAGGAGGCTCATGCCGAAGAATCGTTCGATTATACGATGACTGATGGCATCCTTACATCGGTTTCGTTCAACGGCAATGATTATCCGAACACTGATGAAAAGACCTGGGGGCTCTGGTATGTTCCTGAGAACACCGGAGACCTCGTGAAGTCTGAAAACTATGACATCAAAGCTTCTGAATACACGGTTGTGATTTGGGCATACACGACGGCTGACGGCAAACCCATGCCGGCAGTGGATGCCACTATGACATCCATCTACGGTTATTCCGAACCTATGAGGATCGTATCCCTGTCACCTGTCTGCACTGAGACGATCAGTGCTGTGGGCGGAGTGGAAAAAATAGTCGGCACGGATTCATACAGCGACTATCCCCAGACGATCACGGAAGGTAAAGCAGATGGTTCGATCGCTGTTGTGGGTTCATACACCGATCCCAGCTATGAGGCCATCATGAACACCACGCCCGAGATGGTCTTCTGCGATGCATCCACCTATAATGATATCCAAATGGCTGCGATGCTAAGGGCATCCAACGTCAATTCCGTCGTATTGTATAACGGAGAGGACGTTGAGACGATCATAAAGAATATCTTCATCGCAGGTACCGCCTTGGGTTACAACCTGGGATCGCAGGCATACATCTTGAATGTCCAGTCATACATCAAGGAGATCCAGGATAAGATCGGTGACATGAAGGGATTCTCCACGATGGTCGCTCTGAGCAACGACCCGTCACCCTGGGTAGCGGGAATGTACACCTATGTGGACGACATCATCAGCCAGGATAAAGGTACCAACACATTCCACGGAGAGAAGGGCTGGACCAACATCACTGCCGAATCCATAACGGAACAGAACCCCGATTGCATCATAATCATTGACAGCGCCAAGTACAAGGCCAGCGAGTACGACGAGATGCTCAGCATCCTGTCCCACGAGTGGAAATCGACCAATGCATACAAGAACGGCAACATCTACCTTGTCGCAGAGGATGCAGGATCACTCGGAAGCAGGGCAGGACCTAGATTCGTCCAGCTCATGGAGCTAATGGCCATGATCATCGACCCGTCGGCCTTCGCGGACAATCCGTTGCCGAAAGCGATCGGTAACGAGTACCGCGAATATCTGAAGATCACGGGAGGCCTCGGATGATCGACCGTCGCTTCATAACAGTACTGCTCGTGATAATACTGGCATTGATCTCCTTCCCGCTCATCGCAGGAGAATCGGATGCCGACGAGAGCCCGTATGAGGGGGATTTCCTATTAGATTACGGGAACGGATACACGGAGTGGCTCGCTCCGGGATCCGGACCCTCATATGCGGAAATGGTCAAAGATACATTAGAGAAAGCCAAGATCCCATATGAAAATGATCTGTCATCCATCGACGGCATCGCTGCAAGAACTGTCGGAGGCAATTCTTCAGGAGGTTCATTGTCTGAACCCGGAAGGACTGGCGTCACTGTTACTAGCTCTTGGAAAGCGTTCTCATGGGACGGTTCCGAATGGCAACCTGTAAGCTTATCTGATCCTTACTCTGACTCCAAGGTGGCAATGGCATACTATCCCGAGGGGCTCATTCCTGTCGAAACCCCTGATATGCGCTCGTCCTGGACATCCATACAGGGAGATTCTTGGAACAGTGCACACCAGACAGCAGAGATAACTACTGAGAATACTGGCAAAATATGGGAATACATTCCTACATTCGGAGGAGGGGATCCTGTGGCTGCCTTCGGTGGAGTCCTCTCTGCCAGAGAACAGGCCATGATTAAGTACGGATATGCTGCCAAAGACGGCCTTTCCTAATTTATCTCCTACGATCAATCGACCGGGGAGAAGAACTGGGAATTCAAATACAAATCAAAAGGAATGGATGTGACCTCGCCTGCAATCATGGGACAATACGTCTACATCGCAGGTAACAACGGCCACATTTACAAATTTGACTGGAGGATCGGACCAGGAGAGAATAACGAAAACGTCACGACCTTCGGTGGGGCCCCTTGGGATGATACAAGCCAAGAGATTCCCTCAAAAACCATCGAAATCGAATATTACGTGTCTTATCAATGCAATATCGAATCACTTATAGCAGATTCCGGTACACTTTACTGTAAAGCTTACAACGGCATGGTCTACTGTTTCGACCAGGACCTCAATCTCGTATGGTCATATCAGGCTGAAGGTCACAACTATTACTCCACACCCACCGTGTATGATGGAATTGTATTCTTCGGATGCTACGACGGACACATATATGCTCTAGACCAGAATTCCGGAGAACTGCTGGCCAAGCAACTGGTTTACCAGACGGAGAGCCGTCAGGGCAAGTGCGGTACGGTCAACTGCCCCATAGTCATCTCTGACGGTAACGGAGCATATGATCTGTTCTTCTCATATTCCGATGGTCTCGGAATGGATTCTAGGTTCAGTGCCCTTGCCGTTTACAAATTCGACGGTACATCCTTCTCGGTTACTAAGGACTTTGGGAACATGTTCGGTTCGGTATCCACATACCTTCTTCTGTTCGATGTCGACCCAGAGAAGAACCAGATCCTCGCACCAACCAACAAGGGATTATACATTGTTGATTCCACTGGTGATGCTAAGGTGTTCAACACCGATTTCGGAGGGTTCGATGGACTCCATAATGCACCGCTTATGGTGAACAAGAAATACCTCTATGCGACCACATACTCCTCCCACAGGACCATAGTCCTGGACATCGAGGGAAAGATGCTGGGAGGGATGGACGGCGTCAGCACATATTCTATGGTCTCGCCCGTGGTCGTGGACGGTCTTTCCTTGGTCTGTGACGATAACGGTATCCAGGTATACTACTCGACATATCCTGAGTACGTTCCTCCGGCACCCGCGCCGACCGACGAGGGTGCATGGAAACCTATAATGTACATAATCGGAGCCCTGGTGGCACTGCTAATCATACTCTGGCTTGTCCTTAAGTTCGTGTTCAAATGGGAGAAGCCCTTCGCGGACCTGAAGATGCATATCATGCACTTCTTCTTCGGAACGGAATACACCCACAACACCCGCAGCAAGCGTAAGGTTCGCGCCGTGGTCATAGTAGGAATACTGATGACGCTGGCCGTAGGTATCCTGTCGCTATGCGTAGGAGCGGAGACCACATTCGGCATCGGAGATGCCATTGGATATGCGATATCCTCGATATCCAAGGGCGGACACAACCTGACGTACGAGGAGATGCTCATCTACAACCAGCGTCTGCCCCGTGTGCTCGCAACGATCGCAGTGGGAGTCGGACTATCCGTCGCCGGTGCGATGTATCAGGCCATCATCAAGAATCCCTTGGTCGAGCCTTACATCATGGGAGTCTCCTCGGGAGCAGGTACCTTTGCGGTAGCCGTTCTGACATTCGATTTCACGTTCTTCGGTCTGTTCGCTTCCAACAGCATCTATCTGACCGCGTTCTCGGCCATCTTCGGAGGACTGCTCGCTTTCGGACTGACGATGCTGCTCGCGATCAAGACGGGAGGAAAATCGATCAACTACGTCCTGGCAGGAATAGTCATTGGACTGGTGTTCTCTGCAGTCCAATCATTGATCATGATAGATGCGGGAACGAAGGTCGCCAGCGCACTGTCCTGGCTGTACGGATCGTTCAGCACCATGACATGGGACAAGCTGTGGCTCGTCCTGATACCTTCGCTGACCCTTTCCTTCATACCTCTGGTATGGGCCAAGGAGTTCAACCTCATCCTTCTGGGTGAGGACCAGGCGAAGCAGATGGGTCTGAACGCGAGACGCTTCCAGATCGTCATGCTGATCATCGCATCAGTATTGACTTCATTCTGTGTTGCATTCTGCGGAATCATAGGATTCGTCGGACTGGTCATCCCGCACCTGAGCAGGATGATATTGGGTGGCGATCACCGTCTCATGCTGCCGGCAACGATGGCGTTCGGAGGTTTCCTAATGGTAGCCGCCGACCTGTTGGCCAGGGTGCTACTGTCAGGATATGAACTGCCGGTAGGTGCCATCACCACGGTGATAGGTGTGCCTGTATTCGCATATCTTCTGATCAAGAGAGGGAGGTCATACGATGGATGATAAAGGAATCAGAGCAAAGATCCGCAGGTTCATAGACGGACCCGGCGAGACGCACATCCAACGCAAGAAGCACAGGATGAAGTTCATCCTCGGATTCGGAACGCTGTTCACCCTGATCGTATTCATCGCGATGCTGTGCATCGGACCTACAAAGACCATGGGCCCGATCGAGGCACTCTCCAACCTGTTCTCAGCCATAGGCAAGGACGGCAGCGAGATGACCCCTGAGGAGGTCATGGTGTTCAGTTCACGTCTGCCCAGGGCCATTGCGGCCTTGGCGGTCGGAGTAGGACTCTCCATAGCCGGTGCAGGATATCAGGCGGTCATACGCAACCCTCTAGTAGACCCGTACATCATGGGAGTGTCGTCCGGAGCGGGAACGTTCGCCATCGCAGTGATTGCGTTCAACTTCACGTTCTTCGGCCTGCTGTCGCCGAACTCGATCTACCTTGTCGCAGTGGCAGCTATAGTGGGAGGTCTCCTAGCCTTCCTGCTTACCATGGCATTGGCCAACAGGGCAGGGGGGACCACAAATGCCTACGTCCTGTCGGGAGTCGTGATCGGATTGGTGTTCGGAGCATTCCAGACCATGATGATCGTGTTCTCCGGGAACAAGGTGTCCGATGTCCTGCTCTGGCTGTTCGGATCGTTCGCCAACATCACGTGGGAGAAGGCAATATTCATCCTGATACCCGTGATCATAGTCTCCCTGCTGCTGTTCAGGTACGCTAAGGAGCTGAACCTTGTGCTCCTGGGAGAGAACCAGGCAAGCCAAATGGGATTGAACGTGAAGAAGTTCAACGCACTGATGCTGACACTCGCATCGATAATGACCGCGTTCTGCGTAGCGTTCTGCGGTATAATCGGATTCGTCGGACTGGTGGTACCCCACCTGTGCCGTATGCTGTTCGGAGGCGATCACCGCCTCGTCCTTCCCGGATCCATTGCCCTGGGAGGCGTCCTCATGATGGTCGCCGACCTTGCGGCAAGGATGATAATCCCGGGCAACGAGCTCCCTGTCGGAGCTATAACCACTTTAATAGGCGTCCCTGTGTTCGCCTATCTCCTGTTCGTAAGGGGGAAGATGTACAATGGATGATGAGGTTCCGTTATTAGAGGTCCGTCATTTGGACAAAGTTTATGAGAATGGCTACCACGCCGACAGGGATGTCAGTTTCTCGATCCCTTCGGGAAAGCTAGTGGGCCTCATCGGGCCGAACGGCTGCGGTAAGACGACCATGATGAGATGCATCAACAAGATGCACATGCTCACCAGCGGAGATATCCTGATCGACGGGGAGTCGGTCATACCCAAGACCCCTACGGAGGTCGCCAAGTTGGTATCCAACGTTCCTGCGGAGATGACGGCATCCTTCGGACTGACCGTCTTCGAGACGGTCATGCTGGGAAGGTACCCCTACCTGCAGAACATGTGGTGGGAGACCGACGAGGACGAGACACTGGTGGAGGAGACACTGAAGAAGTTCGGTGTCCACCATCTCCAGGACCGTGCGCTGAACATGCTCTCCTCCGGAGAACAGCAGCGTGTGCTGATCGCCAAGGCATATGTACAGGAACCGAGGCTCATGCTGGTCGACGAACCCACGTCCCACCTGGACATGAAGTTCAAGCTCGAGGTCATGGAGTACCTGAAGGCCATGGTCAAGAAGGACATGACGATCCTCGTGGCCGAGCACGACATATCCCTCATGGCGAGATACTGCGACCTGTGCGTCATAATGAAAAAGGGAGAGCTGGTGGCCATCGGCGAACCGAAGAAGGTCATCACACCCGAGCTCATCAAGGACGTATACGGCGTCGAGGCCTCCGTGGGTATCGACAACGAGGGAGACCTCTACGTCCTGCCCAAGAGGGTCAAGATCGAGCAGGAATGAAACCTTACACGGCCGGTCGAATCCGGCCGTGGATTTTTTATCCGAGTTACAGATGGTATAGGCATGACCAGATGCCTCAGGGTACCGAAGAAGGACGGGGAGAGCGTACGCACTGCCCTAGTTGAAGCGGGAGCCCTCGATCTGAGGCACAGGATCAGCTCCGACGGGGATTGTCTTCTTATTCCCATCACATGCGATTCGTTCGACGATTACGAGGTCATAGAGGAGACATTCGAGGAACTTGAACAGAAGCCGAGGGATTACCGCGACATAGTGGAGGTCCCCGAGGAACTCAGAGGAGTCCTTCCCAGCTCGTTCGATGTTGTCGGAGATGTGGCCATGCTGAAGATACCGGACGAGCTCTGGGATTACAGGTCCGCCATCGGGGAGGCCATGATCAAGGGCAACAGGAACATCCGCGTTGTGTTCCACGACTACGGAGTGAAAGGGGACTTCAGGATTAGGGATCTGGAGAAGATCGCCGGAGAGGGTTCATCGGAGACCGTTCACAAGGAATTCGGTGTCAAGCTCTCAACTGACCCTTCGAAAGTCTACTTCAACCCCAGGCTCTCATCCGAGAGGTCCAGGATAGCCGGGCTCGTCAAGGACGGAGAAGTGGTCATCGACATGTTCGGAGGCGTAGCTCCTTTCGGGACGGTCATCGGCAAACTCGCCAGACCGTCCGTTATCTATTCCATCGATCTGAATCCTGAGGCAGAGCACTTCGCACGCCTGAACGCGGAGAACAACCACATCGATTGCCTCAGGCCCATGACCGGAGACTCATCAGTACTCATCAAGGACCTTCCCGAGGCGGATCACATCATCATGAATCTTCCCCAGATAGCGGATCAATTCCTGGGATTCGCCATGGACAAGCTGAATAAGGGCGGGACCGCCCACATGTACAAGATAATCGAGAGGGAGGCCTTCCCCGATTTCTGCAGCGACCTAATCATACTGATGAAGGCCCGTGGGCACTCCATCGGGATCAAGTACTCGGAACTGAAGACCTATTCCCCCACGATGAGCGTTTATTCAATGGATATCCAGAAGCTCTGAATCAATCCTTCTTGTTGATTTGTTCCAGAGTGACTCCCGTCTGACCTTGGTAGTGTCCGCTCCTCTCGGCATAATCCTTCAGGGTGCCGCTGTTGAGCGTCTCGAAGACCATCTGACAGAACCTCTCCCCGATGGGGAGCTCGATGGGATCGTCCGTTGCGTTGTATGCTCCAAGAGTAAGAGTACCCTCGAAACCTGCGTCTATCTTCCCGAATGCCCCGATGATACCTTTCCTTATCCATGTGGTCCTGAGCCACAGCTGGGCACAGACGTCCTTGGGCATCCTCACCCTCTCGATCGTGGATACGTAGAACATGGTCCTGGGAGGTATGGTGACAGTTCCTTCCGTCTTCAGGTCCGGATCGCCCCTGACCATTATCTCCTTGATGCTGAGATCATATCCATTGGGGGTGAGTCCTCTCTCATGATAGTCGCTGATGCCGAGGTATCCGGTCATCATGCTCTCGACGATGTCCTTGTCCGAAAGTATTGCCATAGGGGCCGCATCGTATCCACTCGATAAATGTTATCTCATCGTTGGTCCATGCACAAGGCATGATTATCCCCTCTTTCCTCTCGGCAGGACAATCGATAGGCGTCACCGCCCCCTCATTCGGAGTGACCGAACCAGTTGACATCAAGCGCTTCGACCACGCCAAAGAGAAACTGCTATCGCTGGGATACACCGTAAAGGAGACACCGAACGTCCACACTGCCGATGAGACCGGCAGGAGCTCTCCCATGATGCAGCGCGTCCTTGAATTGGGAAGCCTTCTGGAGGATGACAGCGTCGGAGCCATTGTCTCCGCCAGCGGAGGCGACTATCAATGCGAGATGCTGCTAGGGATGGACTGGGATTTCGTCGAGAGACATCCCAAATGGATGCAGGGATACTCTGACAACACTGTGCTTCTTTTCAAGACCACGGCGGAGCATGATATCGCCACCATCTATTGCAGCAACTTCGGGGATTTCGGAATGGAGCCATGGCACAGAAGCGTCACAGAGAATCTGGAGTTCCTGGAAGGGAAGAGGACCTCGCAGAGATCCTTCGACAGATACCAGGACGGTTTCAGCGACAGGGTCACCGGTCTAGAGCCTTACAACGAGGGCAAGGAAGTCAAGTGGATCTGCTCCGAAGGAGATGTCAAGTTCAAGGGAAGGCTCATCGGAGGATGCATGGATGTCCTGGAATGGTACCACAGGAAGAGACTCATCGATATGAGCGGTTTCATTGAGAAGTACTCCAAGGACGGCATAATCTGGTTCATGGAGACCTACGATATGGATGAGGACAGGGTCAGGAAGATGCTGAGAGGCATGTCCGATGACGGATGGCTCGAAGGGGTGTCAGGATTCGTATTCGGAAGACCGCTGTTCTACAAGGGATCCGATTACCAGAATGTGATAAGAGAAGAGTTGAAAGGGTTTGGAGTTCCGATCGTATTCGATGCCGACGTGGGACACAAAGGCCCCAGGATGACCTTCATCTGCGGTGCTGTCGCCGAATTCGATATCGTTGACGGTTCCGCCGAAGTGAGATACGCTCTCACCCAATGATCACTGGATCGTTATCTGGGCCGTCTCGATGTTTCCTTCGGAACCCTGCCAGCTGCGCTGATAGTCGAATACGACCTCGTACGTTCCGGCCTTCTTTCCGGAGAATGTGAAGTAGTGCACGCCTCCGGCGCCCACAAGGCCTCCGGTATTGGCCTCGTACCAGTCCTTGACGAGCTTCAGCTCATCAGGCATCGAGACGACGATCCAGTCGTATCCTGTGGTGGCGTTGCCCTTCATGGAGACCGTCACCTCTCCGGATGCACCGGTACTGACATTCTTGTCCTCTATGTCCGTGGCCTGCAAGTCATCACCCGGTCCCTCGGAATTGCCGTATACAAT
>ERZ842401.6898-NODE-6898-length-11889-cov-4.767281_pt1 | contig 11889 bp, 13 predicted proteins | sample MGYA00521270_ERZ842401 | MGnify/ENA primary metagenome ERZ842401 (study PRJEB31892, sample SAMEA3878208) | bioreactor metagenome | biome: Moose rumen | place: Sweden | collected 2011-10 | study: EMG produced TPA metagenomics assembly of the PRJEB12797 data set... | reverse complement strand
TACTTTGCAAGCAAAGTAGTGTGCCACGAAACCGCCGGTTTCTTTGGATTCTTCCTGCCAAAGGAGGCGCTGCCCCCCCTTTGGATTCCCTCACCAACAGGGATGCTTCGCGCCCCTATTGGATGACCCAGCGCCAAAGGAGAAAACGCAAAACGGAATGTGCCTGCCATTTACGCACATTCCGTTTTGCTTTTGCTGAAAAATGACAGCGAATCCATCATGCTTCTCTGTCAGTTTTCAGTATTTTGGGCCTCGCTTTCCTGCCCTGCTGATTTTAACTGCAGAATCAGAGAATCATCTGCCAAAGCTACCACTGGGAGCACGGAAGAATAACAGGAGTACCTTACCGCGCTGACATTTGAAAGACAGAGGAGGAATACCCGTGTGATGCAGAAAACAATTATAGATCATTCGTTATAAGGTTTTATATTTATTTTTGTTTACCGCACTCTTTTACCTATTTATTTCGATAAAAACAGCTAAGTTAATGCTTAACAAAAAAATTCTTGACAATCCAGATAAAGGGTGGTATCATATGCTTGGAAGGGGGGATAATGTGAATTCCTCGGAAAAAAAGCTCGGGACTATTGCGGAAATCCTAGCTGGGGCAACCGGCCTCGGAGAGAACGGCGAGTACACCTTCAGAGTAATACAACCAAACAATTTCTCTGAAACAGGAAAACTCGATGAGCTGGAAATCCAATCCCGTAAAGATGCGGTTAGCCAGCAACTGGTACTTAAAGCAGGCGACATTTTGATTAAGCGATTAAATCCCTCGTTTGTATATGTTGTTTCAAAAAATGAAGCGGGGGCCATTGCATCGCAAAACCTACTCATTGTCCGTCCAGGGGCAGAAATCGACCCATTATATCTTGCCTGCCTTCTAGAACAAAAAGAGATCATCGGGCAGGTTGAGCATGTATCGGGCACATCAGCCGCGATCAAAGCAATCTCACAGAAGAAGCTGGCAGAAATAACAATCCCGGTCATCCCTATGGAAGCGCAGAAAAAGGTTGGAGGAATCTGGCAGCTAACACGAAAACGGAAAGCACTCCTGCAGGAGTATATTGCCGAAAATGACAAACTCGTTTCCATGTTGGTTTCAAGAATTACAATGGGCGGAGGAAATAAGAAATGACTCGATACGAAGATATAAAAGCCACGCTTTGGAAAGCAGCCGGCACCTTCCGCGGCTCCATTGACGCAGCGAATTACAAAGACTATGTCCTCACTATGCTGTTCCTGAAATACCTGGATGATACCTATAAAGAAAACGTTCGCGGGCTTGAGTCCAAGTACAATGGCAATGAGATCCGCATTGAGCGGGCTAAGAAAAATCTTCCTTTCGTCCTGGCGGACGATCAGCGCTTCGACTATCTTTATGAAAACCGCTTCGATCCCAAAATCGGAGAAAAGATCAACACTGCGCTGCAAGGGATTCAGGATAGCAACGCCGAGCTGAGTGGTGTTTTTCGGAGCGTGAACTTTAACAGCGAATCCATGCTTGGCAATCCACAGCAGAAGGTGACGAAGCTCCGTACTCTTTTGGAAGACTTTAAGCCTCTCTGCCTTGAACCGTCGCAGATCGAAGTGGCCCCAGGAGAAGACCCGGCATATGTGATTGGGGACGCCTATGAATACATGGTTGGTGAATTTGCTGCCGAAGCGGGCAAAAAAGCGGGTTCCTTCTTTACACCAAGCGCGGTATCTGAACTCATGGGAAGTTTAACCGCTCCACGGCCAAATGAATCCATTTATGATCCAACATGCGGATCGGCCTCTCTTCTGATTCGTACAGCACGAAAAGCTGGCAATCTGGATTCGGTCGCAATTTATGGGCAGGAGATGAACGGTTCTTCCTGGTCGATGGCAAGGATGAATCTCTTTATCCATGGCATTCATGTAAATCGAGATGCAATTGCTTGGGGCGATACGCTGTCCAACCCGCAGCATTTGGATTCCGACGGGAACCTGAAACAGTTTGACGTCATTGTAGCCAACATGCCGTTTTCGCTGGATAAATGGGCTGAAGGTTTCAACCGCGGTGGGCAGGATGACGGCAGCGAGGGTAAAGATAAAAAGTTCAAGATGACCGCAAACTTGGATCCCTTCCATCGTTTTGATTGGGGCGTACCTCCCGCAAGCAAGGGTGACTGGGCATTTCTCCTGCACATGATTTATTCTCTGCGGAGCAATGGCCGCATGGCAGCAGTCGTCCCCCACGGTGTTTTGTTCCGCGGCGCATCGGAAGGCTTCATCCGCCAGACGGTCATAGAGAAAAATCTGCTGGACGCTGTAATTGGGCTCCCTGCCAACCTGTTCTATGGGACCAGTATTCCTGCCTGTATTTTGGTCTTCAAGAAAAACCGGGCCACCAGTGATGTGCTGTTTATCGACGCCTCCGGAAAAGATGCTGATGGGAATCTTCGTTACCGCAAGGATAAAAACCAGAACAAGCTTGACCCGTGCCACGTCGAGGCGATTTTCAATGCTTATTCCGCTCGTGTCGATGTAGAACGCTTTGCCCATGTCGCATCGCTGGAAGAAATCCGCGCGAACGATTACAATCTCAATATTCCCCGGTATGTGGACACCTTTGAGGAGGAAGAATTGGGAGATATCGAGGAGATTCAGGGCAATATCATGCGGCTGAAAGCGGAGATAAACGATGTGGAAGCACAAATGAAAAAATACCTGGAGGAGTTAGGGTTATGAATGATCTTGTGAAGTACAGCGAAGAGACGTTTGAGAGCATCAAGCATGTCAATGAGTATGGCCAGGAATATTGGCTGGCACGTGAATTGCAACCGATATTGGATTACTCGCAATGGAGAAACTTCAACGAGGCAATAGATCGAGCCAAACTCGCGTGTCAAAATAGCGGAATTGACCCCTCTGATCATTTTGCTGAGGTCAGCAAAACGATCCCGATGCCCAAAAACGCGTCAAAAGACATACCAGATTTTATGCTTTCCCGATACGCATGTTATCTAATCGTCATGAACGGTGATCCCCGGAAAGAAGTGATTGCGGTTGGTCAATCCTACTTCGCCGTGAAGACCAGGCAGCAAGAGCTGATCGACAATTATGAGGAATTAAGCGAGGATCAAAAACGGCTTGCCATTCGTAATGAAATGATTGCCCATAACAAGTCCCTAGCTGAAGCTGCTCAGATGGCCGGGGTGGTTGATCCAAAGGACTATGCGATTTTTCAAAACAAAGGTTATCAGGGGCTTTACGGCGGGCTTGGTGCCAAAGAGATCCATGAACGAAAGGGCTTGAAAAAGAGTCAGAAAATTCTGGATCATATGGGCAGCACCGAACTGGCAGCAAATCTTTTCCGGGCCACGCAAACCGACGAAAAGCTTCGGCGTGAAAACATCAAAGGAAAACATGCTGCCTATGAAACCCATTTTCAGGTCGGGAAAAAGGTTCGCCAGACCATAAAAGAATTAGGGGGAACTATGCCGGAAGACCTGCCCACACCAGAGAAAAGCATTGCGCAGATTGAGCGAGAAGAAGAACGTCGTAGGCTGCAGGACGGCGAAAAGCAATAGTCCTCTAATACTGTCTGCTCACGGCTATAAGGAATGAGTAACATGGAACTGGAAGAAATACTGCGCCAGCATCATGTTGGTGAATACCTGGCGCAGGAATCGGCCGAGGAACGGGAAATCCAAAAACAGCTACACGGCCTGGTCATTTGGGAATTCGTTTTTCGGGATGTACTTCATCGACGGGATACAGTGGAGCGGACTCACGGCATCCGCTTTGAGATTCGGCCTAAGGAAAACGGCCATAACGTGCCCCATTGTCACGCTTCCTATCAGGGGCAGGAGATCTCTATTTCACTGATTAATGGTGAAGTTATCGCCGGAAACATTCCAAAACACTTGCAGCGTTTTGCGGTGGACTGGGTCAAGTCAAATCAGCCTGTCCTGCAGTCCTGTTGGGACAAGTATCACGTGCTGGAAGTATAGGTGAGCATATGAGAGACGATATAAAAAAGCGGATCGAAACGATTCGGCGTGGTGAAGTGCCCGAGGATTATATTCGCACAGAGTTTGGCGTTATGCCAAAGGAATGGCGCAAACTGCTGGTGGGCGATGTTATCGAGTTCTACAGTGAAAAAAGCACAAAAACAATGAATATCCAGTCTTAACGTCCTCTCGGAGCGGGCTCGCACTTCAAACAGAATATTTCGAGGGCCAGGTCACCCGCGAAGAAAACGCTGGGTATAACATCATTCCTTATGGTTACTGTACATTTCGCAGCAGAAGCGATGACGGTCAATTCACATTTAACCAAAACACCATCATCGACAAGGGAATTGTGAGTTGCTTTTATCCGGTGTTCCGCGTAAAAGAAGCTGTGGCTGTTGATACATTTGTCCTATGCTTTTTGAACAATTATCTTGGGCGACAGATTTTGAAAGAGATAGTCGGCACTTCTCAGCTTGTTCTCTCTGAAAAAAAGCTTAATTCACTAAGAATCGCTGTACCCCCTGTTTCTGAGCAAAAGAAAATAGCCAAAATTCTATCTGTTTGTGACCGAGCAATCGAGCTGAAGCAGAAACTCGTGGAGGAGCTGCAGAGCCTGAAAAAAACGTGCCTGTCGAAGATGTTTCCTCGAAATGGGGAGAATGTGCCAGAACTGCGCTTCCCCAGCTTCACCGCCCCTTGGGAACAGCGTAAGCTGGATGACATCTTCGATTTCTTACAGAATAACACGCTCTCAAGGGCTGATTTGGACACTGAAACCGGCGTAGCCAAGAATGTTCACTATGGGGATGTTCTGATCAAGTTTGGCGAGTATCTGGATGCTTCCAGTTCAACTTTACCCTATATTCCTTCACAGCCGATATTGGATAAGTTCAAAGGTTCACTGTTGCAAGATGGTGATGTGATTATGGCTGATACAGCCGAGGATGAAGCTGTTGGGAAGTGCACAGAAATAACGGGATTGCAAGGCTTTCCGACAATTTCCGGTTTGCACACGATTCCTTTGCGGCCAAAAGAAAAGTTCGCTCCTGGTTACCTTGGTTACTATATGAATTCGGGCTCATATCATGATCAACTGTTGCCTTTGATGCAGGGGATAAAAGTAACCTCCGTTTCAAAAAGTGCAATCTTGAATACGGATATTTCATATCCTGTTGATAATGATGAGCAGGCAAAAATCGGTGGTTTCTTTATCCGGCTCGAAAACCTTATCACCCTTCATCAACGTGAGTTGGAAGAAGAACGAAAAAGGAAAACGACTCTCATGCGGCTTTTGCTTACTGGTATTGTTCGTGTAAATGCTTAGAGGTTTGCTCCAAAATACTGAACCCCAGAGCAGCCTTGCTAATAAGCAATCATTCATAATGAAAGGAGGTGAAACGAATGGTGTTCTATAATCAGTATGGGCAGCCTGTAGCCTACACAGAGGACGGGATACACATTTTCCTGTTCACAGGAGAACCTGCCGCTTATTTTTCCCAGGATGCGATTTATGGGTTTAATGGCAAGCAGCTTGGATGGTTCCATAACGGATGGATTCGGGATTTAAATGGGCAGTGTGTTTTCTTTTCGGAGAATGCTTCAGGAGGCCCAGCGAAACCCGCAAAATATGCTTGTCCTGCAAAGTATGCAAGGTATGCAATGCCGGCAAAGGCGGCACGTCAGGCCAGATTTGCACGTGCAGCGTTCAGCCCGAGTTGGTCGGCGCTATCAGGCGTCCAATTCTTTGCACAGTAGCAAAGAAGCACTGAAAGGAGGTGAGGCATGTGAGGGTACAAAAAAGAGCAATTACACTGCTGCAACAGTCTAATTGCTCGAGGGCATAAGCAGACGAGAACATCAACTTACACTTGTGCTCATTGTAGCACGCAAGCTTGACGATCGTCAAGAGAAAGGAAAAACATGGCAACACTGAATATGCAGGGCCCGTACCTGCTTTCCACCGGCAAAATCAGCGAAGTCGTGACCCGGACCAGCCCTGGCAATTATGCGCTCGGATATGTCAATAGCGAAAATACCTTTGTTGTGAACTACGTTGGCCGATCCGATAATGATGTTGCTGCCAGGCTGAAAACCCATGTGGGCGAAAAGTATAAGCATTTTAAGTACAGCTATGCTTCTTCCCCCAAGGCGGCGTTCGAAAAAGAGTGCCAGAATTATCACGACTTCGGAGGAAGCAACGCCCTCGACAATTCTATTCATCCTGACAGACCGGCGTGGGCTTCCTGGAAATGCCCCTGTTGCAACATCTTTGGATGAGGTGATGAGCATGCCGAGAAAAGAGCACCATGTCGTTCCAAACTCGGGTGGCGGATGGGATGTGAAGCGCGAAAACGCCAGGCGGGCCAGTGGCCATTATGAGACAAAGAAAGAGGCCATGGACGCAGGGCGAAGAATGAGTATCAACCAGGGAACGGAATTGATCCCGCATCGCAGGGATGGGGTCATCCAACGGCCGGACAGCCATGGGAACGATCCCTGTCCGCCAAGGGACAGGAAATAATTGTCAGCAACAGGCCAGCGGGGCCTTACAGCCCCGCTGTGCTTCCTTATTATTTAGACCGGAGGAATTGCACATGCCAAATCATACGATATTCAATGAGCGTCCGGAATCTCAGGACAGGGCTCTAAAAGAATTGCAGGCGATGGGATATCAGTATATCCCTCGTGCAGAAGCCGAGCAAAAGCGCGGTCGCCTTTCGCATGTGCTTTTTCCGGATGTCATGCGGGAATTCCTATCATCGCAGTCGTTTTTGTATCGTGGCAAACAAACGCCTTTTCCCGATGATGCCATCGGCGACGCGATTCGTGAGCTTGATGTTCAGCTTGACCGAGGGTTAATGTTTGCCAGTAAGGTAATCTATGATCGGCTAATATACGGAAAAAGCTGCGACGTTCATCTTTACGATGGCAATATGCAGTCCTTTGATATTTCTTATATTGACTGGGAGCATCCAGAAAAAAACATCTGGCAGATTACAGATGAGTTCTCTGTGGAGCGCACCAATGGGAAATATGCTCGCCCGGATATTGTTTTGTTCGTGAACGGCATTCCTTTTGTCGTGATTGAATGCAAAAAATCCAGTGTAGACGTGGAAGAAGGAGTCAAGCAGAACGTCCGCAATTGGAAGCCGGACTACATTCCTCAACTTTTCAAGTTTACGCAGCTTGTATTAGCGATGAATCCGGAAGCAGTAAAGTATGGCACAGCGGGAACACCGCAGGAGTTTTACTGCAAGTGGCACGAAGAAAACATACAGTGGCAGGAGGATTCCGCCAAACGCTATGTTGATGATGGACATATTACCGAGCAAGATAAAGTTATTGTATCTATGCTTTCCAAACAGCGGTTGCTAAACCTTGTGCGGTTCTTTATTCTATATGACAGCGGAGTAAAGAAAATTGCCCGTTATCAACAGTTTTTCGGTGTGGAAAACACGATGCGCAGAATCCATGGTGAAGATGGATGCATGAATAAGGGTGGTGTTATTTGGCACACCCAGGGCAGCGGAAAATCTCTTACCATGGTTATGCTGGTAAAAAGGATCATTGCAGATAATAGAATCGCAACTCCTCGGTTTGTTCTGGTCTGCGATCGTCTGAACCTGATTAAACAATTAAGAGACAACTTCGTTCACACTGGTATGGATCCAGCAGAAGCAACCACAGGCCGCGGGTTGGTAAGCCTTCTGAAGGATCAAGGGAATACCATTATCGCTACTACTATCAATAAGTTTGAGGCCGCGGCCAAATCTCGTACGAAAATTACAGATGAGAATATTTTCCTGCTGATTGATGAGAGCCATCGTTCACATACCGGCGAATTCCATAATATGATGAATGATGTGCTGCCAAATGCGTTCAAAATTGGGTTTACAGGCACGCCGCTTCTCCGAAAAGACAAGACCAATACTTATCTAAAATTTGGCCAGCGAATTGGTAATTCCTATCGTTTTGAAGATGGAATACGAGATGGGGTCATTGTTCCTTTGGTATACGATGGCCGTATAATCCCGCAGGAAGTCAGCAGTGATCGAATTGATGATTATTTGAAAAACATACTTGATCCGTTAACCGAGCCACAAAAAGAGGATATGCGACGGAAATGGAGCACCTTCATGAAGCTTGCACAGACGGATCAGCGCCTGTCCATGATTGCCTTTGACATCCACGAACACTTCCTCAGCTATTGCCGGCCACGTGGCTTCAAGGCAATGGCCGCGGTTTCCACGCGTGCCATAGCTGTGAAGCTGGAGCGGGCTATCAATGGAATCGGCGGTGTTCATGCGGCAGCGTTGATCTGTGATGAGTCTGTCTCGTCCGAAGGTGACGAAGGAGATGTAACCAATAAAGATAAAGCCATTATCCGCGATTTCTTCAAGACCGAAGTTGAGCCTCGCTTCGGAAGCAAATATGACGACTACGAAGAGTATGTAAAGAACAACATTATTGGCGGCGAAGATATTGATATTGTTATCGTGCAAAGCATGCTATTGACCGGCTTCGATGCACCATCGCTCGGTGTACTTTATATTGATAAGCCCATGAAGGATCATACACTTCTTCAGGCTATTGCCCGCGTAAACCGTATTGCTCAGGGGAAAGACTTCGGCTTGATTGTAGACTATTGGGGCTTGTTCGGAAAGTTTAACAGCGCTCTGGAAATGTACAGCGATGACCAATCTGGCTTTTCTGGCTTCGATCCGACTGATATTGTTGGAGCTCTTGACACTGCCGCGGAAGGAAAAGAGAAGCTGAAGCTTGCGCATGCCTCGCTTTGGAGTTTCTTCGGTGAGACAGCTATTGACCAAAGCAACCCGCGTGCCTGGGTTTCCTTCTTTGACAAGGAAGACCCTGAAGAAAGCGAAAAGCTGAGGAAAGAGTTTTATGAAAGACTTGCTGCATTTTCAAAGATGATGAGTCTTGCAGTAGCAGACTATTCGCTTTATCAGAGCATTGGATTTGAGAAAATGCAGAAGTATAAAGATGATCTTCTCTTCTTCCAAAAGTTGCGTTCAGCATTGATGATGGTTTTTGCAGAGAAGGTTGATTTCAGCAAATATGAAGATGGAATTAGAAACCTGTTGAATACCTTTGTGACATCCGAACCAGTTGAGATCGTTGTGAATCCAGTTGCTCTGCATGACAAGGAGGCTATGGATAAGCAGCTTGAAGAAGTGGAAGGGCAAAAAGCGAAAGCTGCCTACATACATACACGAATTGTCTCAGAACTAGAATCTCGCAGATATGAGGATCCTCTTCTATACAAACGTTTTTCCGAGCGGATACGAGAAACTATCAAAGCTTATCGCCAATCTCGTGACGATAATTCCTATTTGGAAAGCATGAGAAAAATGGCCGAGGATTTACGACAAGGTTTCACTGGACACTCATATCCTTCTGCCATTATGAATGATAGCGATGCAAAAGCGTTTTATGGCGCTTTCAGCGATGTTCTCAAGCAGCAGGGCGAAGAGACTCTTGATTACGAAGAAGGCCTTGGGACCCTGGCATTAAATATCAAGGAAGCTATTCAGTCCCTCGCTCGTGTAGACTGGAGGACAAGTATCCCCATTCACAAAAAGATGAACCAGGCTGTTGAAGACTTGCTATGGGATTTTTGTGATGAGTTTGGAGTTGATTTGCCGGTGGAGAAAATGGACTTGATGATTGAAAGTATCATCAAGACAGCGATGAGTAGGTATTGATATGGAAATAAATATTAATATAAAGGGAAATACATATCTAGTCAAGGTGTCGTTAAAAAAGATGAAGCAAGTTAGACTCAAAGTATTTCCATCTGGTGAAATTCGTTTATCCGCTCCGCTGGATACCCCAAGAGAATGGATAGAAAAATACTTGTCTGATAAAACCTCATGGATAAACGAAAAACTTGATATGTTTATCCAAACAAAGGCAATTGAAAAAGAGGAACATTTTTCTTCGGGAACATCAACACGAATTCTTGGTCGGCAAATGACAGTTGAGGTAACACCGTCAAACAAAAAACAAATAGTGATTGAAGATGGAACTCTTAAAATTTTGACATTTGAAAATGAACAGTATAGAATAGACAATCAAGTGAATAACTGGTGGCAACAATCATCACGATGCTATTATCAACAGGTCGTAGAAAAACTATATCCAATTATTGGTAAACATGGAATTGAAAAGCCAAAGGTATGCGTGAAAAAAATGAATACATTATGGGGAAGCTGCAGCCGTAAAAAAGTTACGATAAATCTAAATTTCTATTTATACAAAGCAAGTGCTCCTTGTATAGAATATGTTATTTTTACACGAACTGATACACTTTTTGTACCCGTATCACAACAATGACTTCTACGACTTTTTAACCGTACATATGCCAGATTGGCAAGAGCGCAAAAAGCAACTTGATTATGAGTTTGTTTTGGGGGTTTAGTTATAATAAATCCTCAAATATGTTTGAACTGAATCTTTGCCATTAGTTCAACAAAAGATAATTGAAAGGAGCTGAGTAAAACATGAGCGAAATTGTAGAATACAAGGGGTTTTCTGCATTGTTATCTATAGGTTTTCAAGCATATAAGAGTTTTTCAGGAAATGACTTTATTGAAATTCCTTTGCACTCTAATCTGACACTGATTATTGGCAGGAATAATAGTGGAAAATCAAGCTTGATTGATGTGATTGGAGCGGCAATAAACCCAGAAAAAAGACGAAGTGGCATTTCTGGACTGAAGTACGGTTTCTATCTGGATTCGTTTCATTTAGAAAGGGGCTTTTCAAAGGGAACCTCAGGAAGCCATCTAAACAATTACAGCTCCGATTATGCATTCGCTGAGCAGTTTATTAATCAAGTTTTTATGTCACTTGGGATGAAAGTAAATTTGTCCCCGAATCCGATCAAAAACAAATTTTTCTTTCTTGGAATAGAAATCATACTCAAAAACTATCTAACTGGGATAATGTTGCATATTCATATAATAAGGAATTATCCTCTGTTTGTTTGCGCAGAGTTAATGCCGAACGTGATATTGTTCCAGAAGAAGAAAGCGATGATGAAGTAGTATCTGTTAATGGAAATGGTGCGACAAATCTAATAAGGAAATACATAAACAATGACAGATATGACGAAACTATTGTTGAGAGTTTAATGCTTGATGAACTCAACAGTATTATGAAACCAGACTCCTTTTTTTCAAGCATTCGTGTTCAGCAAGTTAATAGTAATAATAATCAGTACAAGTGGGAAGTTTTTCTGGAAGAAAATGGTCATCGCTTCGCGTTATCAAAATCAGGAAGTGGATTGAAAACAATATTATTGATACTAATCAATCTGTATCTAATTCCTCAAACAAAGGACTACAAAAGCAAAGAGATAGTCTACGCTTTTGAAGAAATAGAAAATAATCTTCATCCTGCATTACAAAGGAGAGTGTTTGAGTATTTATATAACTATTCAGTGTCACATAACACGACCATTTTTTTAACAAGTCATTCGCATATTGCAATCAACACCTTTTTTGGGAAAGACAAAGCGCAAATGTATCATATTATAAAGGATATGGGAATTTCTTCTATAAAAAGAATGAATACAGGTTTAGAAATATCCAATTTATTGGATGATTTAGACGTAAAAGCGAGCGATATATTCCAATCAAATGGCATTATATGGGTTGAAGGACCATCTGATCGCATTTATATTCTTCATTGGCTAAGTGTATTAACGGACTTTCAGTATATTGAAGGTCAACACTTTCAATTTATGTATTACGGTGGCAAACTCTTATCTCATTATACTGCGGTGGAGATTGATGAGAAAACAAATAATCTCATCAATATTCTAACTAGTGTTTCCTGCGAATCACCCAAACCATAATAAAGACAACCGTTAGAGCCCAAT
>ERZ842401.6897-NODE-6897-length-11890-cov-4.729616_pt1 | contig 11890 bp, 10 predicted proteins | sample MGYA00521270_ERZ842401 | MGnify/ENA primary metagenome ERZ842401 (study PRJEB31892, sample SAMEA3878208) | bioreactor metagenome | biome: Moose rumen | place: Sweden | collected 2011-10 | study: EMG produced TPA metagenomics assembly of the PRJEB12797 data set... | reverse complement strand
CCAGCAGTGTCTGCATCTCCATCTCGTCGTGGTGGGCACCGATGGCATTGCAGATGTCGGGCTTCTCCTTGTACATCTCAGCAATCTTGGCACCATAGAGTGCATGGGGCATCTCGCTCTCCTCGTCGGGAACTTTACCGATGTCGTGCAATAATCCGGCACGCTTGGCCTTCTTAGGATTCAACCCCAGCTCGGCAGCCATCACGGCGCATAGGTTGGCGGTTTCACGAGCATGCTGCAGCAAGTTCTGCCCATAGCTGGAACGGTATTTCATCTTGCCGATGATACGGATGAGCTCGGGATGCAGGCCGTGGATACCCAGGTCGATGGTGGTGCGCTTGCCCGTCTCGATGATCTCGTTGTCGAGCTGCTTCTTCACCTTGTTGACCACCTCCTCAATACGGGCAGGGTGGATGCGGCCATCGGCCACCAGCTGGTGCAGGGCCAGGCGGCAAGTCTCGCGGCGCACAGGGTCGAAGCCGCTGATGACGATGGCCTCGGGAGTATCGTCGACCACGATTTCTACGCCACAGGCAGCCTCCAAGGCACGGATATTACGTCCTTCACGGCCAATGATGCGGCCCTTCACCTCGTCATTATCTATATGGAACACTGAAACACTATTCTCCACAGCCGTCTCGGTGGCTACTCGCTGGATGGTCTGAATGACGATTTTCTTGGCCTGGGCATTCGCATTCAGCTTTGCCTCATCCATAATCTCGTTAATATAGCTTGCGGCGGCCGTCTTGGCTTCATCTTTAAGACTTTCCACCAAACGGTTGCGGGCTTCCTCAGCACTAAGGCCGGAAAGCTCTTCCAGCTTCTCCCGCTCCTTCTGCTGCATCTTGTCCAGCTCTTCCTGCTTCAGCGCCATGGCCTTCTTCTCGTTCTCGATGCGCTGCTGCTGGTTGTCAAGGTCGTTCTTACGGCGGCCCAACTCTTCCTGACGCTGATTCAACGACATTTCACGCTGCTTCAGCTTGTTCTCACTTTGCTGGATATGCTGGTTGCGCTGCTGTACCTCTTTCTCCAGCTCGCTCTTCTTATTGAGGAATTTCTCTTTTACCTCAAGCAGCTTCTTCTCCTTAATGACGTCGGCTTCTTTGTTGGCCGCATCTATCATTTCGTTGTATTTTCCTTTGATAACTTTGAGGAACACAAAGTATCCGCAGGCAACACCAAGGATAAGTGCTGCCGCAGCAATAATAATAGTTAGTATTGGACTCATAAAATAATATATAATGTGTTAATATTCTCTCACATGCAAAATGCCGCAATGCTTCCAGCTACTTTAGAGCTTCCTCGATTTCAGAAGTCAGCTGTCGGAGAATATTATCGTATGGGGTCGTGTCATTCTTGCCCAGCTCTTTCTCATACCGCAAGGCTATCTCGATGAGGGTCATCAGCCCAATGGTATGATCACTTTTGCGCCCTTTGTAGACCTGAGCATAGGCCCCATAGCGCTCGGTGATGAGCTTGGCGGCAGCACGATAGTACACCTCATCCTCGCGGTTGTGGAGCACCATTGCAATGTCTTCATCGTAGACGTGCAACCGTATATTGAGTTTCTCTTTACTTTCTTCTGCCATCTTCTCTACTCTCTTCTGAACCGTCGGCCATTCCCTTACTTCTCGTCGCTCAGCATGGCAATGCATTTGTTGACGCTGCGTATCAGGCCAGCCAGCCGTTCCTTGGCACCATCAAGGTCGCCATCGGATATTTCCAGCATTCGAGCCATCTTCAATGACTCATAGTCACGCTCCTGCTGAGCCAGTTTTGCCTTGAGCTGAGCTATCTGCTGCTCACTTTCATCCACCAGCGCATACAGTTCCTGATTCTCCTGCTTCAGTTCCTTGAAACGGAGTATCATCTGTCTGACACGTGTCTGGAAGGTGGCTAAATCTTTCTCGCTCTGAGTCATGACCATGTTTTTATCCTACAAAGGTAGACAAAAAACGTGTAATGGTCGTCCTTTGCGCAATTTATTTAATATTTATTAATCATTCGCCTGCCGTTTTGGGCCGTTTTTCCTTCTTTGCCAGCATGACAACGCGGTAAACAAAATCTGTGGACCACTTCTCTGAGAAGTTCAAACGCTTGTTATATTCACGCACTGCAACGACAGTCTTGATAACACCGGCATCCTTGTAATCGTTCTTGGTGTAAATCTCATGCACCGTCTTCTCCGTCATGCTGTATAAGGCCTTCTTAAAGATGCTAGGCATGCGCAACTTAAACTTCATCAGGTTGCCCGTAAGCATCATCAGGTCTTGCACAAAGGCCTGGAACTGTAGCATATACGTCTGCACATCCTGTATTTTCTTACAACGGCGATTAATGCTTTGGTCAATCTCCTTGAAGAACTGGTCGTCCATCTGGTACATGTCTTTCAGCATCTTTTTGCAGCGAGCCTTCTCACCCAGTCCCAGTTTTCCTCCCTGCGTAGGCACTTTCAGCGTGACCTTAAAGGTACGCAAATCAGGTAGTGCAGCCAAATTCGTAATGTGCAAGTCGGCTGCCATCACAGCCTGAAAATATACGCGGATAAGGGTCATGAAGTCTTCCATTCCGCCTATCTTCATTTCATTATCAGCCGTGTTACGGCCAAAGATTTTTCCTAATATTCCCATAGTCTTTCTGTAATTCGCGTGCAAAGGTACGAAAAAGTTAGCACTTTAGCGCGAACAGGGCATAGTTTTCCATGCAAAGAAAAATATAAAAAAAGTTAAGCTCGATATTTAACTTCTACAAGCCGATGTCTAACTCCCAACTTTTTCGTACCTTTGCACCTTAAATTAAAAGAATAAAGAAACATATATAGAAATGAGAAAGCTTTTTATTTGTTTTGTGCTGGTACTGTGCTGTGCCCTTGATGTCCGGGCACAGGGCATGAGCGACCAGCAGGTATTATCGTTTATAGCCAGCCAAGCCAAGGCAGGCAAGAGTGAAACCCAGATTGTGACTTCACTCATTCAGCGTGGAGTGCAGATTGAACAGATACGACGTCTCCGCAACCAGTACGACAAACAGATTTCCAACCATGGCGTTTCAGCCGTTGCTGATGGAGCCGTGAGCATGGCTGCTGAGCGTATGGAGGGAAACAGCGACGGCACCACCTCGCAGGAGTTGACGACAGCCAAGCGAGGCACGACGGGTGAGGTGTACACAAATGCGCGCGAAGACGTAGCCGAGGCAGAGCACGAAGTTAAGGCCACACAGGGCACGGCCCCCGATGCACAGGGAAAGCGAGTCTTCGGCCGTGACATCTTCAGCCAGGCAAACCCCAACTTCCAGCCGAATGCCAACATGCCCATTCCCGACACCTACACGCTGGGGCCTGGCGATCAAGTTGTGGTCGACATCTACGGAGCATCACAGGAGACGCTGGTACATACCATCTCACCGGAGGGAACAATAACGGTGGAAGGCTACGGTCCTATCTATCTAAGCGGACTCACCGTGGCTGGGGCACAGAGCAAGCTGCGCTCCACCATTGGCTCACGCTATCAGACCAGCGACCTCAGGGTAAAGGTGGGGAACACGCGGACTATCCAAGTAAACCTCATGGGAGAGGTCCGCGCACCGGGCACCTACCATCTCTCGGCATTCGCCAATGTGTTCTATGCCCTTTATAGGGCCGGAGGAACCAACTCACTCGGAACACTAAGAAACATTGAGGTCTACCGCAACGGAAAACTCATCACCGTCGTCGACCTTTATAAGTTCATCCTCGATGGCAGGCTGGCCGGCAACATCACGCTGCAGGATAACGACCTCATCAAGGTGCCGACTTACGAGTGCCTGGTGGGAGTGACGGGCAACGTCAAGCGCCCCATGTTCTACGAGATGCGCAAGGACGAAACAGTGGCCACGCTCATCAGCTATGCCGGAGGATTCCTGGGCGATGCCCACAAGTCGTCAGTGCGCCTGGTGCGCCAGACTGGCGAGCGCTACCAGGTCTACAACGTTAGTGAGTTTGAGATGACTACCTTCAAGGTTGACGACGGGGATGCCATCAGCGTAGACGGCATGATTAACCGCTTCGAGAACATGGTTGAGGTGAAAGGTGCCGTGTTCCGCCCCGGCCAGTTCCACCTGGGAGCAGAAGTGAACAGTGTGAAAACCCTTATTGAAGCGGCCGACGGACTGACGGAGGACGCCTATACCAGCCATGCTGTGGTGCATCGTCTGAAAGAAGATCGCACGCTGATTGTAATGCCTGTGAACGTCAAGGGAATTATGGAGGGCACGGTGCCCGACTTCCCCCTGCAGAATGAAGACGTGGTGTTCATACCCACTGAAAAAGAGCTACGCATGGAGCGCACCTTCACCATCTCGGGTGCCGTTATGAGCCCCGGCCCCTATGAATATGCTGACAACACCACTATCGAAGACCTCATTGTGATGGCTGGAGGCCTGCGCGACGAGGCATCGCTGATGCGAGTAGAGGTGAGCCGCGTACTGCGCGACCCCATGGCAACAAAGAAGGTTGACCGCTATGCAGAGAAGTTCCATTTCGACCTGAAGAACGGACTGGTCATCGACAACGAGCGCAAATTCCTGTTGCAGCCCTATGACCATGTGACCATCTACAGAAGTCCCGTCTATAATCAGGCTAAGCTTGTGACGGTGAACGGTGAAGTGAACTGGGAAGGCAACGTGGCCATGGAGAAGAAGGACACCCGCCTGAGCGACATCATCGACATGGTGGGCGGACTGACAGAACATGCCTACTTGAAGGGTGCCACGCTGGTGAGGCGCATGAGCGACGAAGAGCGCGTGCGTCGTCGTGCCACACTGGAGGCCGTACGCCAAATCCTCACCGAACGCGGTGACTCCGTGACATACTCGAAACTGGACCTTGACAACTACTATCCGATTTACATCGACATGGAGCGGGCCGTGAAAGACCCCAACTCGGAAGCCAACATACTGGTGCGCGAGGGCGACCGCATCTTCATTCCCGAATACGACCCCATAGTGCGTGTATCCGGCGACGTGATGTTCCCCAACACCCTGTTCTATGAAGAAGGCAAGGGCTACAAATACTACATTAATGAGGCCGGAGGTTTCGGCCACCGCGTGAAGAAGTCAAAGACTTTCATCGTCTATCAGAACGGACGCGCCGCCCTGACGAAGAAGGGAGCCAAGCCTGAGCCGGGCTGCGAGATTGTGGTGGTCAGTAAGAAGCGCAAGCAACCGTGGAACATCTCACAGGTGGCGGGATCCCTCAGCGGCCTGACGAGCATCGCCTCCTTGGTGACGGCTATCACCTATTTGTTGAAGAATTAAGAAAACAGAAGAACTATGTCAGAAGAAAACAAGTATATCGTGGAAGAGGAGGAGAGCTCCATCGACTTCAAGAGACTGTGGAATGACCTGCTGAAGCACAAGAAGCTCTTTTTCAAGGTGCTACCCATCACCTTCGTGGTGGCGGCCATCTATGGCTTGAGCCTTCCAAACTACTATAATTGCACCGTGAAGCTGTCGCCGGAGATGTCGGTCAACTCGGGAAGGTCAAACAGCCTGGCAGCACTGGCCAGCAGTTTTGGCGTAACCACCGCGAAAATCGGAACGGAAGCGCTTTTCCCAACGCTCTATCCCGACCTGATAAACTCCACCGACTTCAAGACCAGTCTTTTCCCGATGATGGTAACACTGGAGCCGAAGGAAGAGGGCGACAGCGTGCGCCACATGACCTACTATGACTACCTGATGAACGAGCAGAAGGCTCCTTGGTGGAGCATGCTCATCGGGGGAGCAAAGAAGTTCGTCTTCAGCTTGTTCAAAAGTGTGAAGCCTGCCGTAGAGAAGCCCTTCGACCCGTTCCGTCTCACAAAGGAAGAGGCAACGATAGTGAAAGCACTCAACCAACTGGTGGTGTGCGATGTCGACAACAAGACCATGGTCATCACCATTAACGTGACCGACCAGGATCCGCTGATATGTGCCACCATTGCCGACTCGGTGAAGACACGCCTGCAGAAGTTCATCACCGACTACCGCACGAGTAAAGTGCGTGTAGACCTGGAGTACAACAAGAAGATATACGCCGAGACCAAGGAGCGCTACGAGAAGGCACGCCAAGCCTATTCGGAATATATGGATGCCAACCACGGTGTCATCCTCTACACCGTGCGACAGAGGCAGACCGACTTGGAGAACGAGATGCAGTTGCAGTACAATGCCTACACGCAAGTAGCCGCAGCACTGGTGGCTGCCGAAGCAAAGGTGCAGGAAGAAACTCCCGCCTTCACCACCCTGCAGAGTGCCACGGTGCCTGTCATCAAGGCCGGTCCCAGCCGTGCTAAGATATGCCTTATATGGCTATTCCTAGCCTTCATAGGCACGTGCGTATACATCCTGTATAAGGAAGGCGACCTGTATCCGCTGCCGCATGTAGGCGACAACGAAAAAGAAGAGAAAGATAAGGAATAAGAAAAGACAACACCCTACAACATGAAAGGAATAGTCCTGGCCGGAGGCAGCGGAACGCGCCTCTATCCTATCACCAAAGGTATCAGTAAGCAACTGATTCCTATTTTCGACAAGCCGATGATCTATTATCCTATATCGGCACTCATGCTGGCTGGCATTAGGGAAATTCTTATTATTTCAACGCCACATGATTTACCGGGATTCCGTCGCCTGCTTGGTGACGGCAGTGAATTGGGGGTACACTTTGAATACGCAGAGCAGCCCTCGCCCGACGGACTTGCCCAAGCATTCATCATCGGAGAAAAATTCATCGGAGACGACTGCGCTTGTCTAGTACTGGGCGACAACATTTTCTACGGTTCTGGTTTCAGCGGTATGCTGCGCCAAAGCGTAGAAAACGCTGAAAAGAATGGGTTAGCAACTGTTTTCGGCTACTATGTCAACGATCCTGAGCGCTACGGCGTGGCAGAATTTGATACTAGCGGCAACTGCCTGAGCATTGAAGAGAAGCCAGAACATCCTAAATCGAACTATGCAGTAGTAGGACTGTACTTCTACCCAAACAGTGTCGTTGAAATAGCCAAGAGCATCAAGCCAAGTGCACGCGGTGAGCTGGAAATAACAACGGTGAATCAGGAATATCTGGCCCAGAAGAAGCTAAAAGTACAGACACTACAGCGTGGTTTTGCCTGGCTGGACACAGGCACTCACGATTCGCTGGCTGAAGCTTCCACATTCATCGAAGTGATTGAAAAACGCCAAGGATTGAAAGTTGCCTGCCTGGAAGAGATTGCTTACAAACGTGGATGGATTAACAAAGAGCAATTGACAGAGCTGGCAAAGCCCATGCTGAAAAACGACTATGGCCAGTACTTAATGCAACTGACAGAAAACAAATAACACATTATTATATATTGTAACAATGAAAAAGATTCTTCTATTTTTTCTTCTGACATTGTGCGCAACGACAACAACTCTTGCACAGACACTTTCAGATTCTGAAGTTATCAAAATAGCTGAAAAAGAAAGAAAGAAGGGCACATCGGACGAGAAAATAGGTGCTTTGCTGATTAAGAGAGGTGCTACGGTGGCACAGATACGCCGCATACGAGAGGAATACAGTAAACAAACTTCCTCTACAGGTGTTGGCAGTACTACTGACAATGCCATTTCAATAAATGAGAACCGAACACGAGTAAACAACGGCGAGACCAGTGGGGCTGCAGTGGAATCGACAGAAGTGGTTGGTGTAGAAGAGGATGGAGCGATTGAAATATCAGAAACGAAAGAAATGCTGAAGCGGAAGGTCTTTGGTCGTGACATTTTCAATCAGCAGAGATTGACCTTCGAGCCTCCGATGAACATAGCTACTCCTCAAAACTACGTACTTGGCCCTGGTGACAAGCTAGTTATAGATGTTTATGGTGCTACTCAGGAGAGCCTGACGCTGACCATTAGCCCTGATGGCTTTATTACTGTTCCCGATTTTGGCCCGGTTCAAGTAAGTGGTCTGACAGTTGCAGCAGCGCAGAACCGCATCCGAAGCTCTTTGGGTGAATACTATTCTAGTTCAAATATCAAAACCACCTTGGGCCAGACACGTACTATCCTAGTAAACGTTATGGGCGAGGTAAAGGCCCCTGGTACATATACGCTAAGTGCTTTTGCCACTGTTTTCCATGCGCTCTATAGGGCTGGCGGTATTGGCGAACTAGGAACCTTGCGCAACATTGAGGTGTACCGCCAAGGAAAACTGATTTCTGTTGTCGACATCTATGAGTTCATACTCCATGGACGTCTAGCTGGTAACGTACGTCTGGAAGATAATGATGTCATTCAGGTTGGTGCCTACGACTGCATCGTTGATATAGACGGACATGTCAAACGCCCTATGGCATACGAAATGCGGAGTGATGAAACGATTGCCACTCTTTTAAGCTATTGCGGAGGCTTCACGGGTGATGCCTATAATAAGGCTGTACGTCTGCTTCGATCTAACGGAAGAATGAGAAGCGTCTACAATATCGAGGAATTTGAAATGGCCAGCTTCAAAATCGCTGATGGCGATGCTATTACAGTAGATGGTATCTATGACCGCTACGAAAACATGGTCGAAGTGAAAGGAGCCGTCTTCCGTCAAGGCATGTATCAGCTGGGCGACAAGATAAACTCTGTACGCACTCTTATTGAGAAAGCTGACGGACTGACTGAAGAAGCCATGACTACCCGTGCTGTTATTCGCCGTATGACTCCAAAGCGTACGCAAGAAGTGTTGGCTATCGACCTGCAGGCTATTCTTGACGGGACACAGCCTGACGTTCCCCTCAAGAATGAAGATATTCTTTTCATTCCCACTATGACAGAGCACCTGAACGTGCGTACACTGACTGTGGAAGGTGAGGTAATATTCCCTGGCGTTTATGAATATGCTGACAACACCAGCATTGAAGACCTGATTGTTCTGGCTGGCGGACTGACAGATGCTGCAGCTACAGTAAATATCGATGTTTCTCGCCGTATCACTGATCCTAAAGCGACAGAATCGGGTATGGAATTAGCAAAAACATTCAGATTCTCTCTGAAAGACAACTTTATTATTGGTGAGAATGGCGAGGACAAAGAATTCATACTGGAACCATACGATGTGGTACAGGTACGCCGCAGTCCGGTCTACCATACTCCCTACACAGCCCGAATTGAAGGAGAAGTGGCCTTCCAAGGCAGCTATACTCTAGAGAAAAAGAACGAACGATTAAGTGATCTTGTAAAGAACGCAGGTGGATTAATGCCAGGTGCCTACATTCGTGGTGCTCGTCTGGAACGAAGGATGTCGAAAGAAGAACGTGCTCGCATGGAAACCGTACTACAGACTGCTCGAATGAGTACAGAAACCAACCAAAAAGACTCCATTAATTTAGAGAAGCTTGCCGAACAAGATACATACCCCGTTGGTATTCATTTGGATGAAGCACTAGAAAATCCCGGCGGAGAACAGGATATTGAATTAATGGATGGTGACCGTCTCGTCATTCCGCGTTATAATCGCACAGTGCGCATCAGTGGAAATGTGCGTACGCCGAACACTGTAGCCCTGACAAAAGATAAGAATTATAAACACTACATTGAACAGGCCGGTGGTTATGGCGAACGAGCAAAGAAACGCGACACCTATATTGTATACCAAAATGGTACTATAGCCAAAGCCCGGAAAGGCAAGATTGAGCCAGGTTGTGAAATTATAGTTCCTTCCAAAGCACCACGTAATGATGCTAGCATTAACCGATGGCTAGGTATCGGCACGAGTTTCGCCTCGCTTGCAACCATGTTTGCCTCAATTGCAAATCTCATCAAATAATCCATAAGTATGATGAATACAGAACAAGAACAAACTGTTGCTGCAACTTCTCCTAAAGCGAAAAAGGAGAAAATAGGCTTCGGAAAACTATGGCGGGACATTAAGAAGTATAAGCGTCTCTACTGCATTGTCCTTCCTGTCACATTCATACTGGCTGCTATTATTTCCCTAAGCATTCCCAACTATTACAAATGTACAGTAGTATTGGCACCAGAATTGTCTAATGCAGCCAGAAAGAGCGCCCTGTCCAGCCTGGCCAGCAGTCTTGGTATGAATTTAGCTACGAACAACACCACTGGCGATGCCATCATGCCAAATCTCTATCCAAAACTGATGAATAGCGTTACCTTTGGGACTTCTCTTTTCCCTATAAAAGTTCACCGAAAGGGAGAAGACAAGGAAATGACATATTATGACTATCTTCTCAATGAGCAGAAGATTCCGTGGTGGACACAAGCAAAAGAAGTCATCTTTTCAGCAATAAGCTCACTACTTTCCTCTGAAGAAGAAACTGAAGAGCCAAAAGAAGTAAATACTTTCCAGCTAACAAAAGAGCAAACGCTCATTGTCCAGGCAATCGGGAAAAATGTTATATGCAATGTAGATAAAAAAACATTCGTCGTCACTATTGACGTTACTGACCAGGATCCTCTTATTGCAGCAGTTATAGCAGATACCGTACAAAACAGATTGCAGGAATTCATCACTGCCTATCGTACCAGCAAGGCACGCAAAGACCAGGAGTATTACCAGAAGCTTTTTGAGCAATCAAAGGAACGCTACGAAGAGGCTCTTCGGACTTACGCGTCTTTCAGCGACGCCAACCAAAAGGTGTTTTTGCAGAGTATACGCAGCCGACAGGCAAAACTGGAAAATGAGCTGCAGTTGGAGCTGCGTAGCTATGAGCAATATGCAGCTCAGCTACAGACAGCTACAGACAAAGTACAAGAAGATACGCCCGCTTTCACAACACTACAGCCTGCCACTGTTCCTGTCTTGAAAGCGGGTCCCAGCCGTGCAAAGATCTGTTTGCTCTTCCTATTCCTGGCATTCATAGGCACCACTGCTTACGTATTCCATAAAGAAGGTGACCTGATACCTCTTATCTTCGGATCATGATGACGACGAAGAATGATAGGAGAGGGCAATAGGCTCATAGCTCATACAAGAAGGGCTGCGCAAGTCAGATTGCGCAGCCCTTCTTTCGTTTTCTCTTTCAGATTCACTTACTTCACCTTCTCCACTATAGCCTTGAAGGCTTCGGGATTATTGAGGGCGAGGTCAGCAAGCACCTTACGGTTAATCTCAATACCAGCCTTTGCCAAAGCACCCATCAGCTTTGAATAGCTGATGCCTTCCATGCGGGCTGCAGCGTTGATACGCTGAATCCAAAGTGCACGGAAATTGCGCTTCTTGGTACGACGGTCACGATAGGCATAGGTCAGACCTTTCTCCCAGGTATTCTTTGCTACTGTCCAAACATTCTTGCGGGCTCCAAAGTAGCCACGGGTGAGCTTCAGAATTCTCTTACGCTTTGCTCTTGATGCAACGTGATTTACTGATCTTGGCATAGTTTTCTTACGTTTTTAATGTTCGACAATAGGTTTGATTAGCGGAGACACAACAGGTCGCGTACCTGCTTCATGTTGGTCTTGTCTACAATCTCATAGCCCACCAAGTTACGCTTTTGCTTCTTGGTTTTCTTTGTCAGAATGTGGCTGTGGTAAGCGTGATGTCTCTTAACCTTACCTGTTCCGGTAAATGAGAATCTCTTCTTAGCACCGGAGTTTGTCTTTACTTTTGGCATTTTTTTATTAATTTAAATTGTTATTATTAAGTGATGGCAACGCATATACCGGGCGTTACGCATCTGTTTCTTCTGTCAATTTCTTTAGTGCATCTGCACTAATCTTTGCATTAGCAAGCAGTCCCCCGTTGGCAGGTGTCTCTATATCTACTTCTGCATCCTTAACCGTTTGCTGCTTTATTTCTTTTTGCTCTGCCTCTATGGCCTCTCTATCACGAGCCTGCTGACTCTTCTTTGCCACGCCAGCTTTTTTAGGAGCCAAATAGAGGAACATTTTCTTTCCCTCCAAT
>ERZ842401.6895-NODE-6895-length-11891-cov-47.144474_pt1 | contig 11891 bp, 6 predicted proteins | sample MGYA00521270_ERZ842401 | MGnify/ENA primary metagenome ERZ842401 (study PRJEB31892, sample SAMEA3878208) | bioreactor metagenome | biome: Moose rumen | place: Sweden | collected 2011-10 | study: EMG produced TPA metagenomics assembly of the PRJEB12797 data set... | reverse complement strand
CTGTTTATAACCCATAAGACTACTAATTCTATTTATGCAAAACAAATCTTCATTTACACAATTGTTAGTAATGCTCTTCGCTCTGCTGCCCCTCACGGCAGCAGCGCAGAGCGTGACGCTGGCAGATTGGAACATGGAACAGAGCGAGGACATCGCCGTGACATGGTTCGCACAGGGAGTACCCCAGATTGCTCCCGACGAGTGTGTTGGCGACAAAGCCAACTATGTATTAACCGGTTGGTCGGAAGGCCGCTACTGGCAACTCTGCACAGGCTACCAAAACAAGGTACTGCGCATTGAGAACGCCACCGAGAATGCCATCACCGACTACACCAACGCCTCGCAGCATAACGTCTATTACGAGGTGCAGTTCCCCACAACGGGCTATAAGAACATCACGGTTGACTTTGCCTGTGCATACGGTGCTAATGCCGAGGCATCATTGGAGGCTGTCGTAAGTACCGACGGCGGACAGACCTGGTTTGATGCCGGGGCCTATACCACGGCAGCTACTTGGTGGACGTACAACAAGAATACTGTGCAGCTTTCAGCTAACAATAAGGACAAGGTCATCCTGCGACTCATTGCCGGCAACGGCTTCAAGTCGAATTGGAACATGGACTATGTAACGGTTAAGGGTGAGAAAATGGAGGAGGCCAAGCCTGTCGACGAGAAGGACTTCACCCTCTCCTGGCCTTTGGGCAAGGGAACTGACGATGCTACTGCTGCAGAAGTCAAGACCGACGGCCTGTTCAGCGTGGCTGAGTTCGACTACGGCAAGCTGACTGTCTCGACACAGCGTGCTGCCGGAACATCGCAGCAGACGCTCTACAAGCCTTCGAACAACAATGCCGGAGCGGCTAACGACGACGACGTGCTGACTTTCACCATCAAGCCCAAGAAGGGACTGACCTTTACCCCGAAGACGTTCAGCTTTGAAGCCAGCCGTTGGGGAACAGGCGGTGGCAAGTTCGATGTAGTGGCCATTGCTGGCGGAAAAGAAACGACATACGAAACAGCCAAGAATCCCGACCATGGAAATAGCGGCCTGTTCTCTGCTTGTTCCTACGACCTGTCGGCACTGACCGTCGGCAACGACGGCCTGGTACTGAAAATCAAGGTCTACGGTCTGGCTTCCAACAAGGAATATGGCTTTGGCAATGTAGTCGTCACGGGCGACATCACTGGTACGCCCGAGGCTGTACCTACCTACACCATGAGCGTCAAGCTGGGCACCGAGGGTGCTGGTACCGTATCGTGCAATCCCGCAGGTGCAGAATTTGACGAGGGAACCACACTGACCGTTACGGCAACGGAGAATTTCGGCTACCACTTTGCCGGATGGACGGATGCCGACGGTAACATGGTGTCTACCGAGAATCCCTATAGCTTTGAAATCATGGCCAACACCGTGTTGGTGGCTTCCTACACCAAGAACACCGTCTATGCCCTGAACATGAAGTGGACGGGGGGTGCCAACGAGAACCTGTTGCAGTTCCTGCCTGAAGGCAACTATGTGGACGGCGTACACTACTATGAGGAAGGCACGGACGTCAAGGTGACGGCCCTGAACAACCGCATCCTGACCTTTACCAGCTGGGAGGGAGACGCCCAAGGCACCAGTCCGGAATATGAATTCAAGATGGATGCTGACAAGAACGTCACCGCCAACTTCTCGGCCGCAGACTTCATCGTGGGATGGGACCTCTACTACGACAATCCCAAGAGCGAGCGTGCCGCCGACTATAAGGCCGACACCGAGAACGCCGGACTGCTGAGCCTGCGCAATGCCGCCGGCGAGACGACAAGCTGGCTGGCCAACGGTGTGGCTGCCGGCAAGATGAACGGCAAATATGGCATCCGCGTGTGGCGTCCGCTTACGGGCAACTACTATTTTGAGATATCGTTCTCGTCGAAGGGTTACGAAAACCTGAAGCTGTCGGCCTCGGTGGGTGACGACTACAATGCCCACAGCATCATCTTCGCCCAGTACAGCATCGATGGCGGTCAGACGTTCAACACCTTCGGCACCTATAACCTGCCCAACCGTGGCTGGGACTCGCAGGAGTTCGACCTGCCCGCCGATGCTGCCGGCGTTGACCGTCTCTACATCCGCTTCATGCCTGACTACGACTCGCCCATGACAGGTGTCGAGAGTACCAACGACGGAACGGCCATCGCCGACATCTTCGTGCTGGCCGACGCCACCGGTGCTGCCGACGAGGTGGCTACCCTCGTGTCAAGCAACCCTGCCGACGGTGCCACCAGTGTATCGCGCAACGGCAGCGTCATCCTGAACTTCGACAACAAGGTGAAGGCCGGCAGCGGCACGGCCACTCTGAACGGCGAGCAGATAGCACCGGTCATCAGCGGCAAGAGCGCCATCTTCAAGTACAGTGGCCTGGCTTATAACACCACCTATACATTCTCTATGCCCGAGGGCGTACTCGTCAGCCGCAGCGGCAAGGCCGTGGCAGCTACAGAGATAGCGTTCACCACCATGGAGCGCCAGCAGCCCGAAGCCCGCCTCTACGATGCCGTGGTGGCTCAGGACGGCGGTGGCGACTACACCACCCTGCAGGACGCCATCGACAAGGCTCCCGCCGGACGTGCCAAGCCCTGGCTCATCTTCGTGAAAAACGGGCGTTATAACGAGCACATCGACATACCGGCTACAAAGAGCCATCTGCACATCATCGGGCAGGACCGCGACAAGACCGTTGTCTACGACAACCGCCTCTGTGGTGGCGACAATGCCTACAGCGTAGACCCGGGTGCCACAGTCGTGGTGAAGGGCACCGACACCTTCTTCGAGAACATCACCCTTGAGAACAGCTACGGCTACGAGAAGCTGGCCGGTCCGCAGGCCCTGGCACTCAACACCGTGGCCGACCGCGTCTGCATGAACAACGTGGCCCTGCTCTCCTATCAGGACACGTGGATAACCACCTCGACCTCCACCGCCCGCCACTACATCAAGAACTCGCTCATCGAGGGTGCTGTCGACTTCATCTACAACAACGGCAACGTCTATCTGGACGGCGACACGCTGCAAATCAATCGTCCCAGCGGCGGCTACATCGTGGCTCCACGTCACACGGCCGACACCAAGTGGGGCTATGTGTTCCAGAACAACATCATCCGTCCGCGCAAGGGCATCGACGTCACTGACGTATGGCTCGGACGCCCCTGGCACGACCAGCCCAAGACCGTGTTCATCAACACGCAGACCTTCATCAACATTCCTGCCAAGGGCTGGTATAACACCATGGGTGGCCTACCCGCACTCTGGGCAGAATATAACACGGTGGATGCCGACGGTAATCCCGTTGACCTCTCTCAGCGCGAGACATACTATTACTACACCGACCGCGACACCGGCGAGAAGCACGAGGTCTTCAACGTCAAGAACACGCTGACTGCTGAGGAGGCCGCCCAATACACCATCAGAAACGTCTGCGGCGGCGACGACAACTGGCAGCCCGACCTGCTGTGCGAAGCCTGCGACGCCCCTGTCGTCAAGGGTGAGGGCACCCAGCTCACGTGGCAGGCCGTACCCTACGCCATCTGCTATGTCGTCACGAAGAACGGCGAAGTGGCCGGCTTTACGACAGAGACCACGTTCGACGGTTATACCGCTGCTGACCTGTGGCAGGTGCAGGCCGTCAACGAGTTCGGCGGTCTGAGCCAGAAGGCCACAGCCAACGCCTCGACGGGCATCACACGACTGACCTCAGACAGCCTGCATCAGACTGTCATCTACACCATCGACGGCCGCAGCCATGCCTCCATGCAGCGCGGTCTGAACATCGTCCGCATGAGCGACGGCACTGTCCGCAAGGTCATGGTGAAGTAGTTGAGAGTTGAGAGATGAGAGATAAGAGTTCCCGCCTCTGAGGATTAAACGGCCTCAGGGGCGGGAATGATTTTGAAGAGCTTGTCGCTGGGGCGTACCTTCTCAGGGACTTTGATGCTGACACGGGTGCCCTGCTGGGCAGTCTGGATGGCCGACTGGTCGTCGTGGATTTCGTCGACGGTGACATAGAGCGCTCCTGTGGTGGGGCCGGTGATGAGCATCTTGTCGCCTACGGAGAAGGTGTCGGCCTCGACGGTGAACTCGGCCACTCCGAGCTTCGAGAAATACTTGACGCCTTTGCCGATGTACTGTTTGCGCTCAGTGGCATTGGAGCCGTAGTTCTTGTTCCACTCGCCCAACAGCTGTCCCTGGTAGTAGCCGTCCCAGAAGCCGCGGTTGAAGACGGTGGCCAGACGCTGGTCCCACGCATCCTTCTTCGCCTCGGAAAAAGTGCCGTCGAGGACACTCTGAATGGCCTCCCGGTAGCACTGCACGACGGTCAGCACGTATTCGGGCCCGCGGGCGCGACCCTCAATCTTGAAGACACGGACACCGCTCTGCATCATGCGGTCGATGAAGCGGATGGTCTTCAGGTCCTTGGGCGACATGATGTACTTGTTGTCTATCTCCAGTTCGGTGCCTGTCTCGCGGTCGGTAACCAGGTACGAGCGGCGGCAAATCTGCATGCAGGCACCGCGGTTGGCCGACCGCCCCGTGTTGTCGAGACTCATGTAGCACTTGCCGCTGACGGCCATGCACAAGGCACCGTGACAGAACATCTCGATGCGCACCAACTCGCCGCTGGGACCCGTGATGTGCTGCTCCTCTATCTGGCGGTAGATGTCGGCCACCTGCTCCATCCGCAGCTCGCGGGCCAGCACGACAACATCGGCAAACTGGGCATAGAACCGGAGCGCCTCGATATTGCTGATGTTAAGCTGGGTGGACAGGTGTACCTCTACGCCGACCCGACGGCAATACTGCATGACGGCAATGTCGCAGGCAATGACGGCGGTAATCTGCGCCTCCTTGGCAGCATCTACTATCTCGTGCATCGTCGGGATGTCCTCGCCGTAGATGATGGTGTTGACCGTCAGGTACGACTTGACGCCCGCCTCGCGGCAGAGAGCGGCAATGTCGCGCAGGTCGTCGATGGTGAAGTGGTTGGCAGAATGGGAGCGCATGTTGAGCTGCTCCACGCCGAAGTAGACAGAGTCTGCCCCGGCCTTGAGTGCGGCGGCTAAGGAGTCGCGGCTGCCCACGGGGGCCATGATTTCGTAGTCGTTGGACATGTCTTGTTTCGTAAACATGGTGCAAAGGTAATGAAAAAAAACGAAATAACAGCATCCACGTGTAAACGTTTGCGGTCGAAATCGGCGGCTTTGTTTGTTCATTAGGCGAATTTACGCTACCTTTGCACCGGAAAACTAACGCTATAATATCTACAACAATGAGAAAAATGCTATTCACGGCATGCCTTCTGGCAGTGAGCGCCAGCGCCATGGCTGACGACGTGCAGAAGATTAATGCCTCGGAACTGTCGAAGATCACCTTCGACGGCGACAATGTGATACTCCACTACAAGGACGGCTCGACGGCCGACGCCACGTTCGACATGGAGACCATCGTCATCGATTTCAGCTCGGTGCCGCCTACGGCCATCGACGAGCGCACGGCTATTACAGAAAAAGCCGGACTGGAAGGCAAGCAGGTGTTCAACCTGAACGGACAGCTGGTGGGCAGCAGTGCCGCCCGCCTGGCCAAGGGCGTCTATATTGTCGACGGGAAAAAGGTCATTGTGAAGTAGATGAGAGTTTAGAGATGAGAGATAAGAGATAAGAGGCTATGAAGAGACTGACATCTATACTTTCCCTGCTCATGCTACTTCTGGCAGTGGGCAGTGGCGCGAAGGCACAGACCAAGGACTATTCGGCAGCGCAGGACGACACCAAGAACCAGGTGCTGCTGACGCTGAAGGACCGAAGCGTGAAGTACTACAACACAGCCGCGCTGACCGACATCAGCTTCAACGGCAGCAAGGTCACCGTCAACCTGCCGGAAGGCAGCTACACGTATGACGGCAACGTAACAGGCATCTCGTTCGTCAAGGCCACCAATATCGGCGGCGGTGACGAACCCGGCGGCGGTGACGAACCCGGCGGCGAGGGCCAGATAGACAATCCCGAGGGTGCCGTCCAGATTACCGAGGCCCGCGGCTGGCAGGAGTCGGCATACATCAAGTTCGGCCTGATGGAGGGCGCCAAGTCGTACAATGTCTACGTCAAGGGCGGACAGTACAGCGAATATACCAAGATTGACGAGCAGCTGGTGCGCAACTACGGCACCTACGGCCGTGCCGACGCGGTAGGCCTGAGGGCAGGCACCTACAGCATCAAGGTCGTTGCCGTCAATGCCAATGGCGAAGAAGTATCCGGCACGGCCAGCGAGGCCACCGGCATCAACGTCGTCGGCTATGTCCGCGAGGGCTTCGCCTTCAAGGGCCGCGGGGCAGGCGTCGGCGCCTACAACAACGACGGTACGCTGAAGGCCAATGCCGTTGTACTCTATGTGACCAACAGCAACTTCAACACCATCCAGTGCACCATGAACACCGGCGGCAAGACGCTGGAGACACGCACCGGACTGGGTAGCATCATGCAGGCACTGGAGAAGGGCAAGGAGACACGGCCGTTCTGCATCCGCTTCATCGGTGAGATCAAGGTGGGCAGCGTCAACAGCGCACAGCTCATGGGTGCCAAGAGCTGTCTGAACCTGAAAGGCAAGACCTTCGGCGACGAACAGAACGTCACCTACGAGGGTATCGGCGACGATGCCACCATGAACGGCATCGGATTCCGCTTCAACCGCGCCGGCAGCGTAGAGATACGTAACCTCGGCATCATGAACCATGCCGACGACTGCTTCGAGTTTACACAGTGCGTACGCGTCTGGGTGCACAACATGGACCTCTTCTACGGCAACGCCGGCAGCGACAGCGACCAGGCCAAGGGCGACGGAACCATCGACCTGAAGAAGGGCACACGCTACTGCACCTTTGACAACAACCACTTCTGGGACTGCGGCAAGGCATCGCTCTGCGGACTCAGCGGTGAGAGCCCATCCGACTACGCCACCTACCACCACAACTGGTTCGACCACGCCGACAGCCGCATGCCGCGTGTCCGCGTAAAAACCATTCACATCTACAACAACTACTACGACGGTGTCTCGAAGTACGGCGCAGGCTCTACCCAGGGCAGCAGCCTCTTCGTCGAGCGCAACTACTTCCGCAACACCAAGTTCCCCATGATGATTTCGCTGCAGGGCAACGACGTCTATGCAGGCAGCAGCAAGTACGACCCCGCCAACTACGGCACCTTCAGCAAGGAGGCCGGAGGCATGATTAAGGCCTACAACAACGTCATCACGGGCGCAACCACGTCATACTGGCCCTACGGAGCAACCACCATCCTTACCAAAGGACAGATGGTCAGCGCCGAAAGCCTGGGTGTCAACACGCAGGAGCACTTCGACTGCTACGAAGTCAGCAACGCCTCCGACCAGGTGCCCGCCAGCGTGCAGTCGTTCAATGGAGGAAACAGCTACAACAACTTCGACACCGACAGCTCTGTCATGTACAGCTATTCGCCTGATGACCCCGATGACGTGCCCGAAGCCGTCGCCAGCTACTACGGCAGCGGACGTATGAACCACGGCGACTTCAGCTGGACCTTCGACAACGACACCGACGACACCGACTACGGCGTGAACGCCAAACTGAAGAAAGCACTCAACGAATATAAGACCGCCTTGGTAGGACTCTTCGGCGACGTCAACGCAGCCAGCGGAGAGAGCGGCGTCGACGACGGCACCGGCGGACAGACAGGAGATGCTGGCGACACCACCGACGACGGCTCCGACGACAACGATGGCGGCAACGACGACGTGGTACCCGGAGAGGTCATCCATGGAACCATCGAGTGCTATTTCGACGGCAAGAAGCCGTCCAGCACGGCCTTCTCCATCTCTGGCAGCTACTCCGACAGCAAGGGCTCCGTCACCTATGGCGGCAAGACCTACACCGTCTGTCTGAAGATGGAAAGCAAGACCAGCATCTCGTTCACCATCAAAGAACAGATGACGCTGACCATGGTGTTCGACAAAGCCGGAAAGGTGAAGATTAACGGTACGGAATATGAAACCGACTCCAAAGGCATCCTGACGACCGTCCTGAGCGCCGGCTCGTACGAAATCACCAAGAGTTCGTCGTTCAACCTGTACTATATCAAGCTCGTTCCCGGCAGTAACTCGGGCGGCGGCGATGAGCCTGGCGGTGGTGACGAACCCGGAGGCGGTGACGAACCTGGAGGCGACGAACCTGGCGGCGGCGATGAGCCTGGCGGCGGCGACGAACCCGGAGGTGGCGATGTCGTGGAGGGAACAATTATCGTAACGTTCAACGGCAGTCCTTCTGACAACACGTTTACAGTCGGAGGCAACTACGGCGACGGCAAAATCACTTACGACGGGACATATTATAAAAGAGGTGCCAAGTTGGATAGCAAAGGTAGCATCACGTTCACTCCTTCGCAGGACTACCATATGACCCTCATTCTGGCCACTGCCAAGGACGGGCGCGACGTGACACTGAACGGCGTAAAGACAACCGTCGGCGGCACCGAGAACACCGAAGGCAAGTACTACGAAATGGAGCCGATTGCCATCACCAAGGGTACGCAGTACGTCATCACCGAGGGTAGCAAGGAAAGCATCGTGATGATTATCAAGCTGGAACCCGTTGCTCAATGAACTTCAGGAATATTACAATAGGTATTGCCCTGATAGCGTTATTCGTGTGTTGTGCCCGGAGACGGCCGCAACACACGTTTTCTCACGAGCTGCTGCTACCCATGACACCCGTCAAGAACCAGGGAAAGACGCAGCTCTGCTGGGCCTACGCCATGCTGGCCACCATCGAGACCGAGCACATCGTGCGCGGTGACAGCGTCAACCTCTCCGCCGTCTATGTCGGCCGCTTATTGCCCGACTATCAGCGTTCCATCCTCCGGCAACCATCCTCCGACACCCATTCCCAGCGTGCCATGTGCCAGACGCTGCTCAACATCATTCAGCGCGACGGCATCGTGGGCTACGACGTGCTGCCCGACGATGCCACCGACCAGCTGCCCACGCCCCAATGGGTCTTCATGGGCGGCGTGCGCTACACACCTCTGGAGTTCGCACATTCCGTATGTGCCCCTGACGAATACCTCGCACTGACCTGCCTGCCCGACTCCCCCTATTATAAAAAGGTGACGGTCGACACCCCCGACAACTGGGAGCACAACCGTCTGCTCAACGTCCCGCTCGACACCCTGCGGCAACACGTCGACTACGCCCTGCGCCACCGCCACCCCGTCTGCTGGGAGAGCAAGGGGCACGCCATGGCTATCGTCGGAATGGCCCGCGACGAGAAACGCCGGCCGTACTACATCCTGAAAAACTCATGGGGAACCAACCAGCCCCACCAGGGGCTCGTCTACATGTCCCGCAAACGCCTATGGCGCGACATGCTCGCTGTCTACATGACCCGCGACGCCTACCAGCCTCACTAATGGCGGATTGAGTGCACGGCGGAGTGCACAGCGGAACCGACCCTATTGTGCACTTAAGAAATCGCACGAACTCACTTCATCACGACCTTCTTGCCATTCAGGATGTACACGCCCTTCTTGGTCGGAGCGGCTTGCAGCTTGCGGCCATTGAGGTCGTACCAGTCACCATTCGTGAAATTCGTATAATTCGTGGTCGAAATTCCCGTTGCGTCGCTGAACACGATGGTCAGTGCGCGTGCATTGCTGGTGCTCCTACTCACCTCCAGCCAGGCCTTGTTGGCACCGATGGTGAGAGCGTTCTTCACCCAGACGAACTGCAGGCCGTTCAGGGCGTAGTTGTTCTGCTCGTCGGTCGAGGCGGCTATCTGCGTAGCCTCCAGCGTACCCTTGAAGCCACTGTAGACGGTCACCTCGTCGGGTGTCTGCTCGGTGGTCGGGATGAGCAGGATGGTCATCTCCTCCTGGCTGTTGTTCTTCACCAATATCGGGGTGTTGGCGGCAGCCACGGTCAGCTCGGTGGCAGTAGCCTCTGTCTCGCTGACGTCGGTGATGGTATACAGCTGGGCATTCTCGGTTTCGGTGTAGAGGGCCTCGTCCTTATAGTAGGTGACGTACTCGCCGGCCGGCACGCTCACCTCGTAGCCCTGGTAGAGGGTGAAGACGTTCGACTGGTCGGTAGTTCCGCTGTAGTTGCTGCCGTCCACGGCGGTGGCTATGGCGACATAGTTGCCGGGGGTGAGCTTGGTGAAGCTGATGGCCTCGCCAGTGGGGTTACCCTCGTCGTCTACGGCAAAGATCTGGATGGTGTAGTCGGTCAGGTTGGTGAGGGTTTTGTCCTCGATGTTGTCCTTGACTACAATGAGACTGGCCATCTCCTGGGGTGTCATCTCGGCGGGCACGTAGCTGTCGCCTTCCTTCTTGAGTCGGATGCGGCTGTTGTTCTGTGCGTCGGCTACGCTGACGGCCATGTCGACGGTCATGTCGCGCTTCAGGGTGTACTCCAGTGTGACGTCGTACTGGGGCATCGTCATTTCAGCCGTCGACTTGTCGTCACTGATGGTGACGGTTGGGGCGGACTCTTCCTGTGCCCATGCGCCCGTCGTCATGGCTATGAGCGCGACGAGCGTCAGTGTTAGTTTTCTTAATTTAATCATAGTTCTTTTATTTTATTTTTGGTTTAGTACTGGTGCGATAAAATCGCGTTAAGTTTTACATATCATCAAATAGAGATAGTTCAGTGAGATTATGATTGAGACTGACCGAGTAGTTTGGCTGAGTAATGAGTTCTCTGAGTGGAGTTCGCTCCAACGCAGAGACTCTTATCAGTGTCGCAACCTCTGTTATAGAGTACGGGCTGTTATAGTCCTTCTTTATTTTGGCTATGAGCAGATAGGCGATAATAGCTACCCAGAGGTGCGTACGGACAGCATTCTCAGAGTATCCCCACATGGTTTTGATAACTATGTTTTGCTTAATCCATTTGAAGAAGACCTCTATATCCCATCTGTGCCTGTACAGGTTAGCGACCTCCAACGCGCTGATGTCGAAGTTGTTGGTGATGAATACGATTTCGTCTTCAGCATCCTCGTCATAGTAGCATACGGCTCTTATCGGTTCAGGGTACAGCGACATTGTATTCGCTTGCGTCAGACGTATAGTGAAGTCACCTGTAATGCCTGCCTTCCTATCAGTTTCCGCCAAATCCCTGTGGCTGATAATCTCATACTTCATATTCGACTTAGGCCTGCTAATCCAATAGGCACCAGCAAGATGGAAACGAAACAATGCGTCAAAGTCCACATAAGCCCTGTCCATCATGTAGAAGGCCGAAGCCTCTGGGGTGAGCAGATCAAGTTCGTTACTGACATGCCATCTGCCGTCCGTTATATGAATATTGGCAGGGATACTTCCACGCAATGCAAGCAGAGTGTGCATCTTGACGGCTCCCTTGCTGTACTTGCCCAAAGCCCATGCGGCCAGCTTGATGCTGGTGGAGATGGTTGTGGAGTCAAGGGCATAGAGTACGTTGTCAATGGTAATCTCTGGAATATTTGTATCTGCATACAACGGTCTTACGACACCTATGAGGTACATGCCAAGTTCTTCATAGATACGATAGTCACGCTTCTCGTTTGCACGGGAAAGATTGGAATGCTCCACGGTCTTGCGAAAGCCAAGATGATAGAGGCTATCCTCATGTGCCTTAAGCCAAAGACAGATGTCCCGCAGGGAATCACAACCCGTGAGTTGGCCAAACAGCAAGTGCAGCAGTTGACTGTAGCATGTCAAGTCCTTGGAATGCCAGTCGCCACGATACTTGGCTACGGCCTTGTCAAACTGGTATCTTGGAAAGAAATCCACGACTTGGGCAAAAATATAGCGACCGATATTCATAATCTTGCAGTTTTTGGCTGCAAAAT
>ERZ842401.6893-NODE-6893-length-11897-cov-31.414035_pt1 | contig 11897 bp, 12 predicted proteins | sample MGYA00521270_ERZ842401 | MGnify/ENA primary metagenome ERZ842401 (study PRJEB31892, sample SAMEA3878208) | bioreactor metagenome | biome: Moose rumen | place: Sweden | collected 2011-10 | study: EMG produced TPA metagenomics assembly of the PRJEB12797 data set... | reverse complement strand
TGCTGTCGTACAACAGTAAGGAAACTACTCATGCATAGGGTGCTGAGTAGTTACATATAAAGCATGATTTGCAAAAAAACAAGAAAAAAAGAGCAAAAACACAGGAAAATTTGGTATCCCGAATAAATTGTTGTACCTTTGCACACGAAGAAAAGCGTTCTTTGGAAGCTAAGCAAAATGAGAAAGAATGAGGAACTTAGCTCGTTTCTAAATCGTTACCTGTTACCAAATCCAAAAAGGTAACTTCTTGATTTATAGTTACAAAGAAAAACTCAAATGTTTTCTGGTATGAAAGGAAACGTTCTTTCCTGTAATGCCTGCCGATTCAGCCCAAGGTTTCAGATATTCTTGTATCTTGGAGACATCGAGTTTCTGAAAGACCTTGTCGTTCAGTTTCTCAGACTCTGTAGGTCTTGGCGGCATCCATCGGCGAGCCTGGAGTGGCAGAGGCACATAGACAAGCCTTTCGGTCTTTATCATGCGTGTTCCGACTCTCCACACATCGTTATCAATGGTTATATCAGACCATTTCAGGGCGAGTACATCGCTACGGCGTAGTCCACAGTTACACGCAAAGAGGAAAGCGTTCTTGACGATTTCACATTCACAGGGAGTTTGAATGAGCATTTTCAGCTCGTCAATGGTAAGGTATTCGCGGACTTGTTCCCTGGGCAGGAACTTCTCTGTCGGTGTAAGCTTGCTGACCGGATTTGACTGTATCTGCCCTTCGCGAATAGCCGTATTCATCGCAGTGCTTAGTTCGCTGACTATGTTAAACCCCGACTTGGAACTTATTGGATTACCGAACTTCGTCTTATAGTCATTCTTCAGGAAGTTGATGAAGCCGAGACAGAACAGTTTATCAACATCAGTCAAAGGAAGGTCATCATGGAAAAGTTCGAGTAGCTTTCTGAGGCGCTTTATGATAGAGAGATTGCGAACGCCTCGGTTTTCTTGGATTTCACGATACTTGTCAATCCAATTAAATAAGGTGAGCTGTGGAGCTTCCGCCTCTTGGCTCTGGACATACTTGCTGTCGGGCAGTTCCTTCTTTAGCTGCCGATTCCTCTTGCGGCATATCACTTCTGCCTTTTTGAGAGTTGCATCGTTCTTCTTTATCGATTTCTGGTCGGTTTCAGGAACCAATGCCAAATCGAGCAAATGTTCATAAGTACGCTTGCCTTCAATATAGATTTCCAGATAAATGACCTGATGTCCGTCTTTGCGACTTCTCAGGCACAATTTAACTGGCTCTTTGCTGTATTTCCTTTCTTTGCCCATACTCTTTCAAAATGTAGATGATCAGAAATCGAGTGCAAAGATAACAAAAATAATTTGAATGTCGCAAATATGAGTAACAAATATTGGTAATTATAAGGATTTTTAAGGAAACGAAAGGAATTTGCTATATTCACTTAATGCACTTATTATCAAGACTTTTATTTCTTTTGTTATCTTTTCAATTCTATTGATTTTCCTGTTTTAGGTATTAGGCTACACCCTTCTATGGAACCTGATTGCGGCATTGCAAGCAATATGCTAAAGCAACTTGTACTTTGATACAATAATAACAGAGGTTCATACAACGGACTCTTTTTTCTTTGGCATGTTTGCAATCTCATCGTAACTTTGCATTGAAAACGACAAAAAGAAACAAGTATGAAGACAATTAAAAAGATACTGATAGTTCTAGTACTTATAGTAATCACAGTGCTTGGTTATGGAGTGTGGATATTGTTAGGGAGTAAGACGAGCAATCCCAACAATTACAAAACAATTGGCGACATACCTACCCCTTGGGGCTATGAGAGAATCAAAGGTGATGATGCTGCCTATAGCGAGTTCCTGCGTTCGTTGACATTGAAAGGCAGGGGTACCGATGTAATGCTCTATACAGGAGGTCGTTCTCGTTTCCAGTCGCTAAACTATGCTGTTGTGGACATTCCCCTATTGTCGAATGCTGAACAATGTGCCGATGTGTGCATGAGGCTGAGGGCTGAATACCTGTTTCAGACTGGTCAATACGGACGAATCCGTTTCAAGAATGTCAATAGCAAGACACTGGCATATAGTGGTGGCCCTTCTCGCAAGGTATTCGAACGATACCTTCGGAATCTGTATGGTGTGGCAAGTACGTTTTCGTTGAGTCGTGAAATGAAAGCGAGACGATTGGCAGACATGCAGCCGGGCGATGTGTTTGTATACGCTGCCGCAGACAGGCCTGGAAATCACAAATACGGTCATGCCGTGATGGTCGTTGATGTGGCAGAGAACAAAAGTGGTAAGAAATCTTTTCTTTTGGCAGAGGGCAATACACCAGCACGTGACATTCATGTAATGCGGAATTTCGAGAACCCTTTCCGTTCACCTTGGTTTTTTCTCGATGATGATGCAGACCTGTTGCTATTATCTGTATTCCCTTACAAATCAAACGAATTACGTCATTTTTAGACTGATATGAAACAAATGATTATTACCTTGATGATTGCGCTCATGAGCGTGATGGCATCAACGCCAGTTAGTGCGAAATCTAACAAGAGCGAGTTGAAGAAGAGTGTTCCTACGAATCTGATTGTTAAGCAGACAACGCAGTTTAATGGTGGGCGTACACTGACCATCTACTACAAGAAGAACGGGATGCAATGCGAGGTGTATTCTCCCTGCAACGTTGGCGACTACAATATGAGCGATGCCTCGAAAATCAAGTCTACAAACTTTGAAGTGGTGGATAAGGTTGAAGGGAAACTTTACAAAAAAGCAACTATTGGTGAAGTGACAAGGCTCATTAAAAGGTTAGTCAACCAGTATCTGTGATGGTCTATGTGGAAATCATACTGCTGTGTGTATCCATTGCGGTACTCACAGCAGTATCAAAAGAAAATGAAGAATGAGAAGAAAAAAGAAATGGGGCTGCGTCACGATTGTTTTGATGCTCTTTTTGGTTATCAGCATCTTTGGCTTGCACTGGGCGTGGAAATATTACGGCCTGCCTGAATGGCCTGACCGCAGAGAATACAAAACGATTGAGGAACGTGCGGAGAAGGCTTTGGCTTTTGCAAAGCGCCATAATATGAATGAGCACTATGCCCTGTTCGTGGACTATGGCATTCCATCTGGAACTCCCCGCCTGTTTGTCTGGGACTTCCATCAGAAAAGGATAGTTGCCAGTACTTATGTGATGCACGGCCCTGGAGGCGGTAGTACTGACGAACGACCTGTGTTTAGTAATAAGCCAGGAAGTGAATGCTCCTCCCTGGGACGATTTCTCATTACCAAAGAACATGGTAGCAGCCCTAAACGCAGCTTTCGACTAAAGGGAATGGATTTAGATAATCAGTCTTCCTATGCAAGAGGGTTGATAATTCATAGTTCTTATTGGGTTGACAAGTGGTGTTGGAAGAAGTACATCCCTCTACATCGGGCAAGCTGTAAGGGATGTGTCACAATCTCTTCCAGAGGGATGTCTTATCTGTGGTCACTTGTCAATAAAGAGCAAAAACCATTGCTGCTTTGGTCTTTTGTCAGTAAACAAAGTTAAAAAAGATGTATAATCTTCGATACTTTCCATAAAAATGTGTATATTTGCAAAATTAAACCAGTTAGTGCATGGAATGGCTCAGAATATCTACCAGCACCGAATTGGTGCGAGTCGCCACGGATGAGATTGTATATGTCCGTGCCGATGGTAACTATTCTGACCTTGTACTGACTAATGGTAAGAGTCGCAAAATGACATTCCAGCTTCATTTTTTTGACGAAGTGTTCCAGCAATTGCAGAATAACATGTTTGTCCGTGTAGGCAGAAGTCTCATCGTTAACAAGCGCTATATCCAAGTCATCAATCTTACGGAACAGATATTGATATTCTCTGGCCAGCAGATAAAGGGCGACATCAAGCCTGTCAATGTATCGCGTGATGCTTTGAAGCAATTGAAGGAATTACTTGAAAACGAGAAAGGGGTAGACAATGGATGAACTAAACATGCAGAAACCGGAAGTGCCCATCATCATCATCGAGCGTAATGAGCAGCCACAGCCCAAGGAGTCTGTGACGAAGGTCGTTGCCCCTTCCAGAAATGGGAAATGGCTGAAGAGACTCCTTGTACTCGTAGCCATCGGCTGCCTGATGGTTGTCGCTCTTGCTGGCTATCATTTCTGGGACTACTATTGTAATATAGGTGTACCCGTTTCTGTCACACCAGAACAGAACATCGAAAAACTTCAGCTGCCTGTAAAGCAGGAAACACCAGAAGTCGTAATGACCAGCGACAGCGTTCTTGGTGTCGCAATGGACTTCTATGCCATTCACGGCCTGAAGGCCAGCATCCAATTCGAGGAGCCCGACACTGCCGACACCTCCGTCTATCTCTATTGCCGCTGTGCCGACCATACTGCCGACGGCAATTACCTCGGTTCGTTGGTGGCAGAAGGAACGGAAAAACAAAGTGACCAATCCCGTTTAGGCTATATGGCTATGGCCGATGGCCGCATGGTGATAGGCATCAGTCGCAGCGACAAGGTGAAAGACTATGTCCTCGAGCGTGGCGGTTCGTTCTTCCGTCAGTTCATCCTCGTCAGCAACGGCGTCATCCCTGCCCCCTTCTATCTGCACGGCAAAGTGGAGCGACGAGCCATTGGCCGCATCGGCGACCAACTCTATTTCATCGCCACCCGCCACAAGGAAACCCTTTGGGACTTTGCCGATGCCCTTCGTGAATATGGCTTCATCGATGCCATCTACATCACTGGTGGAGCAGATTATGTATTCTATCGCAGCAAGGATGGTGTCAGGCATGACATAGGTAATTCTGCTGATTATCCGCATAAGAAATGGGAAGGAGTTACTCCTTGGTTAGTGTTTAGGAAAAATAGTTATCTTTGAATACAATTGTCCCTCATTATTTTATATGGAACAAATAGTAAAAAGTATATTAAAGCAACAAGGTATTGATCAAATTGGAATTTTTGACCAAGAAAAAGATATATGGATATATGTCAAGGAAGAAGAGGTCCACTTTTGTACAAGTAATCTAGCACCTATAGACAGAGAAGCTATTGGGTTAGATCAGAATCTCATCATCTTTACTAATTCTAATGGATTCATCCACATTGTAAGAGATAATGAGACTTTTACTAATTTTGTTGTAATTAATAGTGCTAACAAGATTCTATTACACAAAGAAGAGGTATATTACATCTCAAGTCCCGAATATTTTGTCTTGCATAAAGCAGATAATGACAACTTCATCATTGTAGGCAAAGAAGATTGGGAAAGATGCAGTAAAAATACACCATCAGGTTTTTGTGTAAGATACATGTGGATGAATATTGTAAGGAATTCTTTCGTTTTTATAGAAAAAGAATACAAACCAAATTACAATCTTTGTTATTATGTAAATTATACATTCTTTATTGAGAATAGCCACGAAGAATATCGTCAAATTGTTATAGCATTACAAAAAGGCAAAGGAATTATTTATCAAGGACGTTTGGACTATTTATGGATTCACAAAAACGGTAAAGCCGAGATAATATCTTTTGGAGAATTGTCTTATACCCTTGTCCTCAAGAATGATAATGAAGAAAAAACAGAGGATTATCTGACCTCACAAGTAAACATAAAAAAACTTGATTCTGGAATGGATTATAGTTATAAGGTTTCAGATTTCATAAATCATATTGATATAGAGCATAATAATACAGAACTAATGGCATATGATGATAAAAGGCTCTTTTCAGAGAACTATTTAGTTGTTCCTTTTGTTTATGGCTATGGGGCATTCATTATTCAGTATGTTGATGGAGAACTTTCTGCACATACTATATCCTTTATTGAGTCTTATGAAATTAATAGATATCGGTCATACAGAATAGTATTGGTAAATGAAATAATTAAAATAACTGTAACTTATGATGGTTGTTCTGATATAGACAATTATTACTATGACATTTCTGGTAATTACTTAGGACATACATTTGGAAAAGGGAGAAGCTATTTAACATTTACCAACTCAAAAGGTGTTAAGTTGCCTTCTGGTGTAAAAGTATTGATGGGAATCATAAAAGTAGATGATCAGAATATAAAGGTGCTTGTTCCGCCAATATATAATAATGTGGAAATTATAGATTATGAATATGGGCTATTCAAAGTTTGGATTCGAGATTATGCTAACGGTGATATTAATATATGGTTATACTCTGAGATAAGTGGATTAATAGCATATGATGGTTATTTGTCTACTCCCCAATATTCTAACTATTTTGGTGATTATGAAGAGCCATGTGACTATTATTCTAATTACGATTCTCCAATAGCATCATGCGTAAAATGTAATATGTTCCAAATCTATTGGCAAGGTGAATATACAAGTCAGTATGGACTTTTATACTTAGGGGAAAAAGTACTTGATGCCTATTATGATGAAATAAAAGGATTTGATTTCGTGGATGATTTTGGTGATAATAAGTCTATTGTAGAACGAACGAAACAATATAAACCACTTAGTGTAATCGTTTGTAAGTCTGACCTTTTCGGGCTATTTTATAAAGCAGATAAGGGGTCTGCAAAAGATTATGACTTTATTTCACCAACATTTGATTATATTAGATGTGAAAAGATCTTCAAAGGACATGCATATTTTCGAGTAAGAAAAGATGGGAAATATGGTATTATTAGTGATAGTTTCATTTTTAACAAAAATTTTGAAATTGTATATGATAATGTTCTTTTCAAAGCTATTGTTGGAGATAGCTGTTATTTTACCGTTGAAAAATCAGGAAAAGTAGGTGCGATATGTACTCAAAAGGAAAATGATATACCACTTATTTTTGATGAAATTGACGAAATTGTCAATTCTGGTGTTATTTGTAATGATGTGTTATATAATAAAAATGGAGAAAAAATACTCTCATTAAAGGACAAATACCACTATTTGAAAACATTGTATTACGATGTGTTTGAATCTAACGAATTTGGTACCTTCGTATTTATTAATTCGCAAGGAACTATTATGAGTTACTATAAAGACAAAAATGACCCCAAAATCCTTCACATTTCAGGATCTAAACATCTCTTTGATGTTAAAACAAAGGATTTTATTGATGAAGAGGAAAAAGATGACAGTGTTTTTTTCACCGAAGACAACTATAACTACGAACGTGACACTTACTATGCATTGGGAGGAGATGATTATGATAGATGGAAAGAAAACGGTGGTGATTTAGATGGAATGATGCAAGGAATGGGCTTTTAACGGTAACTGGTATATGACTAATCAGGCACTTGCTAAAAATTTGACATATTTTTTCTTTTTACAATCAGTTTCATCTCGAGAATATGAGGCAGGGGAAATCCTATTTGACCATCTCTCGGATAATCCTAATGTAAATGTCATAGCATATCCTCCTTTTAAAGCAAAGTCTTTACAAGACATGGAGAGATTTGTGAATAACATCATAGCATCTGTTAATGCTAATGACAAAATTGTTTTTTATGTAGACATTCATTCTAATGAACGGACATTTACTTTTAAAGATGTTTTGTCTCAAAACAAAGCAGATTTCACGGAATATCACCCATGGGAGTGTCTTAATGGCATGTTTAACATGCTCTATGAAAAATATGGCAGAAATATTCTGGTAATTTTTATTTCTTGTTTTTCTACTGTATACTTCTCATCCTTAAAATCACCACATGTACATGTCATTGCTGCAGAAGGAGAAGTGAACCCAATGAGAGCAAGACAAATGCTAACCATATTATACGATGAGTTTTGCAAAAATGAGAATGTGGAACAAGCGTATTATGAAATGACACGAAAGTTCCCTATAGAAGAAGAGCAAAGGAAAACAGACACATACAAGGCTGTATTAAAACTGTTTAAGTAGAATAAACAGAAAAGTTCTAAAATCCTTGCTAATTTCTTTACAAGAAAGTGAAAGTATAATAAGTAGAGATGAATTACAAATAAAATTATAACAATAATTGTAGGATATGTGGGAAGAAGAAATAGCAATAATAATGAATGATGATAAACTCCATGATATAGATTACCAACTGAAAGATGGTCGGGTATGTACCTATCATATAAGAGGAATAAGACGTTCTGATAGATATGGTAAAAATTTCATTGAAGTTTATAGTTCTTGTACGAATTTTCAAAATTCTTATTGGGATTGGAGAACTTTTAAACTAAGCAGTATTAAGGCCATAGATGGCAATACTTATGAAGAATCTATTGGTTATAGAAGACAACAGGAGCAAAAATTTACTGAAAGAAGAAAAGAAGAACAACTATCTCAAAGTGTACAATCCAGTGAAAATCCACATGAGGCTGGTTGTGCTATAGCTGGAGGCTTAGGCATGCTATGTATGATTTTAGGTGCAGCATTCTTTGGAAGTCCAGGTGGGGTTATTGGTTTTATTGTTGGTAATGTGGTTGGTTATATGATAGGAGATAATATTGATAAGCAATAAACCACACAGAACTTCTGTGAGTCTGAGTCAAGTAAAGTTGGTATGATGATAACTGCAGAAGGAACAGCAGGAATGAATAAGAGATTAGACACAAGAAAATATCTGATATGCCATGATGAAGATGGGTGGTCAGAACTGGTGAATATGTAATAAAAATGTGTAACTTTGCAAACGAAATTAGACATGGCAAAACGTAGAGAAATAAGAAACAGCACGGCTGAGTTCCTGATCTTTCAGTTAGAAGGGAAGGAACAGGGAGTGGAGGTGTACTATAAGGACAAGACTGTGTGGTGTACCCAGAAGGCAATGGGGATATTGTTCGACTGTACCTCTGACAATATAAGTGTACATTTGCAAAACATCTATGATACGGATGAACTTAAAAAGGAGGCAACTACCGAGAAAATTTCGGTAGTTCGACGCGAGGGTAACAGGGACGTTAATCGTACGCTTCAATTCTATAATCTCGATGCGATTATCAGCGTGGGGTATCGTGTCAATAGTATTCGGGCTACTCAGTTCCGACAATGGGCCACAAGTGTGCTCCGTGAATATGCCATTCGTGGTTATGTACTGGACAGGAAACGTATGGAGAATGGCACGTTCTTGGATGAGGACTACTTTGAGCACTTGTTAGCAGAGATTCGTGAAATCCGACTGTCTGAGCGACGGTTCTATCAGAAACTGACGGACATCTATGCGACAGCTATTGACTACAATCGTGATGCACCAACGACAAGAATCTTCTTCAAAATGATGCAAAACAAGATGCACTATGCGGTTCATGGCCGAACAGCCGCAGAGTTGATTGTGGAGCGTGCCGATGCAGAACAAGAACACATGGGGTTGACAACATGGGAAAATGCACCTGACGGGAAGATTGTAAAGACGGATGTATCGATAGCCAAGAATTATCTGAAGGAAATGGAGTTGGCTGATATGGGACAACTGGTAAATGGTGTCCTCGAATTGGCCGAGCGAATGGCAAAGCGCCATATCCCAATGACAATGGAAGACTGGGCTAAACAGATTGACACTATCTTAGCGGCTGGTGGCAATGAGGTATTGCAGACTGCAGGGAATGTGTCTGCTGAAGAAGCAAAAGAACATGCAGAAACAGAGTTCGAAAAGTATCGCATAGTACAAGACCGTCTGTTCCAAAGCGACTTTGACAAATATTTAGGTGAGTTGCCTTTTGATGGAGAATAATTGGCAATCCATTTGGAGGATTCAAAAGAATTGATTACCTTTGCACCCGATGATGAGTCCTAAAAGTAAGCATCCGTTGAAATACACGTTGTAGCAGTTGTAGTTTTGTTGTACCTTTGCCCCGCAATAGTGCACACAACTACAACTGTTATTGTATCATGACAAAGGAAGATTTTGAAGTTTTACAGTTGGACTTGCAGCAGAGCGGCAAGACTATCAAGGAATATCTGCATGATGCAGGTGTCAATTATTCCACCTATAACTACTGGCGTAAGAAAATGACAGATAAGGAGTCATCCAAGCCAGAACTCGCTCCAATCAGTTTCACGCAACCTTCAGATCCCGTGTTTACTGGTGGCGTTCCCTCCGGTGCAACGCTACTGTTTCCCAACGGCCTCCGTGCCCACTTCGGTGCAGGGTCTGAGGATGTGCTTCGTGAATTGTTGGATAAGAGCCTTTCCGCCTATGTTCTGCCTGAATGACACGATGCGCTACTGGCTGTGCCCAGGGCGTACTGACATGCGTAAGGGTATCAGCTCCCTCTGCGGTGTGGTGCATGAGAAGATGAGAAGTGACGTACGTAATGGTGACGTATTCATCTTCATCGGGCAGAGCCGCAAGCTGATGAAGCTGCTTCATGCCGAGGACGGAGGTATGGTGATGTATGTGAAACGCCTGGAGGCAGGACGCTTCAAACTGCCTGAATATGATGAGAATACACAGAGCTACCAGATGGAGTGGCGGGATCTCGTAGTAATGGTGGAGGGTATACAGGAGTCACCAGACCAGCGGCTCAGGCGTCTTCGCGCCCAACGCAGGGAGTATGTGGTATAGACAGGGTTTTATTATACATATATTACTGATTATTAGTCATTTATAGCATAAAATATTCTTTATTCTCGGATATTTTTCGTACCTTTGCACTATATTTAAAAGGTACAGGAAATGACTCAGGAAGAGATGCTTTCACAGATGGAACAGATGCTGCAGCCTCTGCAGCAGGTGAACGCATCCCAGGCTGAGACCATCAAGGAACTGACTGAGCAGAACGAGTCTCTGCAATCCCGCATCAAGGAGCTGACGGCACAGGTGGCATGGCTGAACCGTCAGCTCTTCGGGCGCAAGTCCGAGAAACTGCCCATCATCGACCCGAACTATCCCGACCTCTTTGCCGGCATGCTGCCTGAGAATGCGCAGCAGATAGCCGATGCCCGTGACGAGGCTGTGGAGAAGATTGTCAAAACCAAGGAAGAGCGCAGGCAAGAGAAGAAGAACCGTATCATGATGGAGGACCTGCCTGTACTGGAACAGGTAATCCTCACACCCGATAATCTCGACGAGACGCTATACAGGAAGATCGGCCAGGAAGTGACACGTATCGTCGAGCACAAGCCCGGTCAGCTGTATGTCAAGGAGATCATCCGTGAGAAATGGGGCCTGAAGGACAACACCTCCACGGCTCCCAAGGGAATGAGCGGTGTGCTGATTGCCCCTATGCCCCTGCTGCCCATCTATAAAGGTATAGCCGGAGCCAGCCTGCTGGCTGAGATCCTGCTCCAGAAGTACGAGTACCACATGCCGTACTACCGCCAGATCAAGCAATACAGCCACCTTGGCATGAAGGGACTGACGGAAGGCACCGTGGACGGATGGTTCAAGCAGACGATGGAGCTGCTCAGGCCCCTCTACGAGGTACTCAAGTCGGAGGTCATGAAAGCAGACTATGTACAGGCTGACGAGACGACAACGCCAGTCATCAACAAGGAGACTCACAAGGCAGCGAAGGAATACCTCTGGATGGTGAGGGCAGTGATGGAGAGGCTGGTGCTCTTCCATTACGACCAAGGCTCCAGGGCCGGAGCGGTGATAGAGTCGCTGGCAAACAGATATAACTTTAAGGGCTATCTGCAATGTGATGGTTTTGCAGGCTATGAGACGGCCTTCAAGACAAATCCCGATGTACTCCTTGTCAACTGCATGGTACATATCCGTCGCCACCTTGAACAAGCACTGGATGAAAACCGCCAGATGGCTGAGCATGGCCTGAAGGAAATACAACATCTCTACAAGATAGAACACATGTGCGATGATGCCAGCCTCTCCTTTGAGGAGCGCAAAGCAAAGAGACAGGAACTCTCCAAGCCCATCATGGAGGCCATGAAGCTGTGGATGGAAACGGAAGGCGTGAAGTACAGCGAAAGCTCACTGATAG
>ERZ842401.6892-NODE-6892-length-11899-cov-4.540189_pt1 | contig 11899 bp, 15 predicted proteins | sample MGYA00521270_ERZ842401 | MGnify/ENA primary metagenome ERZ842401 (study PRJEB31892, sample SAMEA3878208) | bioreactor metagenome | biome: Moose rumen | place: Sweden | collected 2011-10 | study: EMG produced TPA metagenomics assembly of the PRJEB12797 data set... | reverse complement strand
GCCCCAGACCGAAAGTTACACCGCCGCCAAAGGCGGGATCGCCGCCCTGACCCACGCCATGGCCGTGAGTCTGGCGGGCAAGGCCCGGGTGAACAGCATCTCTCCCGGCTGGATCGACACCGCCGGCAGCGACATCACCGGCCCGGACGCCGCCCAGCAGCCCGTGGGCCGGGTAGGCAAGCCCGTGGACATCGCGGAAATGGCGCTGTTCCTCTGCTCCGACAAGGCCGGCTTCATTACCGGCGAAAACATTTGCATCGACGGCGGCATGACCAGACTCATGATCTATCACGGGGAGCATGGTTGGGAGTATCATGAGGGTTGAAATGAAATGCATTTAGATTGCCGATACTACCCGGGAGGAACGGGAGCAGATCGTCGCTGATTCCATCGGCAACATCTACGGCCTGTGCGACGGGGGCAATTATTGAGGAAAACAATCATTAACTTGTCTAATCGATGAACAAATATCAATTCAGAAATTAGGAGGTTATTTCAATGGCGGGTTCATTACTTGCTTATCTGTATCCACACATTAGAGGATCACAGGAGGATGTTGCTACTCTGTCTCTATCCTATCTGCTTGCACAGTCGGACATTCTGTGTTCTGCATTTACAAAAGTTTTGTCCATGCATCTCCGTTTTTCTCCTGATACGACTATTCATTATGATACTCAGGTTGTTGGACAGCAAAGAGAACGACCTGATATCGTTGGTGTTGATGAAAATGGGATGGAAAGGATCATTTGTGAAGCCAAGTTCTTTGCGGCTTTGACAGAGAATCAACCAAACGGGTATTTAAGCAGGCTTGCAGGCATCGAAAACAGCGGGCTCATATTTCTTTGTCCTGAATCTCGGCGTGTCGGTCTTTGGAAGCAGGTCAATTCATTGATCCCCGGAGAAGCAAAATTGATTGACGATATGTGCGTCAAAACCGGTACAACGCACGTATCCATCATCTCATGGACCGAAGTACTCAATACCCTTCTTCTGACTGTGGACAGAAGCGCTCCTGAAATGAAAGATGATCTGCTCCAACTGATTGGTTTTTGCAAAGAGATGGAGAACACCAGCTTTGTTCCTTTCAAGAATGAAGATTTTGGAGCTGATATTGCCAAAGGCATTGACCGCTATTATATGGTAATTGACAGCACCACCGAATTGCTGCTACACCAGGTTAAGTACACCGCTTCAAAGAAGGGGCTTCGCGCCACTCCTATTTGGAATGGTCATGTTCAATACATCAAAGTCAACGGTTTGTGCTTGGGCATATTTTTTTATCGGGAGCTATGGAAGAAAGATTCTTCCGTTTATACACCATTTTGGCTAATGCTTTGTAATGATTCTTGGAAACAAAATGAGCCTGTAGTTGCTTATCTGAATTCTCTCCCTGTACAGCAGACAGAACGGAATCATGATGGGAATATGTTTATCGCTTTGGAAGCACCTGTTGGCTGCACGCTTGAAGAAACAGCTGATGCCTTGGCAAAAGAAATATTAAGGCATGTCGAGTCTTATGCAGCATTTATTAGATCACGGTATCATAGAGATTGAAATAAAAAGTATACTGATCGCCGACACCACCTGATAGGTCTGTTCATTTATACCATAGACTTCTTGTGAAAAAGCAAGTGGAGAGATCACATCATAAAGGAGCGTCACCTATGCAAATTGCCGCCATGACCTTTCGCATGCATGCGCCCTGGGTGCACAGCCTGAAAGAGAAGCGGATGATCGTGAAAAGCTTGGTGGCAAAGCTGCAAAGTAAATTTCACGTATCCGTCGCAGAAATTGACGAGCAGGATGCGCACACGATCATCGTGATCGGCATTGCCGCCATCGTTCCCCATCACGCCATGGCGGACAGCCTGATGGATGAAATATCCTCCTTCATTGAGGAAAACTGCGAAGCGGGAATCCTGGAGGAAACGCGGGAAATCCGATAGGTGACCGCTAAGTGGCTCTGAGAGCCGTTTTCATCCGTGCGGATGGAAGGAAATTTTGCGGCGATTAAACCCATTTACACCCGCACCAAACCGCGCCAAAAAAACAAATGATGCCGTGATGCCGGAAAGTGCTTTGGGAAAAGGCCTTTCCGACATTTTGTTTATGTGTATTCAAATGCTTTTATCATCCTCTCCAGCAGCATCTCAGCCGGCCTGGAAAACACCTGGTATTTTTTCCAAATCACCACGATTCCTGCTTCCAGAGGCGGATCGAAGGGGCGGAAACAGAGATCAGAGGTCTCGGCGGAGTTGATGATCTGATCTAGGCCGACTGCACAGCCAATGCCGGATTTCACCATCAGCGCACCGTTATACATTAAATTGTAGCCAGCAACGATGTTCAGCGACTCATAGGTTTTCCCGAACCAGTCGAGATAGTCGTTGCCGGCTTTTTGTGATGCCATATTCTGGCGGGATACAATCAGAGGAATGCCGGTCAGATCTTCTCTCCGGATATGGCTTTTCTGCGCCAGCGGATGATCCCGCCGCAGGATCAGCCCCCAGGTGTCTTTGGCGGGAAGACTCAGGCTGTTGTAGCGCGATACATCCACCGGTTCCACCAGAACGCCGAAATCCAGCAATCCCTTTTCCAGCCGCTCCATCACATCTTCCGCGTTGCCGCTGTAGATCTGGAAATGGATTCCGGTGTGATCCTCCCTTATCTGGGCCATCAGGTCCGTTACCCGTTTCAATGCAAAGGTTTCACCGCTGCCGATGAACACGTCTCCTGCTACGGCGCTGCCCATGGAGGAAAACTCCGCTTTCGTCCGTTCCGCCATCTCCAGGATTTCTTCGGCCCGCTTGCGGAGCAGCATGCCCTCCGGCGTCAGCACCATGGAGCGGGTCGTGCGGATAAACAGCTTTTGTCCTAACTCTTCTTCCAGCTCCTGGATCTGTCGGGACATGGTGGGCTGGGTCACATGGAGCACTTCGCTGGCTCCAGTCAGTCCGCCTTCCCGCGCTACCGTCAGAAAATAATTGAGTACTCGGAGTTCCATATGCATCCCTCCCACCAAATCATACCACATTTATTGTTGCCTGAAAAGCAAAAGTTACTTTAACTTTTAAGTATTTGCTATTTTAAATAGTGGGCTTTACAATATGATCCGGGAGGTGGAAATGTGATTGCCATGAGTGAGGAGCAGATATATGAATGTCTGGCGGATACGGGCTGTAACAAAGAACTGATCAAACAGTTTGAAGCGTGCCGGAGCTCCGGGCGTCAGAAGGAACAGCTGCGGCTGCTTGGGGATTATCGCCGCCTCCTGCTGGAAAGAATTCACGCGGAACAGAAGAAATTGGATCTACTGGATTATCTGGTCTGGACCGTGAAAACAAACGCTTCTTTGTAGAGGAGGGAAAGCATTGAAAAGATGGATTCTCGTTCTGCTGGCTGCTATGATGACCATGCTGCAGACAGGCACATTCGCGGAAAGCGACGCTGAGATCAGGAAATACACCCGATACACGGATTATACCCCGCAAGCCGCGGAACCTGTCGGCCTGATCCCCGGCGAGGATCACAGATCACTGGTCGTCTGGTTTTCCCGTGTGGGCAATACGATGTTTGATCCGGATGTGGATGTGGTTTCCAGCGCGACCCTGAACCTCACCAAAGACGGCGAACTGCTCGGCAACGCCCAGATGATCGCCGGCTGGATCGCTGAGGAAACCAAAGCGGATGTATTCCAAATCCAGACCGCCTACACCTATCCCTCCGATTATCATCAAACTGTGCAGGTGGGCGAAGGCCAAGATATCGATCACGTGGATCTGGCGCTGGCTTCTCATCTGGAGGATGTCAGCGGATATGACACAGTGTGGTTGGTGGCCCCGATCTGGCACTACACCGTATGCACACCGCTGCGGGCTTTCCTGGAGGAGACTGACCTCTCCGGCAAAACGGTCTATGTGGTGACCACTCACTGCGGCAGCCATTTTGCAGACTCCGTGGAAAAAATACAGCTGATGCAACCGAATGCCACTGTAATCCGTGGCGTGACGGTTTCCGGATATAATCCGGGCGGTTCTGAAAATGAAGTGAGAGAATTTGTGCAAAGCACGATGAAATAAGAAGGAGGATCTGATAATGAAACGTACTATGATGATGTTGCTGGCGATCCTGATGATGCTGTCTGTGTGCATGACCGCTTCTGCCGAAAGCGGAAAGCGCGTGGCGAAGGACGGCGCGCAGATGCAGACCGACGATCCCACCATGCCGACCCGCCTGCCGCCGGAAAACGGCACGAAAATCCTGCTGCACTTCGGCGACACAGTGATCCCCGGTGTGCTGAACGACAGCGAAACCGCCCGGGCTCTGATCGCCAAGCTGCCTTACACCCAGCACATGAGCCGCTATTCCCATGACTTCTGCGGCGTGACCGAGGATCTGCCCTACAATGAAGAAGAAGAGCATTACGGCTGGCTGAACGGCGATATCGACTACGCCACCGACGCGCCTAACTTTACGATCCTGTTTGAGGATCAGGACGAATCCGAGATCTACGGCAGTCAGGTGAACATCGGCGTGATCACCTGCCCGCTGGCGGACATCGCGGCGCTGAACGGCAGCTATGACGTTCTGATCGAACTTGACGAAAGCGAAGAGGAGGAAGAAACCATGATGCAGATGAAGATCAACGATACCCCGGTCACCGTGGCCTGGGAAGACAACGAATCCGTTTCCGCGCTGAAGGAACTGGCAGCGAACGACCTGACCATTCAGATGTCCATGTACGGCGGTTTTGAGCAGGTCGGCTCCATCGGTCAGCGCCTGCCCAGCAGTGATGTGCAGACCAGCACTTCTTCCGGAGACATCGTGCTGTATTCCAGCAATCAGCTGGTGGTGTTCTACGGCAGCAACTCCTGGGCTTATACCCGGCTGGGACACATCACTGACAAGACCCCCGAGGAAATGCGGACGCTCCTGAGCAACGGCAATGTGACCATCACCCTCTCGGTGCAATAACATGAAAAACAGAATCATCGTTTTGCTGACCGCATGGCTGATTTGCTGTGCGGTACAGCCATTTAGCGTAGCAATAGCGGAAGAAACAAGAATGGATACTTATGTTTTGGATCAGCATGGGACGGTTTACGTATATCTTCCCCAAATACTGAAGGATGGAGAGTCTTATCCGCTGGTGATCGCCCTGAATTGCACTACCGGTGATCCTCAGGGAGAGGTTACAGGCAACGGATGGGACACCATTGCAGCGGAGGAAAACATCATCGTTGTGGCTCCCACTTACAAGGATTATGCCACCTGGTCAGAAACCGGATATATCAAGACGGTCATTGACGATGCGATTGAAAGGTATCCTGTAGATACCCGTCGTATTTATGCGACCGGTTTCTCCAATGGCGGAGCCTTGTCAGGCGCATTGGTCTCAACTTATCCAGACTTGCTGGCCGGTATCTCCGCTATGGGTTGGATGATTCCTGTGCGGGATCGGAGCGCTACGGAGCCGAAAATTCCGTTCCTGTTGATTCAGGGGACACAGGAATTTACCCAGCCAACAGTTTCGGGAGCCATGGCGGTGATGGAGGACGAAAAAGGAGCGCTGCGGGATTTTTTCGCCCGCAATGACTTGTTCCATGCTGAGCAAGCCCCGGATTATGATGCGACTCCTTATTGGGGTTATCCGGCAGATCGGGTTGTGAAGGAGCATCCCGTGTACCGGGATATGTTCTCGTCCTGTGTTCACAAGGGGGATGTGGAATGGACGATCAGCCAGTATTTTCACCCTGATTATCGTTGTCCGCTGGCTGAACTGATTCTGGTGGAAAACGCCGGGCATGTTCAGCACAGCTGCAATGCCCGATATGCCTGGGATTTTTTCAAGCACTTTGCCCGGACGGAAGATGGAAGAATCATTGAGCTGGCAGAATAAGAATGGAGGTCATCATGAAAGTTCTGGTTTTGAACGGCAGCCCACATCCAAATGGTGCGACTGCCGATATGGTCAGCGCTTTTGAAAAAGGCGCGAAAGAAGCAGGACACGAGGTGATCACCTTTGCCGTGGCCCGCATGAATGTGAAGGGTTGCCTTGGCTGCGAATACTGCCATAATAAGGGCGAAGGCAAGTGCGTGCAGCAGGATGACATGAAGGCGCTGTACCCTGAATTCCTGTCCGCTGATATGGTGGTGTTTGCTTCACCCATCTACTACTTTACGCTGTCCGCCCAGCTGCAGGCAGTGATCCATCGCACCTATGCGTTCGGTATTCCGAAAAACGTGAAGCAGACCGCGCTGATCCTCTCCTCCGGCGACGCCTTTGTCTATGGCCCTGCAATTACGCAGTATTATCAGTCTATTGTGGAATACTGGGGAGTGAAGAATGCCGGCATCTTCACCGCCAATGGTGAAAAGAACAAATCCGAAGAAAAGAGGCAGGAACTGTACGCATTTGGAAAAAACCTGGAAGGAGAACACGCGTAATGAAGCGAATAATCTGTATGGTTCTTGTGTTCGCCCTGATAGCCGCACCATCGGCGCTGGCAGAGGGACACCGGGAGTTGGAAAACTATACCCGGTATTTTGACTATCAGCCGGAAGTGAATGAACCGCTCGGGATGATTCCAGGCACAGACCACAGTACTTTGGTTCTGTATTTCTCACGGGTTGGCAATACTGCATTTCCGGAGGATGTGGATGCTGTATCCTATGCCACGCTGAATCAGGATTCTGAAGGAAGGCTGATCGGCACAGCGCAAATGGCCGCATGCTGGATAGCTGATGCAACCGGCGGAGATGTTTTCCCCATTCAGACGGCTTACACCTATCCCGAATCCTTTGAGGACACCATCACTGTGGTCGTAGGCCAGGAGGAAGACAACATTCAGCCTCAGATCGCTGCTTATTCGGAAGATCTGTCCGGGTATGATACAGTATGGCTTGTTTTGCCCATCTGGGCTTATACAATTTGCAAGCCAGCCCGCGCGTTCCTGGAAAATATTGATCTTTCCGAAAAAACAGTCTATGTTTTTACCACGCATTGCGGCAGCGGTATGGCTGACGCTGTACAACGTGTTCAGGATTTCCAGCCAAATGCCGATGTACGCCGGGGACTTGCCATTGCCAGTGACAATCCTCAGAGCAGCCAGGGTGAGGTGCTTCAGTACATACATTCTGTACAGAAATGAAAGGAGAGAATACCTTGCTTTTCTACTTTACAGCAACCGGAAACAGTCTCTATGTGGCCAAGCAGTTGGAAAACGATCCGATCAGCATATCCGAATGAAACGGATGCGCCAAACCGCATGATTTGACAGTTTCAGCGATATGGAGCGATATGGGAAGATGGAATGAGGAGACAAGGATGCTGAGCAGCAGAAAATGGAATGACGGAAAACGCTGGAGTAGGTTCACTGCGCTGTTTGCCAGTTCACTTCTGATCATCTGCTTTACGGTACACAGCGCAAAAGGAGAAAGCACCATGCTGTTAAAGCCTGAAATTAAGCAGAACGGAGTATCGATCGAAGGCGTGCTGTATACGCCAAACGGAGAAGGCCCATTTCCGACGGTGATCCTGACACACGGGTTCACAGGCAACTATACGTATATAACCGGGAATATCGCCAAAGAACTGGCGAAGGCAGGCTTTGCCGCCTATGCCTTCAATCTCCGCAATCCGGATACGAGGAGCATGCTGAACACATCCGTATTGACAGAGGCGGCCACCCTGGACACGGTCATCGACCAGATCAAAGCGCTTGATTGCGTTGATCCGAAGCAGGTATTTCTTCTGGGCGAAAGCCAGGGCGGGTTTGTATCCGCCTATGTCGCCGCCCGGCGCGAAGACATTCAGGCGCTGGTTCTGTACTACCCGGCGTTCGTGCTGCAGGATGACGCGAAGGAGAGAAATCCCGGCTGGGATGAACCGGGGCACGTTTTTCAGGATGATCCTTCCTTTGGCGTGAGCGCCATCTATGCCCGGGACGCCTTGTCTTTCGATATCTATGAGGTCATTGCAAACTATCACCGTGATGTGCTGATCGTCCACGGGGACAGGGATACCGTTGTTCCGCTGACCTATTCAGAACGCGCTGTGTCTGTCTATGACCACGCGGAGCTGAAAATCATCCATGGAGCGGGGCATGGGTTTTATTCCGGCGAGCCCTTCCGGATTTCCACGCAGTACGCAACAGATTTCTTGGCCTCGCACATCCAGTGATGGTATACCGAGAGCCCCAAAGCATCGAACTGCTTTCCGGCTGGCGAAGGGAGAATGATACGAGTGCGGTACAGAATCAATCAGAAAACGCAGGACAGAATCAGCGAGATTGGCCTGGGCTCCGCCTATATGCCGCAAACCCCGCTGAAGGAAGCCATCCCCGCCCTGCGGCGGGCCTATGAGGGCGGCATCAACTATTACGATCTGGCGGCGGGTGACGGAAAAGCCTTCCGGTTCCAGGAGGTCCCGTAACAATCGTAAGATCAGATGCCAATGCTGTTTCAACTGCCGTCGCCTGTTCTGTATTGAGTGGAAGTACCTCCAGTAATTGTACTGTATCTGTATCCTGAGCAGGGGTTTCAACCTGTTCTTTTACCCAAGCGTGCAGTGCTGTACCGCGATAGTTTTCTTCAGGCATCATGCTCAGAACCATCAGTTCTGATTCCAAACCATCTGTATACTTTCCTTTTTCAGCTTCAATTACCACAGGCCGATTGAAAATACCATCAGGTAACCCAGATAAGGATTCCACTATAGGAATATGATACGGATTGATATCTTCTCGCCATGCCCAATCACGGATCTGTTGAAGTCGAAGAACCAATTCGTCAACTTCAATCACAGATTCTGGATTGTTCATTCCAAGTTCTGTTTCCAGATTAACTAATTCATTTGCAAGTGCATCGCCTTTACCACCGCAATAGCTCCTTATAACCTCCATGTTGACACATGGAACCCAGGAAATCTCTACAGTACCTCCATTGTACTCAATGGGGAACAAGAAAACCGGAGCAATCTTTCGAAAAGAGCCTTTATTGCTATGTATCGTATATATACTGATAGCCTTCTCAACTCACTTAGATCCATCTTCATAGTAGTTAAATACCAAAGGCCCATCTACACCCGCACTACGCCTCTCCAGCCGCGAACGCCATAGTAGGAATCCGCGCTGTTGTGGAACACAAAAACGGTGTTGTAACGACGCTCGCAGAACAGCGCGCCGCCCAGGGTGCGAATGCTCTGCGGCGTAAAGATCCAGCTGGACGTTTTGAGATCATATTCGCCGGTGCTTTGCAGCAGGCGATACTGCGCCTCCGTCATCATGGCTACACCCGCCGCCCGGGCCTGGCCTTCCGCGCTGCCCGCCGGCGGGTTCTTTTTGCGTGCCTGCAAAGCCGCGTCATCGTAGCAAAGGCTTCTGCGGCCTGCGGGAGATTCCGCCGCGCAGTCGGCAATCAGATACAGGCCGTCCTCTGTCCCGATCACGTCGGGTTCGCCGCCCGTTTCTTCCATCCAGCGGATTGCTTTCACAGCGTCCGGATGGGCAGAAAGCCGGGCTGCCACATCGTCCCATAGAATTCCCGGATGGCGCTGCATGTGCGCGTCAAATCGGGCTTTCAGATCGTCCAAAAAACTGTTGTCTGCCATTTTCCTCACCTCAAGACCGGATGTCCCGGTATTTCCTTTCCAGCGGTTCTGTTTTCTCACGGATTTCCTCCGCGATCTGCTTGCAAAGCCGGACAGGAATCCCCGCCTTTTTCCCCACGGCAATCAGCTCCTGATTGCCGGGATTCCGTCCGTTACCATTCACGGTGGTGGTGTGCTCTCCAAAGTACGTTGTGCTCCAGGTAAGGTCATATGCCGGGGAAGGGTGCCAGCAATCATACTGGGAATCATAGATCCAGGTAAAATTTTTGGCGTGATCATCCCGGTTGTGCGCATACACATTGAAGCACATGCGGCGGTACATTTGGAGAAGATCGGCCTCGTTGCTTCGGGACAGAATCGTCGTGAGCTTCATCAGCGTATGATAGTCCATCGAAGCATACCGCCAGTCCGCCTCCAGAATCGCGGAAGCGGAAAGCATATGCAGTCTTTTCCCTTGATCCCGGTCAAAGCGCCGGATCGCAAAATAGCCAGCACATTGCCGGGAGGGCATCAGCTTCGTTTCCGGCACAGTAATTCCGCAATCCGCTGCGCAGTCCATGTATTCCTTTTCCATCACGCCAGTGTCCATCATATCGCCGGATGCGGGAAACTTGATGATCCATGCATCGGTCATCACCTTGGGCCGAGCGCCGCCGCTGCTTCCGCCCAGTCGGAACAGCGCATCCAGATCGGCGTTTTCTTCATGCTGCAGCAAGGCGGCGCATTGAGAAGCCAGCTCATCCAAATCCCCCAGAGAAGTATCCCGGGACAGATCCCAGGCGGGGCGATAGGTCAACGCGCCTATACCCGAGCTGCCCACAATAGCCAGCCGATCCAGCACGGATACATCGGCAGCCGTATAGCCGCGGCTGCGCAGCATGCGATCCACCAGCAGCCGTCCCCAGGTATCCGGAAGGCTGTCTGCAAATACCCCCCACAAGCCCTGAAAGCTTTCGGAGGTTGGAACAAAAACCTTTTGCTCCAGCGGAAGGGAGAAGGGACTGATGGCAAAGCCGTTTTCCAGCCAGCTGTCCGCATAGGCGAAAGCCACCCGATGCTCCGCTGTTTCCGCCAGCGTGCCCACCGGCTTTTCATTCAGGAAAACATCTACCTTATGATCTTTCACGGACGACCTCCTCGATGGAATTGTATTTTACATCCGCAAACAGTCGTTTCATATCCTCCGTGCAGTCCAGCGCGACAGCCAGCTTTGTCAGCGAAATCAAAGAAATTTGACCAGTGGTTTCAAACCGCTTGATGCTGCCAAAGCTGACATTGCTTTTTTCGCTCAGCTGCTGCTGGGTCAGATTTTTCCGCTTGCGGATGCCGCGCAGCCGCTGCGCCAGGGCTAAATTGATTTCTTCCGGTGTTTCCCAGACAAAACTCATATCTTCCTCCAAACAGATTAAATATGATCCATTTCGGTTGGATTAGCCCAATAATGGATCATATATTATCCAAAGTCAGTATACCATATACTTTTGAAAATGACAAGTGGATAAGAGTTTGCCGATTTTCTCATTCATTCTTTTCCTAAAATCATGAAAAGAACACCCCTGCAAGAATTTGAGGAGCTTCCTGCAGGGGCGTCGCCTTACATCATGGATTCATCTGTCTTATACTGTGTGACCGCTTTCAAGTACCTTTCCGGGTCTTCGTTCAGCACCAGGTCAGCATAGGCGGCAGGATCATTGAAGAGCAGGTAATCCAGCTCGGAGCGTTCGTACATGTTGTTGGCAAAGGTATCCTCCACCTTCTGGCAGTCGATGGTCACGATGGAGCGGTCAGTCAGCCAGGCGTTGACACAGTTGGTATCCATATCGTAAAATGCGATGTAGAGCATCATTGTTTATTCCTCACTTTCTTATTGGGCGTGGCTGTTCAGCCAGTCGTCGATGATGGGCAAGATGGCGTGCTGGTGCCAGAGGGAGACTGCCGGTTGGTTGAGAAACGCCGGCGACAGCAGGAAGTCGATCAGCCAGGGCTTGGGAATCCTACGCACATTCCGGAGGGTGAAGCTGCGGATTTTGCCTTCGCCGCACCATTTGATGATGGTGGTGTCGGCATAGCCGATGGCGTCGCTGATCTGCCGTGGGTCCATTACATCCGGGAAGGGCTCCAGCGTTTCGTCGTAGAGCGCCCGGAGCTGATCAGCCAAGGCCGGCGGCACCTGGGTCAGCGTAACGCCGCGGGTCTGCCGGGGCATCGTGGCCGCGCCGCCTCGTTTCCTGCGGATGCGGGGCAGGCTTTCCAGGTAGGCTTCGAAGGCTGGGCTCTTTTGCATGGCCT
>ERZ842401.6891-NODE-6891-length-11900-cov-3.938033_pt1 | contig 11900 bp, 8 predicted proteins | sample MGYA00521270_ERZ842401 | MGnify/ENA primary metagenome ERZ842401 (study PRJEB31892, sample SAMEA3878208) | bioreactor metagenome | biome: Moose rumen | place: Sweden | collected 2011-10 | study: EMG produced TPA metagenomics assembly of the PRJEB12797 data set... | reverse complement strand
AAAGCGGCCGGCAGCGCAGATAACTGTGCTGTCGGCCGCTCCGTTTTTCTTACTTCTTGATGTACAGGTAATCGCCGGCGTAGATCAGGTTCTTGCTCTTGATCTTGGGGTTCCAGGTCATAAGCAGGGATTCGGTTGTGTTGAATTTCTTGGCGATCTTGCTCAGGGCGTCGCCCTTCACGATCTGGTAAATGATGAAGCCTTCCTTTTCAGCGGGCTTCTTGTAGCCGCCGGTCACCTGATCCATTTCTTCCAGGTTCAGTTCTTTATTTTCGCTCATGGTATGTATCCCCTTTCCATGTATCCTTCATTTTTATCTTTAGAATCCACCCTCTGGGCGTTTCCATGTATTGATACGGGCCGCCGATCCATTGGGCAGTTTTTTGCAAATATTTTTACGCCGCGGGCACGAAATCCAGCTCGCTCAGGAAATCGATGCACATCTGCACCTGGGCGTCGGTCAGGGTCTGATTCTTGGCGTTGGGGTTAGGGGTCATGACGAATTCAATGGAATAGCCCTTGTACACGGACAGGATATCCACAAAGTCCGTATCGTCGCCCACTTCCCTGGCGATCAGCAGCTTGGTGCCGTAGGCGGTATCCTTGTAGGTGATTTCCACGTCGTTCATTTCGGTGAAGGAGCCCTCCAGGCCCTTGAGCGCTTCGTCGGTCAGATCGTTCATACGATCCACATTGGCGAACAGCTCGTCAAACGCGATGGAAAGCTGCAGGATGGGCTTTTCGGTATCCTCGGAGGTAATGAAAGCGGAAATCTTGGTGCCCAGGGTGTTGATCAATTGCATGGTATAGCCTTCAGGCAGCTGGCATTGGAGGGAAAATTCGCCGTTCACGTTCAGCTTGCCCATCTGTTCCTTGGCGGGGGCGGCGGGTTCTTCCTTCACAACGCCCAGCACGGTCACATAATTCTTGCTCACATAGCCCGTTTTTCCGCTTTCCAGATCGATGGCCTGATACCATTTATCCGTTTCGCCGATGGCCTTCAGCTCGCGGCCGTCCGGCAGGGAAGCGATGCGGTCCGCCGCCACGCCGGGGCCCACGCGGAAGTTTACCCAGCCGGAGGCGCGGGAAGCGCGCACGGACAGCATCAGGGCCTGATCCAGGCTCCGGGCGCTCTTAAGCTGCCGATTCAGTTCCTCCAGGTTCGCCTTGCGTTCGGCTTCCTCAGCCCGCTTCTGAGCGTCCCGGGGCTGGGTGTTCACCAGATAACGGGTCATCACATAGCCGACGCCGTTATCGCCCTTTTTGTTGCGGATGCAGCACCAATCCGCGTTGATGACCACGGGACCCTCTACGATCACTTCCGCGCCGTATTCCAGCTGGTCGATCACATTATCGCCGGTTTTGGGCTCCCGGCGCACATTCAGCTTGCCGCCGTTTTCCGTGTACACATACATGGTCTTGGGGTACTGGGTCATATCGATGCCGAGCAATTCTTCCAAAGTTTGGCCTTCCGCAAAGGCGGCGGGCAGAGCCGTCAAAAGCAGCATAGCAGCTAAAAGCAGGGAAACGATATGCTTTTTCATGGGGTTGTTCCTCCTTATATTACATGCAAGTTTTCTTTCGTTTGAACCGCTCCAGCGGTTGCTTTTTGTTATTGCAGAATCTGTTTTGCTCGCTGCAATGATTGATACGCCCGAAAAAGAAGCATGGCAGCAAATTTTTGAAATTCTTTCATTCCTTTTTCTGGGTGAAGCAAAGGGACTGCCGCGCAGTCCCCTTGAGGATACCGGATCACGCTTTCAACACAAACGCTGATTATACCAGCTGCCGTCTGGCCCGTTCCTTTTCGGCGGCGGCATCGTCGGCGGGATACCACATGGGGTCCACCAGATGCACGGAGCAGGCTTCGCCCTGGGAGAAGGCCACGCGGTGGGGCGTTTGCACCTTCAAAAGCTGTTCGCCCACCCGCACCAGATACTCGGTACGGTCGGTAAGGAAGATGCGTTTTTCCACGTGGGTGGTGAAGCCCCCTTCGCCGGGGCCGGTGAGGGCGATTTCGTTGGGCCGGGTGGCTACCACCATTTCGGGGGCCGCGTCGGCGGGCACGGTCAAATCCAGGGGTTGATCCATATAGCCCTTGGGATAAGCCTTGCCATCCTTCACGACCACATTGATGAAAGTGCTCTCCCCCAGGAAGTTGTGCACGAACCGGTTGCAGGGCTTGTTATACAGATTTTCCGGGGTATCGATCTGCATGATCTTGCCCATATCGCACACCATCATCCGGTCCGAAATGGCCATGGCCTCGGACTGGTCGTGGGTAACGAAAATGATGGTGAAATTGAATTTCCTTTGCAGCGCTTTGATTTCAAAGCGCATGGTTTCGCGCAGCTTGGGGTCCAGGTTGGAAAGAGGCTCGTCCAGCAGCATCACCTTGGGATTGGTCACGATGGCGCGGGCCAGGGCGATGCGCTGCTGCTGGCCGCCGGACAGATCACTGGGGAATACCTTTTCCAGGCCGGTCAAGCTGGTATGATGCAGGGCCTCGTTGACGCGCTTGATGATGTCGGTTTTATTGACTTTTTGAATCCTGAGCGGGAATGCCACGTTTTCAAACACGTTCATGTGGGGCCACACGGCGAACGCCTGGAACACCATGCCCAGTCCCCGCTCTTCGGGGGGTACGTACAGATTCTTTTTCCTACTGGATACCAGCTTGCCGCACAGCTCGATTTCGCCCTCGGTCAAATCCTCAAAGCCGGCGATCATGCGCAAGGTGGTGGATTTGCCGCAGCCGGAGGGACCCAGGAAGGAGAAGCATTCGCCCTCGTGAACGCTCAGGTTGAAATCATCCACGGCCACGATATCGCCCAGGGTTTTGGTGGTAAACCTTTTGGTGACGTGATTCAATACGATCTGATCAGCCATGAATCACACCCCCTTCCTGTCCTTGGTCAGCTTGGTAACGATGGTGTTCAGAATAATGATGATGCCGATAGCCACGGTTGCCAGTGCAGCCGCTTGGGGGATCATGCCCGCGTCACGCAGGGAGTAGATTTGCACGCCCAGGGTGCGGGTGTAGGGGCCGTAGAGCAGGATGGAGGTGGTCACCTCGCGCATGGCCGGCAGGAAGATCAGGAAGAAGCCGCTTACCATGGCAGGCCGGATCAGGGGCAGGGTCACATCGGCCAGGCTTTCGGTGTGGCTGGCGCCGCACACCCTGGCCGCCTCCTCCAGGGAGGAGTGCACCTGCAAAAGGGCGGCCGAGGAGGTTTTCATACTGAAGCTCAAATACCGGGCCAGGTACGCAACCAATATGATCCAGATGGTATTGTACAGGTTGATGCCCGCGATGCGCCCGCTCCAGGCCAGGATCACGCCGATGGACAGCACCGTGCCGGGGATGGCGTAGGGCAGCATGGAAATGACCTCCAGCACGCCCTTGCCCTTGGGCTTGATCTTCTGCACCACATAAGCCACCAGCGTGCCCAGGAACATGCAGATGATACCAGCCGTGATGGACACGAACAGGGAGTTTCGGATGGAAGCGATGGTGCCGTTGGCTGTAAATACTTTTTCGTATTGCGCGAAGGTGAAATTCTTGAATTCCAGCGGCAGTCCGTAAGCCTTCAGGAAGGAAATGAGAACGATCATCACCAGCGGCACGATCACGATCATCACCAGCGTGAGAATGGCCAGCAGGAACAGGGGGATCTTGGCCCCGCGCAGCTTGATCAGCGTGGGCCGCATGGATTTGCCCTTGATGATGTCATAGCTGCCCGCGGACAAAATGCGGTTTTGCAAAATCAGGGCCAGGGCCACCACCACCACCAGCATCACGGAAATAGCCGCGCCCTGGCGGATGCCGTCAAAGGACCCGCCGGAATTATAAATGACTTCATAAATGCGGGTAGGCAGGGTGTAGATGCGTTTGGCGTAGCCCAGGATGGCGGGCACGCCGAAGTGGGCCAGGGACGTGGTCAAAATCAGCAGCGCACCGGCGGAAATGGCGGGCTTCACCAGGGGCAGCGTGATTTTCCAAATCACCTGGCGCTGCCGGGCCCCGGCGATGCGGGCGGATTCTTCCAGGGTGGGGTCCATGCGCTCCAGGGCGGATACCACCTGCATGAACACGAAGGGGAAGTAATAGCTCACTTCCACGAACACGATGCCCCAAACGGAGTTAATGTTGATGGGCATGGCTTTGAGGCCGAACAGCTGCACCAGCCACTTGTTGATGTAGCCGGACCGGCCGTTGAACATCATATCCCAAGCCATGGCCCCCAGGAAAGGCGGGAACATGTAGGGAATATTGAACAGGGCCCGCATGAGGCCCTTGGCCGGTATATCGCTGCGGCCCAGGAGCCAGGCGTAAAATACGCCCATGATGGTGCCCAGGATGGTGGTGAACACGGCGATTTTCAGGGTGTTCCACATGGCCCCTAAGTTGTTGGGCTCGGTAAGCTGTTCCACAAACATGTTGATTTCCAGCTTGCCTTGATAGAAAAAGGCGTTGTATACGATCATGAAAATGGGGATCACCACGATGATCAGCAGCAGCACAAAGCACACCGCCGTCATCACCTTATCCATGTTCAGGCGCTTGCGCCCGTCCACGGCCGCCAATTCGGCGCTGACGCCGCCCAATTTCCTCATGCCGTTTCAGCTCCTTTCTTGGTGGGATAGAAGCGAGTGTTCAAAAAACGGATGCCCACGGTGGTTCCCTCGTCGGCCACGCCCTTGGTGCGGGCGTCCAGCATGCTTTGCTGCACGCGGATCTGCTTTTGGCCCAGGGAGAGGAAATAATTGTATTCGCTGCCCAGGAACACCCGGGAATCCACCTTCGCCTTCAGCGGGGAGGCGGGATCGAACACAATGTCGTTGGGCCGCACGCCCAGATCGTAGCCGCCGCCCTGGGCTTCCTTTGGCACCTCCCCGGCATAGGGGATTTTTTCGCCGCAGTTGAGCACCAGGCCCCCCGCGCCCTTTTCCAAAGGAAGAAAATTGGAAACGCCGATGAACTCGAAGGTGAACCGGTTGGCGGGGCGCAGGATGATTTCCTCGTCCGTACCGTACTGGCACAGGGTGCCGTCCTGCTCCATGATGGCCATTTTATCGCACAATTGCAGGGCGGATTGCTGATCGTGGGTGATATACAGGATGGTGGCCCCCAGGCGGTTCTGGATCATGCGGATTTCCAGCAGCATTTCCTCCCGCAGCTTGGCGTCCAGGTTGGTGATGGGCTCATCCATCACCAGCACGTCGCTGTCCACCACCAGGGCCCGGGCGATGGCCACGCGCTGCTGCTGGCCCCCGGACAGCTGATTGGGCAGATGGTTGGCATACTCGGTCATATGCACCTGCTCCAAGGCGCGCATGGCCCGCTGCTTGATTTCATCCTTGGGCCTGCGCTGCTTTTTCAGCGGGTAGCACACGTTTTCCAGCACTGTCATATGGGGCCAGACGGCATAATCCTGGAACACGATGCCGATATTCCGCTTTTCCGCGGGCACGTTCACGCGCTTCTTCGCGTCAAACAGCACCCGATCCCCCACGGTGATGGAGCCGGTTTCCGGTTTGATGAGCCCCAGCAGGGCCCTTACCAGCGTGGTTTTCCCGCAGCCGGAGGGCCCCACCAGGCACACGATCTTGCCGCTTTCCACCTCCAGGGAAAAATGCTCCAGCACCGTGTGGTTTCCGTAGCGGAAGGTGATATCGTCAAATTTTACATTGGCCATTGTTTATCACGCTCCTTATGGCAAATGATGTTCGGCAAATGATGAAATGCACGCAAAAACGATGCAAGAGAGTGCAGAGTACAGAGTGCAGATTAAAATGCTTTCATATTTGTTTGTTGTCGCCCAAATTAATCAACTAATACTATTCGCGTTTTAAATCTTATCAGATTTGGGATGGATTTTTCGTTCTGGCAAAGCTGAGCGGAGGGAGGCGTAGCAGCGCTACGTTGACCGAAGCGAAGCAAAGACAGAACGGAAAAGACGCCCAAAGATGTTAAGATTTTAAAAGAAGAATAGTATAAATAAATCTGAACTCTGTACTCTGAACTCTGTTCTCTTTATTCACCGTATTGCGGTGTTTGCCTGAATAACGAAAGCGGGCATGTCCGTTCCGGGAAACGAGCATGCCCGCCGCCTGATTCAAGGTTTATTTGCCGAAGATCTTGTTGAATTCGTTCAGGTAGTTCTGCAGGTTTTCGCCCAGCTCGGTGTAATCCACTTCCATGTTGATGGCGGCGATGGCGGAGGTGTCCACCTTCATTTCCACGTCGTCACGAACGGATACCAGGTTGTTGGCAACCAGCACTTCCTGGCCTTCCTTGGAAAGGATGAAGTCCATGAGCAGCTTGGCGTTTTCTTCATTGGCGCAGCCCTTGATCATGGCGATGGGGCTGGTCATGGTGATAACATCTTCCGTGGTGTAGTGGAACGCCATGGGGGAGCCTTCCGCGATCAGGTTGGCGGATACATAGTCCAGGCAGATGCCTACCTGATAGGAAGCGTCGGCCACGCGGTTATGGGTGGCAGTGGTGCCGCTTTCCAGCTCCACGCCGTTGTCCCGCAGCTTCTGGAAATAGTCAGGGCCGTACTTGGGAGACTGCATCATGGCGGCCATCCAATACTTGGTGGTGGAAGCCTGGGCGGGGTCGGTCATGATGATCTGGTTCTGCCACTTGGGGTCCAAGAGGTCGTTCCAGGTCTTGGGAGCGTCCGCTTCATCCACGCCGATGAACCAGGCGATGCCCATGGTCACCAGACGGCCGGCGGTGTAATATCCATCGGGATCCATGTATTCCTTGGCGATGTGTTCGGTTTCAGGAGACACATAGGGCTCCAGCCAGCCGTTGGCCTTGAACACTTCGTAGTCAGAGGGGTCGCCCAGCCATACCAGGTCGCTGGCGATCTGGCCGCCGTCCTGGGCTTCGGTGGTCATTTTGGTAACCAGCTTGCCGCCGCCGGCATAGTAGTATTCCATATCCACGCCGGGATATTTGGCTTCAAAAGCCTGCTCGATGGCCTGCAGCTGCGCTTCCTGCATGGAAGAATACAGCATCACTTTGCCCTTGGGGGCTTCTGCCACGGCAACGCTCATGGACAGAACCATGATCAAGGCGAGCATCAAAGCAACGATTTTTTTCATAGAATGGAGCCTCCTTTTTTATTTTCCGGAATTTCTATGACCATTATACAAATGTGTTCCTCTTTTGTCAAGAAAAACCTCACAATATACGGCGTCAATGTATGTAATATTTTTTCCATTTTTGAATGAGCATCTTTTGCTGCGGCGATTGGTTCCGCTTATGCAGATTGGCTCTTCCCATCGCTTCATTTTTTGGTATAATAAGCAAAGGGAGGGCTTGCCGCTTGCCTGAATGAAAAAAGCCCCGTCCCGAAAAAAGGACGAGCATCGTCCAAAATAAAAGGAAGCATACGATGGAATACCTTGATATCTGCGATGAAAACGGCCAACCCACGGGGCAATGCGTCAGCCGGAGCGAAGCGCACCGGCAGGGCATCCTGCACCGCACCGCTCACGTGTGGATCGTAAGAAAAGAAAACGGGCAAACGGAGGTGCTGCTGCAAAAGCGCAGCATGCAGAAGGAATCCTTTCCCGGGCTGTACGACACTTCCTCCGCGGGGCACATCCCGGCGGGCGAAGAGCCGCTGCCCTCCGCGCTCAGAGAGCTTGAGGAGGAGCTGGGCCTTTCCGCCGCCCCGGATCAGCTGGCCTATGCCGGCACGTTCCGGATCCAATACGAAAAAGTATTTCACGGCCAGGTTTTCCGGGACAATGAAGTGACCCGGGTGTACGTATACCGGGAGCCCGTTGATGCGCAGAAGCTGACCTTGCAGGCCGAGGAAGTAGACGCGGTACGGTGGTTTGATCTGGAAGAGGTTTGGCAGGAAATCCAAACGGATCGGCGCCGCTTCTGCGTACCCGCCTCGGGACTCAGCCTGCTGCGGGATTACCTGAAGGCCCACCCCCTGCCGGACAGTGAATGAAAAGAGGAGGAAAAACCATGCTGCCTGAAACCCATGTTTCTTTTTCCTGCAAAAACGATACGCTCCAGCGCGTCTACGACGCCGCGGAAGAAAAATGCCGCCTGAACCTGAAAAGCTTCGGGGGCGATACGGTGCTGGTGGAAGGCGGGGGCTATGAAAAAATATGGCTGGAAACCCAGCCCATGGGTGGGGAAATGTACGCCCTGCGCAATCTGGAGGCAGCGAAAAACAACGTTCAGCTCTTTATGCGCCATCAGCGCTCGGACGGCCGCCTGCCGGGCTCCATTCAATGCGTCAACGGCACGGTTGAACCGCAATTCAACAAATACCAAGGCTTCTGCTTCCCCTTTCCGGCGCTGAACCTGTATTATCTGCTGGGCGAGGATCGGGATTTCCTGCTGCAGCTTCGGGACTCCCTGCGCCGCTTTGACGAATGCCTCTGGCGCACCCGGGACAGCAACGGGGATGGGCTGCTGGAATCCTTCTGCGTATACGATACGGGCGAGGACCTGGCCCTGCGCTACGGGGACGCGCCCTGCTGGTGGACGGAGGACGCGCCGCCGGAAGGATGCGCCGTGGTGCCCATGGCCAGCATGGACGTGATGAGCTGGAGCTATGCCTGCCGGGATACCCTGGCCCAAATCAGCAGAATATTGAATGACGGGCATGCCGAGGGCTGGGAAAAGCAGGCCGCTTCCGTAGCCGCTTCCTTGCGAAAAGGGCTGTGGGACGATAAGCGCGGCGCCTGCTACGACCGGGACAAGCACGGAAACACCATCGATATCCTGTGCCATAATACGCTGCGCTGCATGTACTGGGGCTCCCTGGCCCCGGATATGGCCAGGCGGTTTGTGGAGGAGCATCTGCTCAATTCCCGGGAATTCTGGACTCCCTTTCCCCTGCCCAGCGTGGCAGTATGCGACCCCGCCTTCCGCAACGCCCCGGAAAACAATTGGAGCGGCCAGCCGGAGGGGCTCACCTATCAGCGCGCCATTCTGGCCCTGGAAAACTACGGCTATCACAGCATCGTGACCGAGCTTGGGAAAAAGCTGATTGGGGCCGTCGCTGAAAACGGCTTTCGGTTCACCCAGCAGTTTGATCCCTTTACCGGGAAGCCTTCCATGGTGCACGCCGTGACCCATCAGCCCGTGACGCCGGACAGCGGCGAGCCCGTTCAGGACGCCTACGGCCCTACCATGCTCGCCGCCCTGGAATACATCGCCCACCGGTTCGGCATCCATCCCCATCTGGGGCAGGTTTGGTTCAGCCTGGGCAGCGGAGAAGAATACGCGTATGACGTGGTATTTTATGATCACCGCTATGCCATCCGCAGCAGCGGGACACAGGCGGAAATCATGCTGGACGGCCGAACGCTCGGCGCGTATCCCTGCGGACAGCGCTTCGTGACCGACCGGCAGGGAAAAATCCTGCAATGCTATTCGATCGAAGAAGCAGCGCTTTGAAGGAAACCTGGATAAAGACAATTTCCAACATCCTGCACGCAAAACGCCGATACCCGCGACCGGGCGTCGGCGTTTTTTGTACAGCGTTGTTTTCGTTCAGCGTGAAGGCTGCATCATATATTTTCCCGTGGCGCTTTCCTGGCAGGCGGCAATTTCCTCCGGCGTGCCCATGGCCACGATCCTGCCGCCGTGCACGCCGCCCCCCGGGCCCATATCGATCACATAATCGCTGTTCCTGATCACATCCAGATCGTGCTCGATCACGATCACCGTGGCGCCGCTGTCAGTCAGGCGTCGGAACACCTGCAAAAGCGTTTGCACGTCCAGGGGATGCAGGCCGATGGTGGGTTCGTCAAACACAAAAACGGTATCGGATTGGCCCCTGCCCATTTCGCTGGCCAGCTTCAGTCTTTGGGCCTCGCCGCCGGACAGGCTGGGGGTCTCTTCACCCAGCGTTAAATAGCCCAGGCCCAAATCCTTCAAAACAGCCAGCCGCTTATAGATGACGGGCAGATCGGCGCAGACGGCAAGGGCTTCGTTCACGCTCAAATCCATCAGCTCCGGCAGCGAATAGGCCTTTTCCTGCTTTTTTCCCTGGCGCTTGATAAGCCCCGCCTCCTTGGCGTAACGGGAGCCATGGCATTCGGGGCAGGGAATATCCACATCCGGCAAAAACTGCACGTCCAGGCTGATGCTGCCCGTGCCGTCGCACACCGGGCAGCGCAGGGAGCCGGTGTTGTAGGAAAAATCGCCTGCTTTGTATCCCCGCAGCTTGGCGTCAGCCGTGCGGGCGTACACCTTGCGCAGTTCGTCATGAATATCCGCGTAGGTGGCCACGGTGGAGCGCACGTTGATCCCGATGGGCGTAGCGTCGATCAGCTTGATTTGAGAAATCCCCTCCGCGGACACACCGCGCACATGCTCCGGCAGCCTCCGACCTTGCAGCTGAGATTGCAAACCGGGGATCAGGCTTTCCAGCACCATGGTGGTTTTCCCGCTGCCGGAAACGCCGGTAACGGCGATCAAACGACCCTTGGGAAAATCCGCCTCCAGCGGCTGCACCGTATGAACGGCGTGGGTGGACAGATGGATTTTTCCCTGCTCAAACAGCCGATCCCGGGGAATCTCCCGCCGCATGCGGATGGCGGATTTTCCCGACAGGAAGCCCCCGATCCTGCTGTTCGGATCGTTTTCCACCTCCGGGATCGTGCCCTGAGCGATCACCGTGCCGCCCTCCGCCCCGGCATCCGGGCCCATTTCAATGATCCAATCTGCCTGGGAAAGGATCTGGGTATCGTGATCCACCAGCAAAACAGAATTGCCATCGGCCAGCAGATCGTTCATGACGCCGATCACGCCTTCCACATTGGAGGGGTGCAGGCCGATGGTGGGCTCATCCAGCACATAGAGCACCCCGGTGGTGCGGTTGCGCACGGCGCGGGCCAATTGCATCCGCTGGCGTTCTCCGGTGGATAGCGTGGATGCTTCCCGATCCAGCGTTAAATATGAAAGACCCAAATCCATAAGCCGCTTGGCGGTATGCTGAAACGCTTCGCAGATGCTTTCCGCCATGGGCCGCATTTCCTCCGGCAGGGAACCGGGCACCCCTTTCACCCAATCCACCAAATCAGCCAGCGTCATTTGGCAGGCCTCCGGAAGCGATATTCCCCGCAGCCTGGGAGCCCGGGCGGCCTCGGAAAGCCTGGTGCCCCCGCAGTCCGGGCAGGGGCCCTGCTTCAAAAACTTTTCCACCCGCTTCATGCCCTTTTCGTCCTTCACATGGGACAGGGCGTTTTCCACGGTATAGGTGGCGTTAAAGTAAGTAAAATCCATATCGCCCGCGGCGCCGCTGGTTTTGTTCTGATAGATGATGTTCTTTTTCACCGCCGGGCCGTGAAACACAATGTCCCGCTCCTTTTCGGTCAGCTCCCGAAAGGGCACGTTGGTGCGCACGCCCATTTCCCGGGCGATGTCCTTCATCAGCGACCACATGAGCGTCTGCCACGGAAGCACCGCCCCCTCGTCAATGGAAAGCGTCTCATCGGGAACAAGCGTGCGTTCGTCCACCGTGCGCACCACGCCCGTACCTTCGCACTGCGCGCAGGCGCCCCCCGAGTTGAACGCGAGCTCTTCCGCACCGGGGCCGTAAAAGCGCGCGCCGCACTCCGGGCACACCAGCTCCCGCTCCGCCGCCACGTTCAGGCTGGGCGCGACGTATTGGCCGTTGGGGCAGCGGTGGCTTGCCAGTCGCGAGAACATGAGCCTGAGCGAGTTGAGCAGTTCCGTGGCGGTGCCGAAGGTGCTCCGTATGCCCGGCACGCCCGGCCGCTGGTGGAGCGCAAGGGAGGCCGGAACGTAGCGCACCTCGTCCACCGGGGCGCGGCTTGCCTCGGTCATGCGCCGCCTCGTGTAGGTAGAAAGGGATTCCAGGTAGCGCCGGGAGCCTTCTGCGTAG
>ERZ842401.6890-NODE-6890-length-11902-cov-6.025407_pt1 | contig 11902 bp, 6 predicted proteins | sample MGYA00521270_ERZ842401 | MGnify/ENA primary metagenome ERZ842401 (study PRJEB31892, sample SAMEA3878208) | bioreactor metagenome | biome: Moose rumen | place: Sweden | collected 2011-10 | study: EMG produced TPA metagenomics assembly of the PRJEB12797 data set... | reverse complement strand
AAGACCATCTTGATTGTCAGTAACACCACAAGCATGTACAACAGCACGGGAGGAAGCCATTTCACGCATAATGCGACATTCATGCCACAACAGTTCGTGAGACGGATCATGCTTATACATCTTCACAACACTCTGAATATTCTTATCAGAGTGCCATAGATACACAGAAGCGAAGCTACCAGAATCGCTCAATAAGCATCCTCTTACTCCAAGTTCTTCTGCGCCCTCGTTCCGATGTGTCTGTACAGTGATGTTCTGAAGTGGTTTGAAATCAATATTGCTATTACACTTAGGCAATTCACCTTCGTCCTCGATTATTCGTGATTGCTTTATGGTTCTTGTATCACAGCAGAAATAGTTGTAGACCAAACCTTCTGCGCCAAATACGGGATCAACACCAGCTTTTAATAACAGGTCGTTTATTTCAGGAACTGCAAAAGTAGGGTCAATATGATACCAAATACTGTTTATCTTCACAACCAGCCAACAATGGCGACTTCCTTTTTCTGCATTATGCATTGTACCGAAAACGAGTTTGCTTTCAATACCGAGCACCTTGAACAAATACTGCGCAGCCTTTGCATAGCCTGTACAAACGGAATTACGGCATACAAACACACTATAGATTGTCTGGTTATAGGCAGAGTAGATATTGTACTTGCAGTATAGTGCTATCCATTTATATACATACATTACCTGCTCTGGTATAGAAAGACGGAAAATCTCATTGATTCGGAAATCGTTTTGGACAACATCATCTATCTGATTTTTCGCCTTTAAACTCTTTTCCTTATCAATAGTATAATGGAAACGAATGCTCTGGTCATTCTCTGTATACTTCCATTGATGTGAGAACCAGAATATTTCTGGGTTCTCACGCATGATACTGCGAATGCATTGATACACGTCATCTTGTGTCGTTCCTTTGGGAACTGACACCTGCAATGCGTGATTACGAATAGCTTGCTCTATTTGTTTGTATAGCAGATTCATACTGAAGAACTAACAATCATTACTTCCCTTGTGGCATTCCGCCACCTGTTGGGGGCATACTGCCTCCCGTTGGTACTCCTGTTGTAGCAGGTATTCCACCTTGAGCCTGACCTGCACCCCCAGGCATACCCCCAGACATACCAGCGGCACCGCTGGCAGACGACTTAATTCCCAACATCATAGGGAGTGAACTAAGTACTGGCGTGTAAGTTGCTTTCAAGATTGTATTCTTATTATCACGGAATGTGGTGACAACATCACTCAAATACTCATTCTTTGCCTTTCCGTGGTTTTGCATGCGTACAAGTTGCTTATAATCGCGATGCCAGTTCTTCGAGCGTCCTGCCTTGGGATTGTATCTGCACTTTTCTGAAAGAACGACTTTCATCTTGTATTCTCCTGTACCCCATGACGGATTATTGGCAGCAACGGGCATATAAGAGCGAGGAACCACGAAACAGTCACCATCCATATTGATTGTTGGACGATTCTCTGCTATCGCCTTTTCACGACTATAAATATAAATAGAGTCTTTTAGTTCCTTTTCACTGATGGGGATATTAACAGAGAACGTGCCGAGCTTCACATCTTGGAAAACCTGTACCAACTCATTTATCCATGAGGAATAAACATCCATCTTAATATTGACAGTTGGTGTCCCATGTTCATCAAAACTAAACTGACTGATAGTATTCCAATAATCAATCTCATCTTGTGATGCCTCATCCGCACGAGGTTGCTCAATGCGGTTTGCCTTCAGGTTGGGTAGGAACGAACGATAGGGATGGAAAATGATGGTATCCACCACCAGATAGAATTTACTGTGAAGGAAGAGGTGGTCAAACTTGGTCGTATCAATATGACAAACCATTTTCAGAACCTCTTGCCCACCTCTGTTTGCCTTCAGAGTGATGCCGTCGAAGTTCATATCGGATGGATCTAACGGTCCGTAGTTCGACTGACGTCCGTAGAAATCACTTTGTCCTTTTACTGACTGCAAGCTATCCACAAACATGCATTCCTTCTGCCGCATCTCCTCCCATGCTTTTTTCTGCTTTGAGCGGATTTGGGTTAGGTTAATGATCTCTGTCGCAACCACGTTGATGACGGCAGCAGTACCTCCTGCAAGCATTGAGTTACCAAAGTCTTTCAATATACTTCGGTTTCGTGAACGATAATTGGATGCCACTCTGTTGAGTTTCTCTTTTCTCTCTCCATCCATTGAATTAACATTTAGCACGAATGACGTTTCCATGCTATTCATGTCCAGGCCATTCATGATTCCACCATCAGGCATTCCCAATACAGACTGAGGCTGTGGAGGTTGTGCCTTGGAAATGTTGAAACTGAGCACTAATGCTGTTACGATAAGAAATAATTTTGTCTTCATTGTTATATCTTTTTGTTATTATTCTAATCCGTCTATCAAGATAAATGCATTATAAAAATATGGCTTGTTGAATTTTGGAATGGTAATCCGTCGACGTTGGATGTATGACCCGTTTGCATCATCCGTTGCAGATGCCGCTCCGCCATAGGTCTTTTCATATTTCTTCAAAGTTTCTCTCGCTGTCCAGAATGCTTCGTGCAAAGCCATTCCTGTCTCTAAGTTCTTATATAATTGAATGATAAAGAAGCAAGATGCCTCGTCATCAACACTCCAGAGTGTAGAGATAATCGTTTTGACACCAGCTGTTTTCAAACCACGCTGAAGTCCATATACGCCATCGGGGGTGATATAGCCCAGGCCTGACATACAAGCCGATAAAACGGTTAAATCCACATTTCCCAAATCCATCTTGGCCAGCTCTCTTGCCGAGAGAATACCGTCGTGCTGCGATGCGTCGAACTCCTTTTGTTTTAAATTCTTCTCTGAGCCTGAAAGGAATAGGCAACTCTTGGAGAGTTGTGTGTCTGTTGATGAAGGTCGAATGTCCGTCCCTATCTTAGCCACTTCCGAGAATAGTCCATGCGTTGATATGTGGGCAATGTGGTATTTCCCCATCAAATGGGTCAAAGCTGATTCTGTGAGAGAGTCGGCACGAAGCACCATGTCAGTAGGATGATTCTTTCTGATTGCCGAGATTGAATCAATTTCAACAGCGGAATTGGGCAGGGGAGTAACATTTAGATCCATTGAGGCCAGCAATGAATAGGCCAGTTCGTCGTTTCCCTTTTCACGGTCGTCCTCAGTCAATCCATATTCCACACCTCCACAAACAAGCATCCTGTCTGTATGTATTTTATGTCGTGTCTGGGTAAGTAGTCTTGTAGTGGTGAGTCGATATAGTTGCTTCCCTTCCAGAGACGGGGGTGTCATATACTCTATACCCATCTGGTGTAATATGCCATCTGGAGAGAAATATACTTTTTTGCTGTTACCAATAGCACTCACAAGTCCATCGTTCCAAATTAATTGGTATAGCGTACTATCTTTATATAGAACATTGATTTTTTCCTTATTTTGCGTATCGCCAAAAACATCCTTAACGCTTAGCCTTTCAGTTAATGGATAGTCGCTTATTGAAGACACTTTGCCTAAGCCTACGAACTTAGGGCTTGACGATTTCTTGTTAATAACCAACGCCCCAATATGGCTCTTGCCTTGTTTCTCATAGACAATAAACTCTATGGCGCAACCGTCGGAGGGAAGTTTGTCTCTTACCTGTTGCCATTTGACACGGATAGAAGCCAATGTCTCCTTCTTTTCCAAGGCAGTCATCCCCTCCTTGAAATCGCGCCCCATCTGCAAGAGAACAGCCTTGCTATAGAGAGCCACATCATAAAGCAGTCCAGGAGCATTATCCTCTAATCGGAAAAGGTCTGTCACAAAAGGTTGCTCTGCCATCCAGTACTGTTCACGCTGAGATTCACTCATCTGAACAAAGTGACTGTCGATGTAGTCTCGTGATGTAGTCAGATACTGCTGGTAGCACGTCACAGCTTCAGAACTGTATTTCCCTGTCGCGTCATAATGCAGTATCAGTATCTTTGCCTTCTTCCGCAAGGATTCGGCATATAATCGTTTGTTCTTTTCAGCCTTAAAGTATTGCACGACAGGCTCAATCTCTTTCAATGCTTCATCAAAGCGTCCTAAACGAGCCAGACAGATAGCCCGTTGAGACTGTACAGTCTTTATGTTTTGTTCTGTTTCTTTATTGCGAGATTCGTTTTGATAGGGTGGGCTGGCCAGGATAGTGTCTAAATGTGCCAAAACCTTATTATATTTTTCCTGCTTATAGAATAATTGTGCCAAATCATCGTGAACCTTACAGATAAAGTATTCATTCCCATAGAAACCGCCAAGTGCCAAAGCTTTTTTTAGAGCAATCTCTGAGGAATCATATTTCTCTGTCAAGTAATAGCGACTTCCGTCTATTTTCGCCAAGTCTGCCCAAAGACCTTTCTTTATATCATCGACACCATCAGCATCTTTCCATGTCTTTTGTTTTAACGACAGACTTAACTCATTTGATATGGCCTCCATGTCGGTGTATATTCCAAGCATATACGCTATCTCAGCTCTACTCTTTTTTACAGCCCAATAGGGGTAACGGTATTGGTTATCATCCAGCATAGAGGCTTCTATGCGACTTTTTGATAATGATGCATTAATGGACTGGTCTGCTAGAAGAATAAAGCGGTATGCCTCCATGAAATCTTTGGAATCATTGAGGTCACATGCTTTACTGTACGAATCGTAGGCAGCGTCCGCAAAAATGCCCCCATCCTGCTGAGCGTATGCAGAAGAGGTCAGCGCACATATATATAATATAGTATATAGAACCTTCCTACTCATTGTTCCTTGAATTATAGTTGATGAGGGCAAAAGCCATGTTCTTGCCGGACTCATTCTTGATAGTCAGTTTAAATGTGTCGTTCTTCTTGATACCTTGTTTCAATCGTATATAGCAAACACCATTGTCTTCAAAAGATTCACCATGAAGGATCGAAGCCTTAAACTTTGCATCCTTTTCATACGGAACAATAGCGAACATCTGTTCTCCTTCCCGTCCGCTAATGGGGTAATTAACCGTATTCCCCTGTTTCACTGTAATCTCAATGAATGAGTATTTGTAGCGAGGGTCACGACCGTCACGGAACCTGCCGCCTGCATTGGTAACACCACCATGTCGCTTCAGTATGCTGAAACCCATATCGTTCAGCCCAAATACATCTACCGCATCCTTTGTCGTACATTCACCGTTCTTGTCGAGAGGCAACTCGTCCATCATTGTCCAGTTCATATCCCTGTCCATCGCTTTGCTGACCTTTTCTGTGTTCTGTGGCGAACGAAGGTCAATACACCTCAATACCAAACTGGCCATTTCGTTTGGAATGGTTGTTTTATCAAAACCTTGTGCAGACTGGGCAAAAGCACTTGTCCCTAAAAAGAGGAAAAAGAATACAATGATTGCTGATACCATCTCTTCAGGCCAAAATTTAATCAGCGAACTACCATAACTTTTCCCTGCCTGACTTGATAATCTCTTGCGGGGCAGGACTGGCTGAGCGAGTGCTGATTGTGCTGTTTGCTCTATTTCTTCTTTTGAAGGTCTCTCCTGTGGTGAATAACTGAGACAGCGACGAATCAAGTCACTAAGTTCTCTACTGGCATGAGCAGAACTGAGACGCGGAATCTCTGTGTCTTCCGTCTGCGTTTCTCCACCCTTACCTTCGAATACGTTCATTCCTGTGATAGCATAAAATGCCAAGGCTCCTAATGTCCAAATACCTGATGCTGTGCTTTTGTCATCACCATTGCCAAAAGACTCAGGTGCTGAGAAAGCTCTGCCACTTGTGTTATCCGAGACTTCTGTATCCTGTAGCTGGAAGTTGCTGCCCGTAATGATGACAGCCTGTGATCCAATATTGTTAAGCTTGCCAGAATCACAAACCCCGGAAAGGTCAAGCATCATTTGCCAAACCGTTCTCTCTGTTGCATATCCTGCAATGTCGCTTAGTGTTATCGTTTTCGTCATCGTTTGCGTCATCTTCTATATGTTACGCTGTCTTGTTCAACTTCATCACCGTGTCTGTGCATATCTATAACCTCTGTTACAGGAACTGCCCAGAACATGCCCTGATTAGCCCTGCCGTCAGCCTTAGACACGATTCCTATTACCTTGATGTCTGCTCCAATCATTGCTACTATAGGCCCGCCAGAATTTCCTCGGTTGATAGGTGCTGACATTTGCAGACAACCAACAGGCTTCTTGATGCTGTCGTTAAAGGCTAACCCCGTATGATTGCCATAGATAACTGACACATCATCGGCATCATTATCGTTGAGGGGATAACCTATTATGGCAATGTCGTGATTTCTTGACTTGGTGAATTTTTTGATGTCCTCCCATTCAGCCAGGGTCATCAGTGATTTGTTACTATCTATTGCCGGTTTTTCTGCCGTTATAATATACGCGAAATCGCCCAGTTCCATATCCCGGCGGTGTGCAATCGGGAAAATGGTTCGCCAGTAAATGGCTTCCTTCGTTGTACCCAGCCGCATCACCATGTCCCGGCTCTTGTTCATAAAGAAGTCCGTAGAGTAGTAGTCATATCGTTCAAAACCTTTGCTGATAACACAATGTGAGCGAAGGACATATTTGTCATAGCCGGCAAGTCTGTTTTCCGTCTCAGCCTTTGTTGCCAATCTGACTTCTGGCGACATCTTTGCCTTACTCGATACGCCGTCCCACTCCTCATCGTTAATCCAGGGCTCGATACAGTGTCTCGCTGTGACAAATAAAGTATCGTCACCATCCAGAGCAAGAAAAGCTGTGCCTGCTGCAACTTCAGCCAACTCTATAGAGTCAACAACGATGCCGTCACAAAGAAGATATACTGAATCAACAGCAACATGATAAATGGAGTGACGATACCGGTTCCAGTCGGAATGCCTGATGTCGGTTTGCCAGTAGTATATTCCACCATAAACGGCCAGTCCTATTGCCAACACCCCCAGCACAATCGTTGCGATAAAAAACCGTTTGTTATTCTTGTGTTTCTTGTACACAATACCGCTATTCGCATCATATTCGCCATCGTCAAATGTTTCAAACTTAAGTTCTGCGAGAGCAGAGCCTTCGCAAAAAGACAGCCTGTCGCCACTCTGGAGCATTTGAGCAACAGCGACCTCTGTGTCATTCACAAGAACTTGATGGCAGTCTGTCCTCCTGACCAAGCACCAGCCATCGCCATCTTCTTTTTGTAGGATAGTGGCGTAAACCTGTGGCTCGTACATATCAGATTCGGGTAATTGCACACTGCACGAAACACCCTGTCCGATATTCAAAGGCTTTGTCCCGTTCTGGACGAAATCGCCAAGCCTCTCCTTGTTTGATGATGCAATATATGTTAGTCTGTAATACATGACTTGATGATTAATGGAATACCTTGTGTCAAAGCCATATCATAGACATTGACGTTCTTACCTGTGCTGTCTGCCCGAAGGTCATCAAAAGCCCGGAGGTCATAATGCACCTTCTTAGTGTTGCGCAGTATTTTCTTCTGCGCGATATCTTGGTCCACAAGTTCCTTTTCCTCGTCGTTGCATGGTCTGTAGCCAAGTATAAGTTCCTCGACACTCCAACGGTTATGCTCCACTTCTGTCAGAATGTTAATCTCTTCCATTGTCAAGGCATAATACGCTTTCCAGTCATCCGACGTGTGACCTATAGAGTGCATCTTTGTCCCCAAGGTCATGGCATTGAAGATGTTGGAATACTGTTTTGGCAGAGAACCGACCTTCTTCCACTGCTCCTCCAAGACATTTTCGTCAATAGCAGAGGGGGCTGTTATCGGGTCGCCCGACGCCAGCGAGAAGCAATGGTTATATACGTAGTTGACTCTTTGAGCCAGTCGTTTCAACGTCCTAAGTGTGTTTATGTCGCAACATTCTTTGCCAAAGGGATAGATACATTTGTATGTTTCGCCATTTTTGATAACATTCATCATGTCATTCTCCTCTGTATGGCAAAGAACGGGTATTTCGTTCTTATAGATAGCTTGCGGCATGCCAAAAGACTCACTGAAATTGCGGTCTTGATCCGGATGACAGATGGCGATGGTCAACTGCTGACGGTCGTCTGCACTCCATTCTTCGAGTTTCTGTCTGACAGCATCATTTCTGATGTTCCCATTGACAAATTCCCATTCCACATCAACAAAGTCTTTGCGATTCTCCTTCTCGTAAATCGGTTTATGTAGTTTGCACTGCGGATTGGTGTCATTCAGATTAAGAGTACGGTAATAGGAGTTCTCAAACAGATGGACGTACCGTTGCGTCAGCCTGTCTCTACCAGCAAAGACGTTATCGTCAATGATAGTGATACGTGTCCGTAATCGTGTGTCTTTGCAATAGTTTGGATAATGGGCAACAAGAGCAGCATTGAGAGCCAGCGCCTCTGCCTGGTCAGAGAAACCCACGATGACGAGATGAACCGTTGTTTCACAGTCACGCGAAATGGGTTCTCTGTCTAATGACGGGAAGCGTGATGGGAGGTCGGGTAATTTTACGAAAACAGTCTTTGCTAACAAATCTTCCATTGTTGTAGCAAAGACATCCACCTTATCCTCTATATCTTTTGGCAGTCCTACAGTCTGTAATAGCCACAGTGAAGTCGGGTCGTTCAAAACCAGGTAGCATTCTATACGATTCCCACCGCTAATTCCCGAACTGCTTTCGCCTACCCGTCGCCTTATTCCCGAACCTTGTTCGCCTACCCGCCTTTCATCATATTTCTCTGCCTCTTCTTTCAGTCGCCTGATAGCAGCATTGTCGTCTTTCTCGACAAAGACCCATTCACCAGCAGCCTTTTCACGGGTTGCCATTAAAGGGTCATTCTTATTTGTGCTTATGATAAGCATATACACTACATCTTGTTAATTAGTTCGTACGAAGGATGTAACGGTTGTAAATATTACCTCGGTTCACCATCTTGATGCGGAAGTTACCTGTTTGCTCGTTGCTTTAGGATTAGTATTCTTGTGAATCCGCAGCGTCATCGACTCCAAAATCGGCTCTTCATGCGAGAACACTCCTGCAAAAGTACTAAAAATTTATGAAAAGGAATTACACAATGCAAAAAAAAGTTGCAAAAAGAGACGAAAATTCTTCTTTTGAGGTGCAAAAAGACATCAAAAAACCAATTTCACAACTAATAATGTGGAACAAGGTGAAGGTGGACAAGACCCGCTCGATTTGTTCGCTCGCAAGGCGAGAACTTCATCGACCCGCTCTTCCTCAACGGCCTGCGCCGCGAGTTCGACACCATTCTGGAGAACGAGGTCATCCGTGAGCGCTATCACGGCCTGTCGTTCCTCGGCTTCGAGGAAGTGAACCCTGTCAAGGTCTGCATCCGTCAGTTGGCGCCCAAAAGGTACGAATTAGTGGGCGAAAAACCAAAAAAAACAAAAAACTTTTGTCTTTCTTCTTTTATTTATTATATAATGAGTACCTTTGCACGATGTTTTGCGCATGCATGCGCACTTTTATTTATTTTTTAGATGTTTTAAAACAAAGATGAACGTAATTACAAAGACCCTTCAACTGGCTGATGGAAGAACCATCACCATTGAAACCGGGAAAGTGGCCAAGCAGGCCGACGGCAGCGTTGTTCTCCGCATGAACAACACCGTGTTGCTGGCTACCGTTTGTGCCGCCAAAGATGCAGTTCCCGGCACCGATTTCATGCCCTTGCAAGTTGACTATCGTGAGCAGTACAGTGCTGCTGGCCGCTTCCCTGGCGGATTCACCAAGCGCGAAGGCAAGCCTGGCGACAATGAAATTCTCACATCGCGACTCGTGGACCGCGTGCTCCGTCCACTCTTCCCCAGTAACTATCACGCCGAAGTGTTTGTCAACGTCATGCTGCTCTCTGCCGATGGCGTCGACCAGCCCGACGCACTGGCCGGCTTTGCTGCTTCGGCAGCCCTGCAGTGCTCGGATATTCCCTTCGAGTGCCCCATCTCGGAGGTCCGCGTTGCCCGCATCAATGGCGAGTACGTCATCAACCCCACCTTCGACCAGATGAAGCACGCCGACATGGACATCATGGTCGGTGCTTCGGCCGACAACATCATGATGGTGGAGGGCGAGATGAAAGAAGTGTCGGAGCAGGATCTGCTCGGCGCCCTGAAGGCAGCCATGGCTGCCATCAAGCCCATGTGCGAGCTGCAGGCTGAGCTCTCGAAAGAGCTGGGCAAGGACGTGAAACGCGAGTATAACCACGAGGTGAACGACGAAGACCTCCGTGCCCGCATGAACAAGGAGCTCTACCAGCCCGCCTACGACATTACCAAGCAGGCATTGGAGAAGCACGCCCGCGCCGAGGCCTTCGAGAAGCTGCTGGCCGATTTCAAGGAGAAGTTCTTCGCTGAGCGCGCCGCCGTGTCTGAGGCATCTCCCTCAGACCCCGCCGCCATCTCCGACGACGAGTACGAGGCCATGATGGACCGCTACTACCACGACGTAGAGCGTGATGCCATGCGCCGCTGCATCCTCGACGAGGGCATCCGCCTCGACGGTCGCAAGACCGACGAGATTCGCCCTATCTGGTGCGAGGTCTCTCCGCTGCCCATGCCTCACGGAAGCAGCCTCTTCACCCGCGGCGAGACCCAGGCTCTGGGCACCTGCACGCTGGGAACGAAGCTCGACGAGAAGCTCGTTGACGACGTGCTCGACAAGAGCTATATGAAGTTCCTGCTGCACTACAACTTCCCACCCTTCTGTACCGGCGAGGCCAAGGCCCAGCGCTCCACTGGCCGCCGCGAGATTGGCCACGGACATCTGGCATGGCGCGGCCTGAAGGGTCAGATTCCCGAAGACTTCCCCTACACTGTGCGTCTGGTGAGCCAGGTGCTGGAGTCGAACGGCTCCTCGTCGATGGCTACCGTCTGCGCCGGAACGCTCGCCCTGATGGATGCCGGCGTGCCCATGAAGAAGCCCGTCAGCGGCATTGCCATGGGTCTTATCAAGAACCCCGGTGAAGAGAAGTACGCCGTGCTGAGCGACATCCTCGGCGATGAGGATCACCTGGGCGACATGGACTTCAAGACCACCGGCACCCGCGACGGGCTGACCGCCACGCAGGAGCGCACGCTGATTAAATCGCTTTCCCGCAAGCGCACGGAAATTTCCCGGAACGAGCCAAAAATCATGATACTGCCCATGCCGTACAACGACTTTCTCTCTGTCAACACGGCGACCGGCGGCGCGGCGGACATGACGCTCATCACGCTCAACACGTTCCTTAAGCGGGCGACAAATTACGGCTTTTCGTATGAGGAGTACATCAAGAACCTGGTTGACCGGGGCGCCTATCCGCTCTTTCTGCTGATACTCTTTGTGTTTGCCGCCACCATGGGCTGGAACTACCGCATCGAGGACAAGCAGATGCCGTTCAAGTTCCGCTGGGTGCTGCTGCTGCCGGCGTACGGCATGTTCATCTTTGTGATTTTTGAGGCCGCGGCCTACGTGTTCAGCACCATCAACTACGTGCTTGTCGGCGCATTCAGCGCAAATGCGCTCTTTGCCGCCTTTATCGTGTACACGGTCATCCTTGCGGCGCTGGTGCTGAACTTCATGTCGCGGAAAGCAGCCTGACGCCCCTCTTTGCAGGGAAGCGCCTGTAAAAGCCCCCGGCGTTGTCGGGGGAAAAGTCCACCGCGCATTCCCCTTCCCTGACACACAGACAAAACGGGCTGCCCCGCGCCAACCGCTGCGGAGCAGCCCGTTCCCATCAGTACCGGACAACTGATTTGTGTCAGAGTTCCCGCCGCCGGGCGGGCGCCACGCTACGACTGGAAGAGCGGCGTGGAAAGGTAGCGGTCTCCGGTGTCGGGGAGCAGCACGACGATGGTCTTGCCTTCGTTTTCGGGCTTTTTCGCTTCCTGCAGGGCCGCCCAG
>ERZ842401.6889-NODE-6889-length-11902-cov-9.369461_pt1 | contig 11902 bp, 6 predicted proteins | sample MGYA00521270_ERZ842401 | MGnify/ENA primary metagenome ERZ842401 (study PRJEB31892, sample SAMEA3878208) | bioreactor metagenome | biome: Moose rumen | place: Sweden | collected 2011-10 | study: EMG produced TPA metagenomics assembly of the PRJEB12797 data set... | reverse complement strand
CCGCTTTCCTAACGAGATCCTTCATCACGAACTCTGCCATCGGACTGCGACAGATATTGCCGTGACAAACAAATAGTATCCTTGTCTTCTTCATTTTTTACCTTTCTATTAGTTTATAAATATGACCTGAGGTCTTGCGGTCTGTCTCGAAACCAAACTGCTGGTCGCTGAGAGCCCTGCCTAACTTGGCATAGGCCGTCTTGGGATCGAAGTTGGCATAGCGGTTTTTCAGGAACTCGTGAATCTCTGGCAGACTCCACCATCGTCCCTCTCCAGCCTTTGGCTTACGGAAGGTCTCGCTGATCATCTCCACAAGGTCGTTGAGCCTCTGATAAGGCTCGTTCTCCTTAATCAGAGTTGCTATCTCGTCATTATCCAGCCAGAATCGCTCACCATTATTAAACAGGTACAGGGCCTGGGCGAAGAGTTGGCGATGATTAAGATTGTCCTCGAAATCGATGTTCTCGCCGCTCTTAATCTCCACACAGACAAAACGTCGCGAACCAGTTGGGTCGACAAGTGGCTTCTGCTGGTTGGTGGTGCCGATGAACGAGGTGTATCTCCTGAACTGCTTGATTGTCTTGCCGTAAGGAGGACGGAATTTCACCTCTGCAGATGACAAGAGATATTTCAATACAATCTGCTGCGAGTTGGTGGTCTTATCAAACTCGTCGATATTGATCATTGCAAACATCGTGAGGGCGATATTCAGGTCAAACTCATTCTTGAAGTTTATCTTGTCGTTGTAATACTCTCGCAGTTCTGGAGGCAGGATAATCTTACAGAAACGGGTCTTGCCACATCCCTGGCGACCAATCAGGAGTGGCGTTAAGGCGTTGCCAGTCAGTTGTTTATCGCTCTCGCGCCATTGGGCCACCATTCCTATGAGCCACATTCTGAGATATTTCTCCCAATGAGGTTGATTTGTAGGCACTCGCGCTGCGAGCTCCTTGATATGGTCCTCTCCATTCCATTTAGGGAGTCTGTCGAGCCATGCGTTAACAGGGTCGTACTGTTCAATGCGTGTGGAGTCGATGAAACGGTTCACGTCTCTGTCCCAAGATTTTAGGCCCAGTTCTGTAGCTCTCATCGTCATATCATTGCGCACCTCCTCTGTCAGAGGCTTAAAACTCTGATCGTCAGAGTATTTCTCACGATACTCGGCCACACCGGTCATTAGATTCTTGCGCATCTCGAAGTTCTCGTTGAGGAAAATCTCCGTCTTCATCATCTGGATGGTGTCCTTAGGGATAGCCGCCTCAAGAGGTTTGATTTTGTGTTTCTTGATGTAGTCCTCCTGAAGAGTAACTGCATAGACAATCTCGAAGGTCTTCTTTACGAGCAGTTTGTCTGTATTCAGCACAGGATGCTCCATCGTCATGCCTTGAGCGTAAGCAAGAGGGATGCCCTGATTCAGACAGAGTGTCGCTATCTGCATCAGCAATGTCTCCAGGCGATCCTCGTCGGGCAGCTCGAAATAATGGCCCAGGACTACGCCAACGATAAACTCCCATTCCAATCGATATGTTCGCTTGACAGTACGTCCAGGCATCAGCCGGTCGCTCTCCCATGAGATGTTAACAGGCTGAGGCATATCGTGTTTATTCGTATCTGCATAGAAAGGACGGGCATCAGGATTGAACGCCATCTCAGGGTCTGCACTTACATAAACGACCCTGTCAAGACGTGGTTCCATATACTCGATATCAAACCCGAACTGGTTCATATATGCCCTTCTCGCTGTCTGATACAGATTTTTGTGGAACTGCCTTATTTCCTCTTCATCACTTGGTAATCTGTTCCCCTCCACATTCTTCTCTGGAAACAACTCCCCCCTACACACAATCTTCACACTCTTTCCCGATGCCCCCATGAAACACATCATTGTCTCAGGCATCTTCTTAGCCTCGTCTCTCACCGCAACGGCCTTTTCATAAGTCGGCAGGTTATTCAGCTCCACTACTACCAGTCCATTATAGGCCAGTATCCTCCGCTCATCCTTGTACCTGTCCATCTCCTGAGCAAAACATATTCGCTCTATCTTTATTCCCCCCTCAAAGCCTGTCAGTATCTCTCCGTCTTCCTGACGCTCTGGCTGCATAATATGGTACACCTCTCTTATATGAGTGACGTTTTTCTGTCGCCAGCCGCTCTTTATGGCATAGGCAATCTCTTCGAGGCTATAGCGGGTGATAACTTCCTTTTTGTTTCTGTTCTTAATTAGAGAAATCTTCATTATATATTTGGTTTTTATTGTAATTTGGTTGCAAAGATACAAAAAAAATGGTATTTTACAAAAAATATTTTTGAAAAAATTCAAAATCATCCGACATCCGACATAAATTTTATATTAAATGCTTTAATATCAATTATTTATATTAAGAAATATTTTTGCTTATCCGACATAAAACCGACATATATCCGACATACTTCTGACATAATATCGACATAATTGCCAATATACTACCTCACAAAACTGCTTATTGCCGCTCGCAAATCCTATACATAATACTTGCTTCTAAATTCTCTAGAGAATCTAACGACAACCCGCCTTCTAACAATTGCTATATAGGCATCGAACCTCTAAATTCTCTAGAGAATATACTTGCAATGTTTGATGTAATCATTGCTAAATAGTAACATCAAATTAATCACTATACTATCAAACAGTAAAAGAGCCATCAAGCAATGTCATACACGCTAAATCACAGAAATATGCTATATTTATGTCGGAAGTATGTCGGATATATGTCGGTTTTATGTCGGTAACTAATTTTATAACTATCTAATAAACAATTAAATAATAGCGATTTATGTCGGATGTCGGATGATTTTATAATTTTCTAATATTATTACTTTATATTTTTATTCTGATGATAGCACAAAATCTTAAATAATGTTGTTTTTCCATAGTTTGTTACCGATTCTCTAGAAAATATCGTATCTTTGCCTCAAAATATGATTGCTTATGAGATACAAGATTAAGAAAGAGACAAAGCCAACCCTACAGACATACGGCAAATATAAGGCTGTAGCAGTTCACAATCAGGTAATCGAGAGCCGCCAGCTCTATGAAGAGGCCTGTCGAGGCACGTCTTTGAGTGCTGGTGTTCTCGAAGGTCTTATGATGAGTGTTGCAGAAACCGTTTATCGCCATCTCCGTATGGGCGACAAGGTACGACTCAAGGAGTTTGGGCTTTTCAAACTTGAGATCGAAAGCGAGAAAGTCGACAATCTCAAAGACTTTCGTGCCCAAAAACATATCCGAGGTGTCCGTCTTCACTTCATCCCAGAAAGCTACAAGGGCTCACCAGAGTTATACAAGGACATTACCTTTGAACGTATCAAAGATTAGTCTAGATGCACTAAATTTGTTCTCAAAATAAAAAAACAGCACAATTTGATAATTAAATCTTGCTTACTATGAACACGCTCAGATTGATAACTGTCAATCAAGTAAAAAAGTCCACCGTTGAGGACGATGGACCAGGACCTAATGTTTTCACAACGGAATAATCCTTATTGTGATTTGCTAAAAATTAGTGCTGCAAAGATAAAGTTTTTCTATGAAAGTACCAAATATTTCAAAAGAAATTTGTACTTTTGTAGCATAAAACTAAATATACGATAAATATGAAGAAGATTCTTGGTTTGGATTTAGGTACAAATAGTATAGGATGGGCAGTTGTTGAAAGAGATAACGATAATGGCCGTATCATTAAATCTGGTAGCAGAATTATCCCTATGGATGCTGCTACTCTTGGCGATTTCGCTAGTGGCAATACCAAGTCGCAAACTGCAGAACGAACCTCAAAACGTTCTGCTAGGAGAATGAGAGAGCGCTTTCTCCTTCGTAGAGAAAGACTGCATCGGCTTTTACACATTCTAGGCTTTCTGCCTAAACATTATGAAGAGAAAATCGGTTGGGATTTGGATAATGACAGAAAGCATTATGGCTCTTTTATCGAAAATGAAGAACCCAAAGTTGCATGGATTAGAAACGAGGAAAAGAAATATGAATTCATGTTTCAATCTTCATTCCATGAAATGCTTGAAGATTTCAAGAAATATCACCCGGACATTCTTTCTGACGGCAAAAAGATTCCATACGACTGGACACTGTATTACCTGCGCCTAAAGGCGTTGAGTCAGCCAATCAGCAAGGAAGAACTTGCTTGGATTATTCTTAATTTCAATCAGAAGCGAGGCTACAACCAACAACGGGATGAAGTACTTGAAGCTTCTGACGATAAAAAAGAGGAATACAAGTGTCTGACTGTACTCAGCGTGACTCCAGATGAAGATGCTAAGGGCAAAGATATTTGGTACAATATCCGTTTTGAGAATAGCGACATCGTTTATCGAAGAAAAAGTAAGTATCCATTGAATTGGGTCGGAAAGAAGCGCAACATTATCGTTACCACCAAACTTGATGAAGATGGTAATCCGAAATTAAAGAAAGACGGCAGCATTGATTACAGTGTTAAATCGCCAAATGATGATGACTGGACTTTGCAGAAGATTAAGACAGAACAAGACCTTAAAGATTCTCATCAAACTGTCGGCCAGTTTATATATGCTGCATTGTTGGCAAACCCATCAGAAAAAATAAGAGGTGGAATAGTCAGAACCATTGAACGTGACTTCTACAAAGAAGAACTGGAAACGATTTTGAAGAAACAAAGTCAATTCCACGCTGAGCTAAAAGATCGCAGTCTATATGAAAAATGTATAAATGAACTTTATCGCAATAACGAGTCTCATCGTAATAATATTGCCAAGAATGATTTCGTCTTCTTAATATTAGAGGATGTCTTATTCTATCAGCGCCCACTGAAAAGCAAGAAATCACTTATTGATGACTGTCCTTATGAAAGCCATCAGGGTATTGACAAAGAAACAGGAGAAATCTGTACTTACCCCTTAAAGTGTATTGCTAAATCAAATCCATATTTTCAGGAATACCGCGTTTGGAAATTTATGTCCGATCTGCGCATTATTGCTAATACAAAGGAGATTAATGGGCACATTCATACTGACGTCGATGTCACAAGTGAGTTCATACCAGATAATGAAAGCTGGAGTAATATGTTTATTTGGCTAAATGACAAAGGACACATTACTCAAAGCGACATGTTGGCTTATTTGGGAATTAAGAAGAAGGAACAAAGCAAGTACAGATGGAATTTTGTAGCAGACAAGCATTATCCCATGAATGCGACACGACATGCCATCTTGAACAGAATGAAAGATGATGAACTTTTGAGCAGAGAACTGGAACAAGCCATTTGGCACCTACTTTATTCTACAACATCAAAAGCAGAGATTGATAAATCGCTTTCGCCATCTGATACCCCTAGTTGTATATACACAAAACTTATCGAAGCTGGTTTTTCTGAGGAATCTATTGAGAAAATAAAGACTATAAAACTACCAGACGAAGGTTATGGCGCCTATTCAGAAAAGGCAATCAAGAAATTGTTGCCACTGATGCGCTGTGGTAAGCTATGGGATGAAAAAGGCATTCATCCCTCTACCTTACAACGGATTGATGCTTTCTCGAAAGGAGAAGGTATGGATGATTTTTCAGAGAATGTGAATCAGCGGTTGTCCTCTATGAGCGGAATCGATTCTTTCCAAAGATTGCCTGAATGGTTAGCTTGCTATGTAGTTTATGGAAAACATAGTGAAGCCAATGATATAGTGAAATGGAAATCGCCTGATGATATCAATATCTATCTCAACAACTTCAAACAGCACTCACTTCGTAATCCTATAGTCGAGAGTGTGATTTTGGAAACCTTACGAGTTGTAAGAGATTTGTGGAAACGATATGGAAACATTGACGAAATCCACATTGAGATGGGGCGTGAATTAAAGAATCCAAGTGACAAAAGAGCACAAATTACTAAGCGTGTTCTCGAAAATGAGAACACTAATGTAAGAATTAAAGCTCTACTTGCAGAATTCTTGGCTGAAGAGTACAAAATAGAGAATGTAAAACCTCATTCACCCAGTCAGCAAGATCTGCTTCGCATCTATGAAGAAGATGTTTTGGCGCATAACGAGCCTGATGATGAGCTAAAAGACATCATTAATAGTTTGTCGAATCCCACCAAACAGCCAACGCGCACTCAAGTGCTTAGATACAAATGTTGGCTCGACCAGAAATATTGCTCACCTTATACTGGGCAGCCAATACCTCTATCACGCCTGTTTACTTCTGATTATGAGATTGAGCATATCATTCCTCAATCAAGATATTTTGATGACTCTTTCTCAAACAAGGTTATTTGTGAATCGGAAGTTAACAAGCTGAAAGACAATCAGCTGGGCTATGAGTTTATCAAACAGCATCATGGTCAAACAGTTCAATTGGCTTCAGGGAAAATGGTCAGAGTTCTGGAAGTCGAACATTATGAACAATTGGTAAAAGATAATTTCGCTCAAACCAAGAGAAGGAAGCTGTTAATGGATGACATTCCAGCAGAATTCATCCAACGCCAACTCAATGATAGTCGTTATATAAGTAAGGTCATAAAAGGCCTGCTATCAAATATTGTAAGGACTACTGATGAGGATGGCAATCTCGAACGGGAAGCAATTTCAAAGAACGTCATTACCTGTAACGGTTCTGTTACCACAAGACTAAAGCGCGATTGGGGACTTGGCGAGGTTTGGAATTTCATAATCCTTCCACGCTTCCAACGCCTCAACGAATTGACTGGCCGAAATTGCTTCACCACTTTCAACACTCATGGAAATGAGATTCCTGCTATGCCTCTTGAATTACAGAAAGGTTTTAGCTTTAAGCGTATAGACCATCGCCATCATGCATTGGACGCTATCGTTATAGCATGTACGACAAGAGAGCATGTTAATCTGCTAAACAACGAATCTGCACTTCCTGAGCATCAGGAAATGAAACATGCACTTTCTCATAAACTACGCAGATGTGAAGAAATCGTTATCAATGGAAAGAAGCGCAGGATATTCAAAGAATTCATCATGCCTTGGGCATCATTCAAGAATGACACCCTTTTATCACTCCAGCAAATTGTGGTAAGTTTCAAGCAGAATCTTCGTGTTCTGAATCAGGCCACGAACCTATATACAAAGTATGTGAATGGACAGAAGACGCTATCTGCCCAACATAGTTCAGACCACTTTGCTATTCGTAAATCATTACACAAGGACACTGTGTTTGGACATGTTAACCTTCAACGTAAGACCACAATCAAGTTAAAGGATGCACTGAAGGATGTCAATCGCATTGTAGACAAACGTCTCAAGCGAAAGATTAAAGAGCTGCGGGCAAAGCACTACAATGACAAACAACTGCTTGTCTACTTCAAAGACTATGCCTACGAATGGAAAGGATATGATTTCAACAAAGTAGAGGTATTCTATTTTACTGACGAAAAAGAACCAATGGTTGCTACTCGATTCTGCAACGACCTCGTTAGCATATTTAGTGGTAAGACAAAAAAACAAGATGTGGAAAAAGTCATTGCCCAAATTACAGATACGGGCATCCAGAAGATTCTCACCAATTATCTGAACGAGAACCTTGATAAGATAGAGTATGCATTTTCCGCGGAAGGATTGGAGCTGATGAACGAGAATATTGCTAAATATAATAATGGCAAGCAGCATAAGCCTATCTATAAAGTAAGGCTAACTGAGACTTTGGGACAAAAATTCCAAATAGGAATAACTGGTAACAAAGCTGCAAAATATGTAGAAGCTGCAAAAGGAACGAACCTTTATTTCGCAGTTTATCAGAACGAGGAAGGTTCCCGTTCATTCTCTACTATACCCTTGAACATTGTTATTGAACGTATGAAACAGCATTTATCACCTGTTCCAGAATGCAATGATAAAGGAGAATTCCTTCAATTCTATTTGTCACCTGGTGACCTTGTATATATTCCAACAATAGATGAAGAAATAAATAACATAGGTAACGAGAACGACCCTCATAGAATTTACAAATTGGTTAGTTGTACATCTAACGAAGCACATATGGTACCCGCTTATATAGCATCACCTATAATTCCTACAACAGAGTTGGGTTCTAACAATAAATCTCAAAGGGCATGGACTGGAGAAATGATAAAAGAAATATGTATACCAATATCCATTAATCGTATAGGTGAAATAAAAATCAAATGATAAAGAAGACTCTTTGTTTCAGTAATCCTGCTTATCTCTCGTTGCGAGATGCTCAGTTAGTCATCAAACTGCCTGAAGTGGAAAAGGCGGATAACCTTACAGAGGACTTCAAGAAAGCGGCAGAGGTAACACGTCCTATAGAGGATATAGGCGTAGTGGTACTTGACCATAAGCAGATTACTATCACGCAAGGGGCACTTGAAGCCTTGCTTGAGAACAATAGTGCTGTTATAACCTGCGACTCCAGTCACATGCCAGTTGGGCTACTTCTGCCCTTGGCTGGCAACACCACTCAGAACGAACGTTTTCGCAATCAGCTTGACTCTTCATTGCCGTTGAGAAAACAGCTGTGGCAGCAGACTATGCAGCAGAAGATTAAAAATCAAGCAGCAGTACTCAGTAAATGCTCTAATGCTGAAACCAAATGTATGCTGGCGTGGGCCAATGATGTTCGCAGTGGCGATCCGGACAATTACGAGGCTCGCGCAGCAGTCTATTATTGGAAAAATTTGTTTGGCCATATTCCAGGATTTATCAGAGATCGTGAAGGTGTTGCGCCTAACAGTCTACTGAACTATGGCTATGCCATTCTACGTGCCGTTATAGCTCGTTCTTTGGTCGCAAGTGGTCTTCTCCCTACCATTGGTATCCATCACCATAATCGCTACAACGCTTATTGTCTTGCAGATGACATCATGGAGCCTTATCGTCCATACGTGGATCGTTTGGTTTATGACATTACAGAACAGTATGGAGTTGATGTCGAATTATCTAAAGACATCAAGGCTGAGCTTCTTTCTATCCCCACGCTCGATGTCATAATAGGAGGTAAGCGAAGCCCGCTAATGATTGCTGCAACACAAACGACAGCTTCGCTCTACAAATGCTTTAGTGGCGAACTAAGGAAGATTGCTTATCCAGAAATGGCGTAAGGATATGATTGCAGAACGATTTAGTGAATACAGGGTTATGTGGCTTTTGGTACTTTTCGATTTACCAACGGAGACAAAAAAGGACAAAAAGGAATATACAAAATTTCGAAAGCGTCTCATTGAAGATGGCTTTACCATGTTCCAGTTTTCCATTTATGTCCGTCATTGTGCCAGTATGGAAAATGCTGAAGTACATCGCAAGAGGGTAAAGTCTATGTTACCTGAGTTTGGTAAGGTTGGCATTATGTGTATTACTGACAAACAATTTGGCAATATTGAGTTATTCTTTGGCACTAAACCTCAATTACCTAATGCACCAGGTCAGCAACTTGAATTGTTTTAGATTTTTTATTGCTAGTTAGCAATATTTAAGTCCTTAAAGTGTCCTTAAGTTAGACATTGCGATGTTGGAGGGTAAATATTAGAAAAGGTGAATTCCACTTCTTCAATGGAATCCACCTTATCTAACGAGGCATTTTTTCTTTTCTGTTTTTCTTTGCAAATATCTGGCCTCCAATAGTTTATCGCAATCGAGATGTTTATGCTTCTGCAAAGATACTAATTTTTTAGCAAATCACAACTATGCCTACACCCGAGTTTGACCGTCTCGGGATGTTTATGCTTCTGCAAAGATACTAATTTTTTAGCAAATCACAACTTATTTTATGGCTTATATTTTGTTAGCTTCGATGTTTATGCTTCTGCAAAGATACTAATTTTTTAGCAAATCACAACGCAATGGTAATGTCACTTCTTTGTCTCCTTGATGTTTATGCTTCTGCAAAGATACTAATTTTTTAGCAAATCACAACGTATTTCCCATTTCACCGCTACCGGAAGTTGATGTTTATGCTTCTGCAAAGATACTAATTTTTTAGCAAATCACAACCATCAACCGTAGTTCTATGGACCAACTTTGGATGTTTATGCTTCTGCAAAGATACTAATTTTTTAGCAAATCACAACGAACTAGGTAATTTTTAACGCAAAGAAACTGATGTTTATGCTTCTGCAAAGATACTAATTTTTTAGCAAATCACAACGGAAACTGAAATAGAAAGCTTCCCCGTCTGATGTTTATGCTTCTGCAAAGATACTAATTTTTTAGCAAATCACAACTAGTGATAGCTTCCATTGTGGGTTATTCTGATGTTTATGCTTCTGCAAAGATACTAATTTTTTAGCAAATCACAACACTCTGTGAATAGTCGCTCTCTTTGAATGGATGTTTATGCTTCTGCAAAGATACTAATTTTTTAGCAAATCACAACAATCGGAAAATGAAGTGTTCAATTTATATGATGTTTATGCTTCTGCAAAGATACTAATTTTTTAGCAAATCACAACTTGGTGGTATCTTTGGTGGTTCCTCTCAAGGATGTTTATGCTTCTGCAAAGATACTAATTTTTTAGCAAATCACAACATACTACTGGTACTACTGTTCCTCAGAATGATGTTTATGCTTCTGCAAAGATACTAATTTTTTAGCAAATCACAACATTGCGGGTCTCCTTCTAGGAAAGAACTCTGATGTTTATGCTTCTGCAAAGATACTAATTTTTTAGCAAATCACAACGCTTGATATGATGACTTCTAAGAGTTTTGCGATGTTTATGCTTCTGCAAAGATACTAATTTTTTAGCAAATCACAACGCTCCTTCTGCGAACCCTGCTGTAGGTACGATGTTTATGCTTCTGCAAAGATACTAATTTTTTAGCAAATCACAACAATGAATTCCTTGTAGGTCGTGAAGAACCTGATGTTTATGCTTCTGCAAAGATACTAATTTTTTAGCAAATCACAACATTGGGTACATCATAATTCTCACGGGCTAGATGTTTATGCTTCTGCAAAGATACTAATTTTTTAGCAAATCACAACTTCGTGGGGTCGTTGTTGTCGATGTTGTCGATGTTTATGCTTCTGCAAAGATACTAATTTTTTAGCAAATCACAACAGAATTGACGGGTCTTTCAAACACCAGCCGATGTTTATGCTTCTGCAAAGATACTAATTTTTTAGCAAATCACAACTGATGGTGAAGTCTTTCTCACCGAAGTTGAGATGTTTATGCTTCTGCAAAGATACTAATTTTTTAGCAAATCACAACCAGACGAATGGAGAGGTAACATGAAAAAGAGATGTTTATGCTTCTGCAAAGATACTAATTTTTTAGCAAATCACAACAGCACAATTAACGTTATGTTTCACTTTTAAGATGTTTATGCTTCTGCAAAGATACTAATTTTTTAGCAAATCACAACATGTGACTGGTACTGGTACGGTTCAAGGTTGATGTTTATGCTTCTGCAAAGATACTAATTTTTTAGCAAATCACAACAAATCTTCTCGAGGTTCGTGATAAGAGATTGATGTTTATGCTTCTGCAAAGATACTAATTTTTTAGCAAATCACAACCCGTTGGCTGCTGCAAAAGCAAGTGGATATGATGTTTATGCTTCTGCAAAGATACTAATTTTTTAGCAAATCACAACTTATCCAACGTCCTACAAAGCGAGAGGTCTGATGTTTATGCTTCTGCAAAGATACTAATTTTTTAGCAAATCACAACTGCGGATGTTCCGTCAGTGTGGAAATCCATTATCTCCTTATTTGACATAACTCTCTATAGTTTTAAATAATGATTCATTGACAAGTTCTTGTCCATTTCTGGTTCAAAGATACGAATAATCATATAAAAAAACAAATTTCTTCGTTCATGTTTGAATAATTTTTCCTAAATTTGCCGACGATATAATTAAATATGTAGGATATGAACAAAATTAAGATAGT
>ERZ842401.6888-NODE-6888-length-11903-cov-12.106769_pt1 | contig 11903 bp, 1 predicted proteins | sample MGYA00521270_ERZ842401 | MGnify/ENA primary metagenome ERZ842401 (study PRJEB31892, sample SAMEA3878208) | bioreactor metagenome | biome: Moose rumen | place: Sweden | collected 2011-10 | study: EMG produced TPA metagenomics assembly of the PRJEB12797 data set... | reverse complement strand
CAATCCCCAATCCCCAATCCCCAATCCCCATTAAAAATTATTTTTCTTAACCTTTGTTTAAGTTATGAATTTAATTTAATTAATTTTTAACAATTATTTTTTAAATATTTTAATCAGCATCAATTTCATCACAATTAAGAATAGCATAATTCATTTTCTTTTCCAAAGTTTCTCTGTTTTTATAAGCAGGCAATTTCAAAGTAAAGAAACATGTAGCAGAATGAGGGAACGAATCTTCATTATAATAATTTTTTTTAATAATATGAGTATATCTGAAATTCTTATCTTTTGGTAGTCTTGTTCTTCCCGAAACAAATTTAAGATATAATGATTGTTCATGTTCACTGCATTTTTCAAGCCATTCCCAAAACCATTTTATAACTTCATCATCTTTCTTAAAGTCTTCATATTTTGTATTTTCTTTAAATGCTCTTATATCTAATATAGCTTTACCACAAACCATTTCTTCTAATTGCCTCCAATATAAAGGCTGAATTATCGATGAAGGAATAACTGAATTAAAACCTTTTTTGATAAATTCAATTTGGGTTTCAAATTCGGATGTTCTCATTTTTTTAGATAATGTAATATATTCATTTAAATTATCTAAAGTCACTGAAATTTTTTCTCCATCTGGCTTTAATATAATATCACCTCCATTACTATTTTTAATTACGAAATTAAGATTATATTTTTCTTTGAATTTTTCATTATCCTTTTCATTAAAATTATTTGTAGTAATTTTAGTTGTTGTGTTTTCTTCTGAATCTTCATTTTTTTCCTTATTTTCTTTTGCCTGTCTTAGTTCCTCCTCTAAATTATTAATTAAACTAAAGAAAGTAATATCAATATTTTCATAATCATAATAAGTAATTTCATTTCCTAAAAGACCTCGCCATATAATAGGATGTAAATTTAAATCTAAAACTTCATTTGATGATATCGAACTTGCCATCATTTTTCCTAAGAATTCATATCCTTTTTCATATATTTTTCTTTTTTCATCCGGATTCGGAATATATTTATCTCTTAATAAACCTATATCATTTTGATTATTTGGTGTTTTAATAAACATATTTAAATAATCACTTTGTAATTCTTGACACATTCCAGAAATAACTTCATGAAAAGGTCCTCCGGAATCACTTGCATATTCATTTTTTAAATTTACAACAAATAATCTTTTATCTTTTTGCAATAAGAAATTCTCTCCTCTTACATCATTTAATCTTTGAAAAACTTGACCAAATATAGTTTGATTTAATTCAATATCTGGAACTTTATTTTTTGGATCCTCATTAAATTTATCATAAAATTTATTGGCTTTAAATCTATCAACATCAATATCATAATCTCCTCCACGTTTTCTATTAAGTTTTGAAAATAATTCGTTAAATCTATCTAATCTAAGTTGGGCATTTAAATATGAAATATTATTTCCTATTACTTTTTGCAAAAATTGCTTATATTCTGACTTTTCATTAGTTGAACAATATTTAAATATATCTGATGTTATATATTTCATTTTAGATTTTAGATAATTAAATATACTTTCTAATTCAGGATTTGAATTTTTATTTAAATTTATTTCTTTTTCTGATATATTACTTTGAATAAAAATATGTGCAAGTTCTTTTAATTTTTGATGTCTTGCTATATATTCATAAAATACTTTGTAATTAATTGTAAAGATAATTCCTTGATCTATTAAATCTTGATTTGTCATCTTAATTTCATCTATTGATTCTATAAAACTAGAGAGAACCTTATTAGAAATAGTTCTGAATACATTAGAAAATGATTCTATATTTTTCGAATAATAAAAATCTAAAATATTATTTTCTTCTCTTTCAATAGATTTATTTAATATATTAATTGCATAATTAACTTTATCATTTTTATTATTATTTTTTATGCTATTTATTAATTCTTCTTCGTTAACACATAATACATATGATTTATCTTTACCTATTGTTAATTTAACTGGAATTAATGTTTTATTATTTTCATCTAATAAAGGAATTTTAGTTATTTCATAAACATTATTTTCATCTTTATCTGTTTTAATTGGTAAGCCTAAAGCACCTTTTGAATTATCACCTAAGCCAAATAATTTTTTTATATATACACCTTTTTCTTTGTCGTATTGTCTAGCTATAATTAACATATGAGACATCGAACTTACAACATCATCTACTATTATTTTTTGATCTTCTGTTATATTATTATCATCTTTTATTTCATTAGCTTCTTTTATTTCATTAGTCTCTTTTATTTCATTTTTATCTTTATTTTCAACTTTATCAAATTTATTTTCATTTTTTAAATCTTTCTTTTCATTGAATGATATTAAAGTTAAAGGTTGTCCTTCATCCATATTTATCCCAAATAAATTTCCATCTACTGTTATAGCCACAGTTTTTGTATTTCTTGTAAATATTTTTTTGAAATTCAAATTTTGAGAATTATCACACATAGTTAAATGTTTAATATCTTTTTCTTTTGATGAAATTCCGCATTGATTAATATCATTTTTTCCTCTTGCATATAATTTATTATTTCCTTCTTTATCTTCAATTAAACATAAAATAAAACATTCTCCAACTGCTACATCTATAAATTTAGTACAATTTTCTGGTAAAGGTATATTTTTCCAAGTTGAATAAGACATTATATTTTCATCAGAAGAAATTTGATAATTTTCATTTTTGCCTAAACCATATAATTTTCCTTGATCATCTATTATATAACTATTATGATATCCGATATAAAAAGATTTAATTTTTTTTATTTGTGATTCTTCTTTTATTTCATCTTTATTTTGATCCTTTTTTTCTTCGTCATCTTCTTCTTTTTCATCTTTCTTTGACCATATTTTCATATTTAATTTCTTTGGATATTTTATTTTTACTTCATCTTCAAATCCGAAAATTTTTTCTTCATTATTTCCTATACCAAATAATTCTCCTTTTTCGTTCATTAATAAAGTCGAATCGCAATTTCCCGTAGCAAAATTCACGAATTCATTAATGTCTTCTGAATTTTTATTTTTGTTTATTTTTGTATCATCAGTAAATGATGCTCTTGGTGTCGAATTAAATCCTCCTCCTTTATTACATCCACATGAATATATCTTTTTATTTTTTTCATCTAATGCTAAACAATAATTATTTCCATAACCTATATTCCATATATTATTTGAAAGACCTTGGCATTTTGTTGGCTTATCATAAAATTTAGCTAATTTCCCTCCAATTCCTAATGAATGATTGAAATTACTACCAAAAGCATATAATGATGTAGAAAGATTTTCTAAAGGAACTAAATATATTTCTTTTGTATTAAATATATTTAAATAATTTTTAAGCGATTTAATTGAACTATATTCAGAACAATCTATTATGTCGATTAAATTATATTTATCTTCTTTTTTATTATATGTAAAAATTGCTAATTTACTGAAATTAATATTATTATCCTTCGATTGTTTCAAATCATCAAATGAAAAAGATGTCGTATTTATATGAGTTTTAAAATCTTTTTTGAAATCTAAGTGTACTTTATTAAACTCATTTGATTTAATTTGAATTATTTTTTTATCTAAATTAATTTTATTTTCTTCTATACTAGTTTTATTGAAGATGGAAATAGAATCAGATATATAAGCTAATATTGATAGTAATTCCTTATAATCCATTTCTTCATAATGTAAATCTGTCGCAAGCATTTTATAACTAGAATAAAATTTGAAAAATTCATTTTTACTTTGAATCCAATATTTGAAAATATTATATTGTTTTTCTTTTAGGAATATATATATGCATATATCTAAATATTTAAAACCAAATTGGACTAAAAGTGTTTTACTTTTTGGTATTGTGTATTTATTATTTTTCTTATCATCTGTTATGAAATAATTTTTTATTTCTATTACTTTATCAATGAATTTTACCATTAAATCATGAATTTTTCTATTTTTTATCAAAAATTCGATAAAGAGTTTTGAATTCTCTTTATTATTAATTATTATTTTATATATTGAATCCATTATTTCGAATAAGAAAGAAGTAATAAATTCATAATTTATTAATTGTTCATTGTTATTTTTATTTTCTATAAAATCTTCCAAGACAAGATTAATTATTTCAAAGCAATTTTTAAGTGAATATTCATCATAAATTACTTCGCTACAATATTTAAATATGAATAATAACACATCATATTTTGTGCATAGTTTTATCATAGATTCATCTTTTATCAATTTATTTTTATCATTATTATATTTCTTTTTTAATTTAATTTTTATTTTTTTTTCTTCATCTTCATCTTCTTCTTCACTAGAACCAGAATCACTTTTTGCGTGGTTTTTTTGGTTTATTATTTTTTCAATATCGATTTTATCTTTTGTTTTTTCTTTATCTTTTTCTTTTTCTTTATCTTTTTTAATTTTATATGATTGAATTACTAAATTATAGATGGATTGGATAAGAGATTGACTCCATTTTTTTCCTAACTTATCAAGTTTTCCTAAAGATTTTATGAAATTTTTCAATAAATTTTGAAGTTTTGATATAGGAATATTCTGAATGACATTAAAATAATATTCTTTGCATAATTTATCAAAAATATCTATTATTACATTCATATTTTTAATCAATATATCATTATTTATTTTATTAATAATATCTGTTTTTTGAAGTAATTCGTATAAAATTCGATGGCATATTTTTATATTTTCTAAACTAAATATTTTATTAATATCAAATTCTATTTGTTGTTTTTTAGTTATAATATCTTTTTGATATTTTTTCAAATTTTCTTTAATAGTGTTCTCATCTAATGGTTTATCTTCTATTTCCTCGGCGAATAAAAATTCTAAACCTAAATCTTCTTCAAGATAATATTTATTATTATTTTCACTTTTTACACTATTTTGACTACTTTTTAAACCATCACCTTTCATTGTTAGAACTTTTCCCTCACTTTCAGATTTAATTTTAAAAAAGCTTGGATAATATATAGGTATTATATCAGATTCATCATTTTTTAGATTTTTAGCAATACATAAATATGAGCCACCATTTCCTTCAATGAAAAATTTTTTTAATTTATCATAAAAACCGCTAGAAACTTGATAAATAGGAATAGTTATTTTTTTCATAAATTGCTTATACTCTTCTTTTTTTGAATCATCTATTTCTGAAATTATTATTGATTTTATTTTTCCAGTATTTTCTTCTAATAATTTTAATAATTCTTGATCAGGAGATAATTTAATCGTTAAAAGTAATGAATTTTCATTTATAAATGTTAAATCATTTATACGAGATGTTTTATAAAATGATAAGTTTGTCATATTAATTTCATTTTTTTCTTTCGATTTTATGATATTATTGTTTATTAATTCTAATTTATTTTCAAAAGATTTATTCATTTTTTTATTTGATTTATATTCGATATAAAAATCTTTATCATTAATAATTGAATAATTAAATAAAGAACTTAATAATAAAGGAGCTTCTTTGATTGGCTTTTCTTCGTCTTTTTCTTCTTTATTTTCTTTTTTAATTTCTTTATTTATATCAAAAGATTTGGAATAAAAGATATTCTTGAATGTATTCATTTCATTATCAATATATTCATATGAATAAATCAATTCTTTATTATTTTCTTCAGCCTCTTTATCTGGAATATAATTAAAAATATATTTTATAAGTTTTTCGGCTTTTTCTATGGTTATATAATCTAATAAATTGTAAATCATTTTGAGTACATAATTAATTCCTTTGCTATTAATTTTATTTTCAATTAATAATCCAATTAATTTTTCATAAATATAACCAGAATTTTTTTCAAGATATTTATTATAAAATTGATTATTATTTTGTCCTTGAATTATAATTACATCTTTACTATTTTTATCTGTGAGATTATTTTCTTTTTCATATGTTTTTTCATTCAAATTTTCATCCATAATTACTATCATATTTTCCCAATTTTTGTTTTGTTGTATAATGAATTGAAATTTATTATAATCGAAATAAGTAATCTCTGGACTATCCAAATATTTATTGAAAAAATCATTATATTCCATATAGCATAATAATGTACCTGATTTCAATTTTTTTTCTTTTTCATCATTTGAGAATAAAGCAATTTCTTCAAATTTATCTCCAATAATATCTTTAACATAAAATTTGGATTCAAATTGATTTAAATTTTCATCTAATGTTAATAAAAAGTTTATATCTAATAATTTATTTTTTTCAATCAATGATTCGGATTTATCAATTTTGTTTAAACAAAATAAAAATAGTTTTAAATAATATTGCTTTAAAAATAGGCATTGTTCTTTATTTATCATATTATTGAATTTTAATGTTAAATATATAAAAGGATTTGAATCTTCTTCGTTTCCATTAAAAGCATCTTTATCATATTCTAAACAACTATCAGATAAATTTTCTGTTTTTTCTTCGTTGTCTACATTTTCTAATATTTGTAAAAATAATTTTAATATAATAAATTTAGTATAATTATTTCTATTCATTGAAATTTCATTTTCTTGAATTGGTTTTTCATCATCGAAAATAATTTTAAGAATTTTAACTAAAACTTCTAAAAAAGAAGCCGTATTTAAAATATCTATTAATTTTCTTGAATTAATTATATTTTTGTAGAAAAATAAGATTAAATCGAAATAATATTTATTACTTTTTTCTATTGTTAAGAAAAATGACATTAATAAATTTGTAATACTATCTGTATTATTTATATTAGAAAGACTTCTTTTTAAATTAAGTTCTACTTTTATTTCTTTTTCTGATTTATTATTTTCTTCATTTTCTTTAATTTTCCAAAATATCTGACTTGCTATAATTTTAAATATTTCATATTTTATGTCACTATAACTTTCCATATTAAAATTATTAATTCTATGAATTTTACCATGATTTAAATTGAATACATTTTTATCTTTATCAACTTCACTTTTTTTTAAATCTTCAAAACAAGATAATATTTTTGGCATAATATGAAAATCTCTTCCTTTATATTTCCATAAAAGGGTTTGGTACAAAATAATTTTAGTTATGATTCCTAAATTTTCATTATTATTTTTATTATTGATATATTTTTCTATTAATATTCCAATTAAAAGATGAAAATGATTTTTTACTTGTTGCATTTGAGAATAATCAGCACCATATATTGAATCTAATAAAGACATTGATATTGAATAATTTGTATTTTCTTCATTTTTATTAAATATATCATTAATCATATGCAATATAAGTTTTATATTATCTTCATCATTTAAATTCAATAATAAATTATTTATTATAAGCATTTCAATAACTTTGAAATTGCAATTAATATTTTGGACTTTTGAATATTGTAATAATTCTTTTGGATTAAAATTTTCATTTTTGATTAATTCAATCAAATTTTGAACAATATATTTATCGTATTTTAAATTTTCATTAAAAGAAGGAACTATTATTTTATATAAAAAGTCCAATTTTTCACTTGTAACTTTAAAATATTTTTGAGACTGTTCTTCGAATTTTTCATCCGCAAAACGACTTTTTTCTTGATTATAAACCATTTTCATTTGGGAACATTTTTCATAAATATCTAAAAATAAAGTATAATCTTCAGTTTCCGTAGTGAAATTCTCTTTTTTTACTAAATCTAAAAATTTGGAATTATAATTATAATATTTAATGATAATTTGAAATATTTTTAGTATCATTTTTTTAATTGATTCATTTGCTTTCAATGAACTTAAAATTCTATTTTTTTTTGCAATATCTTTTTCAAATTGTTCAAATAATTTTTCATAAGATTTATCCTCTAAATTAATTTCTTTATAAGATTCTATCTGATTCAAAGTGATATCGGCTTTATTATAATAACTTTCAAAATTTATCACGTTTTTATTTTTACCTTTGTTGAAATCTCCAAAAAATGAAATAAATTTATTTAAAAGTTCCATAATAGTATTAATATTATTTAAATCCTTATTTTCTTCGTTATCTTTTTCTTTATTAGAAAGATTTAATAAAGTTTTCAATTCACTTATAAAATTATTTATTAATATTAAAATAGCTTCTTTTTTTTGTTTTTTTTCTTCATCTTTTTTTTCTTTATCTTTTTTTTCTTTTTGATCTTCTAGTTCTGGCTCTTCTTTTGATTCAAATAAACTCATATCTATATTAATATTATTTGTATAAATAAATTGAAGAAACTCATTATGATATGATTTATAAAAGTTTTTTATTTTATCTCTTTTTAAGAACTCATTCATTTCACTTGTTGATTTTTTAAACAAAGTCAAAAAGTAATATAAAAGAGATTTTTGTATTAAATTGATTAATTTATAATTTTCATTGTATTTTATTTCGAGAAATTCATTAACATCTTTTATAGGTATTACATCTAAAATAACTCTCCAATCATAATCAATTTTTTCTTTAAAATGTATTTCTAGTGCATCAACATTATAAAATATTTGGTCTATACAATGATTTATATCTATATCTATTTTTTCTTCCTGAGATTCTTTTTTTCTTATTATTATTATTTTATCAAAATATGACGCTAAATTAACTATTCCTACATAATTCATGAAGTTGCTTCTGAAAGTTATATTTTGCTGGGAATTAAAATTAACTACATTAATGGTTTTTTCTTTATCTTCAGATTGACTCTCATTTTTTGAATTTGTAATTTCAATTAAATTATTTACATCTAATGCTTTTTTCCAATTTTGATTTATATTTAAATTATCCAAAGTTATTAATGTATTATAAAAAGAGGAAAAAATTTCAAAATCTTTTTCAAAACTTTTATTTAAACCTCTATGAATAATCAAAAAGAAAAATGAAAAATTAAGACTATTAAACAAGAAAGGCATTTTTCCTATTTTTGTTTCGCTGATATTTTTATATAAATTGCTTATATAATTAATATTATCTGCTATTGGTTTCATAAAAGATAAAAGACTGTTATATAAGGCTTTCTCTTCTTCTTTATTTATGTTTTGATTATCTTTACCAATTAAATAATAATTATTCATAATAACCATTGCTTTTGACATTACTTTTTTGTATAATTTAAACAAAGATGAAATAATTCTATTTTCTTCTTCCGATTGTATTTTTTCTTTATAAGTATAAGTAAAGAATTTTTTTTCATATTCATATAAAAGCTTAAACAGTTTTGCATTTTGTTGAGTTCCTGTTTGAGTAAGCAATAAATCTAAAAGATGTAAATTAATTTTGATATCTTTTTGTTCATCTTTTATAAGTAATAATTTTTCTACGTCTTCGATTTCGATTATATTTGCATTATCAAAATATGATGAGATAATTATAATTTCTTCTAAAATTTTAATTCGATATTTGTTTTCTTTATTTGTTTTAATATTCAAAATGAAATTCTTGAAATGCTCTAGAACTTTAGTGAAATTTTCATCTTTGAATAAATCCGAGTTATAAATTGAACATATAAATTGTTTAAGTATAATAGTATAATAATAATTCATTTCCATATCTTTAGAATTTATCAATTGCTCAATAATAAAATTCATATTATTATTATTGAAATTAAAACTTAAAGAAAAAGGAAAATTAGTTAAAGATATGTTTTCTGATTCAATAATATCGAAATTTCCATATAGGTTAACAAAATATGCAAAATTTTTTATTAATATTTTATATAAATCATCTTTTTGCTCTTTCTCATATGCATTTTTGATTAAATTTGATTCGAAAGGAATAAATTGGCAACCCCTTTCAAAAAAGAATTTATTGGTATTTTCATTAAAAGAAAAATAAATCATTTCATTATTAATTTTAATAAAAGTATATTCATTTTCATTATATGAAAGCAAATATTTGTATTCATCTTTTGGTATATCTTGTTTTATAGGATATAAATTGAAAATATATTTATTATTTTCATGATTTATTCTAACTAGAATTAAATCATTTATATCTTTCTTATTTTCTAAAATTAATAGATTTTCTAAATTGAAGGTATTATAATATTTATAATCACTTATAGAAATATCTTTATTTTCGCTTTTTTGTAAAAAGTGATATTTTTGTAAAGAATTCATTGAATAATCTTTTTTCATTACAAAAATTTTATTTTCATTTGTAATTATATATAAATTAGTTTTATCAGAGCATAATAAAGCGTTTTGACAATCGAAATTATCTAATTTTATTTTGTCTTCTTTCATTAAAGTCATTGAAGTTGTAAATATTTTATAATTTAATTCTAAATTTGATTCATTTCCAGAATCTTTTAATTTTTGGTTAATTATATAGCAAACATAAATTAAATCATTTTTGATTGAGATATTAATATCAATTATATTTTCTCCATTATTTGTGCTTAAATGAATTTCACCAAAATCTATTAATTTATATAATCCATCTTGATTCAAAATAATATTAGAATTAAAATTACTATATAGAATATCGCTTTCCTGATTTCTAAGATTTATTCTATAAAACATTATTTTCGTCTTTGGCTTCATTTTATCAATTTTAAATATTATTAGTTCCTCTAAATTATTCACTGAATAGTAATCATATTTTATATCATTAGAAATATCTTTATTGTTGTCTGGAAATAAATTTTTATCACTAAATGATTTAGGTAAAATTATATTATTTTCATAATTATTATCTTCTTTAATAACTTTAATAATTTCTGATATATTTATAGCCTTCTTGGAAAATAATTCTAACGGTTTATCAATATTAATTTTTTCTGAAATATTTTTATTCTTATTTAAATATTGAATAATGGCAAAAAATAGTCTATTCGAATTTATAATATTAAATAATTCTATATATTTTTCTAGAAATTTGCCTATATCATCTATGTCTTTTCTATAAAATTTATCGAACAATGCAAATAAAAATAATAAATTATTTTCTAGAATCATGAGCATTTTATATCCAATTTTTTCCAAAGTTAATTCACTGTTTTTTGCTTCTAATATAATTATATTTAGATTTTCTAAAATTTCTTCTTTTTTAATATTTTTTGTGCTTAAACTTTTCATATCATTTTGTAATAATTTTATTATTTTATTACATTTATTTATTATATTTTCATCATAATTTTCACTTTCTTTCTCTAATTTTTTTTTACAATCGTTCAAATTTTTATTTTTTTTAATTTCAAAATGTTGTTCATTATTCATTTCTTTTTCAATTAATTTCTCATTTAGTAAAAATGATACTGTCCTCAAATCTTCTACATATTCATTTTGGCTTTCAATTGTTGGATATCCACTATTTTGACCATCTAATTTATTTAGAATATCAACAGAAGTACAATAATATAATATATCCTCTTTTACTTTTCTGATATTATTCTCCTTAAATTTCGAAATATCCAAATGAGTCTTTTTATCATAAGACTCTGTTGTTAAAATATTTGTTTCGAAAAAATATGAACTAAATGGCTCTTTAAGTATCTGATATAAGGTTAAAGAATTATCTTCTTTTTTTTCTTCTATAGGTTCATATTTTGCTAAGTAAGTAGGTTCAAAAAGGTTATAAATTTCAAAAGTTGCATCTTCAAATCTAAATGGTGTAGCTAGTTTAGATGAAGGTACATTGGTTGCTTATCTGAATAAGCCAATGACACTGAGCACAATACTCCACCATACATCTTTGACAGATAAAGCAAATACTAAAATTGGAACAATCAATGACAATACATATTATAGTAAATGGTCCAAGGCAAAGAACGTTAAGGTTAAATAATTGAATAGAAGGGGAACGGATAGTTGAAATATGAAACTTGAAGTGAAACCATAGCATGCAACGTGAATTGTGAATAAGAAAGTCTGGATTTTTGGCAAAATGAAAAAAATC